>ERZ773210.3211-NODE-3211-length-11948-cov-3.392079_pt1 | contig 11948 bp, 9 predicted proteins | sample MGYA00580528_ERZ773210 | MGnify/ENA primary metagenome ERZ773210 (study PRJEB29015, sample SAMEA2737769) | human gut metagenome | biome: human gut; feature: human-associated habitat; material: faeces | place: China | collected 2012 ...
CTATACCTATTGTTAATAATATATTATATATATTTCTAGAAAATGTTCGTAAATTTGAAACATCTATCCTATCCTCTTTGCCTAATCCTATAAATGAATCACCATCACTAATTACATCATCAACTCCTGCATCAGTTGTTGAAGTTGTAACATTTGGGTCTCTGTAATATTTTTCTGCTTTATAGGAACTTATTTCTGTTTTCAAATATTCTTCAACATTAGCATCAGATCCTTTTGAGTCGCAATAAACTTTAGCCCATTTATTTTTTATTTCTTTTTTATCTGCATCTGATAGATTACTATTGTCATCTATTATTCTACATGCTTTATTTTTTCCATCCCAGTACATATTTTCAACATCTTTAATTCCTACTACTTTACCATCTTCATTTTTAACTTCTTTTTTATTGTTTAAGCAATTATATATATTTGTATAATTATAATTTAAAAGTTCTTCTTTTGTTGGTAGTGCATTACTTGAATCACTCGTATTTACTGAACCATCATCATTATAAAATTCAGAATATATATTCTTTCTCTTTAAAACATCTTCAATACTTTCATTACTGTCAATTCTCCTATTTTGAACAGCAGTATTTACCAACCCTATAATTCCAAACAAGTTATCATAATTTTTTTGTTCTTCATCACTTTGTGCTTCAGAATATTTTTCCACATCCAATCTATTACTACAATATTTTTTAAATTCACTATCAATTTTGCTATTATCTATCTTTCCCTTTTTATCTTTACAATTATTATTTATATATTCGTCAATAGCACTAAAATTCAATGCGAAAGGTATTTCATATGTATTATCAAAATCGTCTGTTGCTGTTGTTTTTCCATTTTTTAGAGTTCCATCATCATTTTTTACCAAAAAAGTTTTAAATTCTTCTCCATAACTAGCATAACTATTATTATTAATCATTATCAAACAAAAAAACAAAAAAATCGATAAAATTGCCATTATAATAACTTTTATATATCTATTTCTTCTCATAAGCTACCTCCTAATCTACTTTTATTATACCTTATATACTTTTTTTTTACAATATTTTTATAAAAAAAGATATAAAGAAAATTCTTTATATCTTTTGGCGTAGGTGAGAGGGTTCGAACCTCCGCGCCCCTTACGAGACCTAGCAGTTTAGCAAACTGCCCCCTTCACCACTTGGGTACACCTACATAATAATATTTAATTAAAAATAAAGATATAAAAGTTTAAATTTATTAATATAAATTTATGGTCTTTTATATCTTTATAATACTTGGCGGAGAGGGTGGGATTCGAACCCACGGTAGGCTATTAACCTACGCCAATTTTCAAGACTGGTGCCATAAACCAACTCGACCACCTCTCCATATTTTAGACAAATATTTTTAAAGTTGCCTAACGACAGTATTTATATTAACATTTATAAAAACATTTGTCAATAGATTTTTTAATATTTTTTTATTTTGTCAACCACCTTTAATTGTAGTTTATTTTTATTTTCCTCTATATATATTATTAGAATTAATTGCTTTGTTAATTGCTTCTGCTTCTTCATCTGATAAAGTATATGATGAATTTCCTTTTTCAACAGGTTTTGCATAAATATTAGACATTTCTCTTGAATAGATACCATTAAAAACAACACCCGAATTTTCTTCATCTAATAATGCCACAGCAAAACTTAAATCACTTCCAGTATCTTTAAAAGCACTATATCTAACAATTCCAATTTTTTGAACACATCTGCTTAAACTTTCATCTAAATTTCTGCAAAAATCCATTATTTCTAAATTTTCTTTTTCAACTCTATCAACCTTATACATAAAATTTTCTAAGTCTTCTTCTAAATTTTTACCATTTCCTAATTTATGCATAAATTTTTTATATTTATTTTTTAAATTCATATTACTTATTAGCAATACTACAAAACCTATAAATAATAAAACTACTAAAATACTCAAAATTAGCAAATAATTATCTGTTCTCAAAAAATTCATTAATTCTTGCATTTAACCAAGCCTTTCTATTTCATTAAATTTAATATTCTTTCCAAATCATCATTTGATGAATATTCTATAACAATTTTGCCTTTTTTCTTTCCAGGGGCTAATTTTACCTTTGTTCCAAAAAATCCTTGGAATGTGTTTTCAATATCTTTATATAAAATACTCATTCTTTTTAATTCTTCTTTTGAAACCTCTTTTTTATTTATCATTTTATTTGTTTGTTCTAGTTCCTTTGAAGTTGCACCTCTTTCAATAATATCAACAGCTGTCAAATATTGTTTTTCAGGGTCTGTTATACTTAGTAAAGCTTTACAATGAGCTTCTGTTATTTTTCCTTGTTTTGCAAACTCTAATACCCTAGGCTCTAAATTTAAAACTCTTATTGAATTAGCTATTGCACTTCTACTTTTTCCTAGTTTTTTCGCAACTTCTTCTTGTGTCAAGTTATATGTTTGTATTAAATTTTTTATACCTAATGCTTTTTCATAAGGATTTAAGTCTTCTCTTTGTATATTTTCTATTAAAGCTATCTCGTTATTTCTTCTTTCATCATCATCTCTAACTATTGCAGGTATTTCCTCTAAACCTGCTAATTTACAAGCTCTCCATCTTCTTTCACCAGCAATAATACTATAATATCCATCTTTTTCTGTTACAATTATTGGTTGGATTAAACCATATTCTTTTATTGATTCTGCTAATTCTTCTAATGCTTCTTGATTAAAATTCTTTCTTGGTTGTTCTCTGTTTGGTTCTACTTCTGTAATCTTTAAATTTTTTAATACATCATCATCTTTCACTTGTTCTTCTTCTGGTGTAGGCCCAAATAATGCATCCAATCCTTTTCCCAAACCTGTTTTCTTTGGCATTTATATCACTTCCCTTTCAATTTATTTATTTCTGGAATCATTTATTTTTAAGAATTCTTTTGTAAATTTCTCGTAACTTTTAGCTCCTTTTGAACGTGGATCATATTCTGTTATAGGCATTCCATAGCTTGGTGCCTCGCTTAGTCTTACATTTCTTGGTATAACTGTTTTATAAACTTTCTCACCAAAATATTTTTTTACATATTCCACATGATTTCTATCACAGCAAAACTGTATATACCTCTTTGGATGTCTTAACATTGTTGGATGAAATCTTAATGGATGATCCATAAGAATATTAATTGCCAATGTATTCATGGAATCCCACAGTTCAACAAATATCCTGTCCTTTATTCCCAAACCATCAAATGCTATTGCCGCATCAGCTTTTTTTTCAAGGAACGAATTAAATCTTTCAAATGAATGTTCTCCTGATCGTGACATATCACGCAAATCAAGTACAAAACATTCATGATTCTTTTTATTTAATTCCTCAACAATTCTATCTGTAAAATAATTAAACGACTCTACATCTGAATAAAATAAAACAAAACGCATTACTTTAAAAATCACTCCTCGTATAAAACATACTCTTTTATCTTTGCATTAATAGCTTTCTTCAGCTTCGTAGAGCTTGTACTCTGTGTATATGGGAAAAATACCATTGTTGAACCATGCTCTTCAAGAAACTCCTTCTGAGCAAGCCAATACGCATCATGCTCATAATCACTTCCTGAAAACTGAACATCAAAATGATACACTTTATACATATCCTGCGTTCCACAAAAATTAAGCGGAAGCTTTACAGCCTCATCAACATAACGGCATGAACGCACCATTTCAATTCTTTCTTCAAACGGAACAAACGGCTCAGCCTGCTTATTAAGCCTTACCCCCTCATCTGACACGACCCCGACAATCAGATAGTTGCACTGTTCTTTTGCTCTTTTAAACATATTAAGATGTCCGATATGAAAAAGGTCAAAAACACCAGCTATATAACCTATATTATACGGTTTTTTCTCATTTTCTCTATCAGTGCCAGTATTTCCTGAATTCTCAGCAATCATGCCTGCCGCACGTCTTTGTGCAATCTCTCTTCTTTTATTCGGATATTCATTTGAAGGGTCATATATATGATACTTTGAAATTCCCATTTCCTTTAACTGCTTTACAACACCATAATATTTTTTTATACAAATAATCAAATGAAGTTCATCAGAATCTATATCTCTTAAAACATCAGGAGAATTAACTGGTACATTATCCATCATTGTCCCCCATTTCGATTCATTGTTATCTATAATCGAAAAAATATCGTAACAGCCTGTAAATTCATCAAGAAATCTTTTTGTAAAATTGCCCGAACCAAAAAGAACAAGTTTTTTATTATTTCCATCTTTCGTTTTATCGTCTAGTCCTTTGAAAATATCAACAAATATTTCCTGATAATCAGAGGCACTGTAATTAATCTTTTCCCTGTTACTGTAGATTACTCTTGCGTCACACGTTCTTTCCTGTTTATAAAGCTGTAATTCCTTTTCATTACGTAATTCGCTTGTAAATTTGTAGGATATACGCTGCCACAATTCTTCAAGCTCTGCAAGGTCGAATCTTTCAAGTACCTCTTTTCTTGGAATCAGTCTTTCAAATTCCATATCAGCACCATCATATATAACTGATACTGAACGATAAAATATAGCTTTAGCCGGACAGTTTTCAAAATAAAACTCCTGGTCATAAAATATAAATCTTTTCTTCGGTTCTTCTATCGTCTCATCATAAAAACAGTTAAGTGCCACCATATCAATATATCCCTTTGAAAGGATAACTCCCATATCTTTCCCATTGGCACTATTCCTGTCCTTTTCATTCACAATATCTGTATGTTCGGATGATGATAATATCAATTCATACAAATCATTCAATGCATCAAAAAATGCTTCTTTATCTTTCTTTGCAATTTCTCTTAACGCAACTAATGCAACAGGCTTGTCTACGTATGGCATTACAAATTTGTCGTTTTCAATCTTAGATTGAACGACACTAATACCTCTTCTCCTCAATTCATCAAGATTATCCTGCATTTCATACAGTTTCTTCATTCCTTCGGAATATACAGCCTTTTTATAAACGCTCCTTATTCCATCATGCTCATATATTCCTGTAACCAAAGCATTTTCCTCTCCACGGTCAAGTGAAAGCGTTACATGAATCGTCTCATCAAACTTTCCATCAGGACTACATTCAATAAAATATGAATTAGCCATTGTATGAAATAAATCATTATCAGCCAAATCCTTATACATAAAACGCTCATCCAGAAAAACACTGTCAGAATAATTATAAAAAGGGAAATATCTGATTGCCAGATCTTCAACCGGTGTATAACAATCAGCATATATAAGCTGTGCCTCTTTCAAATTCGGCATAACTGAATAAAACTTGTCATTACAAAACCCTGCCATACATAACATATCATTAAGTTCTGCTCTGGAATAACATCTTCCACCTATATCTTTCTTATCCGCTGCTGTTATTCTTCTATAATCTTCAATTCCATCAAAGCTATGATTAGTATATGGATCCCTGTCCCCGCAAAAATACTTAATTCCGAACCTATTCTCTGTTCCTAATAGAAGCCTGCCATCATCCTTTAAATGATTCCTGCAAAATGTAAGCAATTCTACCGGCGATTCACTCTCTTCTAAAACATCAACACCAACAATATAATCAAATTTTTTAACATCATCAATATTTTCATTTCTTTTTTTTATGTTACATAATATTACATTTCCTTTATTTTTAAGAAATGATTCTATTTCTTTGTCTCTATTTATCGAATACAAATATAAAATTGCTGCATTTTCCTTAAAATTGTACCAGACAAATATTCCTGTTGAGAACTTTGCTACTATATCTTCAATCTGCATCTTAATGCCTCCGTATAAACCTAACGCCTTTAAAGCTATTATACTCTAAAGGCGTTTACATTAGCAAATATTAATTCTATTTTATAAAATTACATTAATCCATACTCTTTTAAAAGCTGTATCTGATATTCCCTGTCAGATGCAGATTTCTTCAAATCTTCTGTTCTTCCATCAGATAACAGCAATGTAATCAACTGATTAACAATATCTCGTCCTTGTTCTCTTCCCTCTTCGAGTCCTTCCTCGAATCCTTCCTCTCTCGCATCTTCCCTCTCAAGTTCCAGCTGCCTGTCAAACGTATAATCAAGCTTCATACTCTTTGTCACCTCATTCCTTCGTTTTATCAGGAAATCCCTTAATATATTATGCTCTATGCAATAATCTATTGCCATTTGTATATCAACAAGCAGGTCTTCATCCGTTCTTCCATAATGCAATTCCCTTACCTTATTTACAAAAATCATGTACTCATCAAGCCATCTGCAAGAATGTCTTATCTCCTCATTCCTGCCATTATTGATATTATACACCATGCACTTTAATTCCAGTCTTGGATCATCAGTTGCCTTCTCATATGCATCTGATAGCTTTAACTCCTGTACCTCCGGCTGCTTCTCTTCTCCATTATAAAAGACTACAAACTGTGGTACCGGAATCTTTACAAGCTTTCTTCCATACAAATTGCGTCCTATCTTTCTTTCCCTGCCTTCTCCGCCTCTTCCGCTAAGCATATCCAATAAAATTGTCGTAAAATATATCAGGCTTCTCACAGGCATATTAGGACACACTGTTGACTGGTGCTCATATATGCTTAGTCTTGCATCAACCACAAATGCTGCATCATTCCTTACAGTTAGGGATATTCCTCCGTCAAGCGTCTTAATCTCGACATCATCCGGGTTGTCATACGACGAACCATTCATTACATTATAAAGCTGAAGTGCACGCTCCTTGTCTTCCATAAGCATGCTGAACACATCACTCTTATACTCTCTGTTACCATTCATAATTCCTTCTCCTTATCTTATCCGATAAAGCAGGAATATGACTAATATTTTAAGCATTGAATATACACTTATGCAATACATCCCATGCTGGCTAAACACTGTTGCATCCTGTAAAACACAGGCATGAACCATCTAAATATAATAATCCTGCTTTATACCTTATTTTAAAAGCAGAATTTCAATGAAATACAGACAAAAACCAAGATAGACAGACCCTGTACCGCCCCATTGCCATGTGCCTGAAAATGATACCATCAAAATATAGAATACCATCAATTATACAAGCCACACAGCAACCGTACAGGTAATATAGAAAACTGCTTTTTATTAAAGTACCACAGAATTATAAATATTGCAATAATATATATTGAACTACAAATTCAATTTGTTAACAAAGTCAAATATATCTTTTTCAATTATTCTACAATAACTCTATCATTAAATATGTCATTCGCAATACAGCACAGTTTCATTAACAAGATTTGTATAATGTCTTAAATACATTTTATAATCAGGATTAAGCGATAATATATATTCAGGAATTTCAAATATATCTTCCGGCTTATGATATACACAAATAGCCAGCTTAGGTTTATACCTGCTAATTGTTTCTGCACATCCCTTTAATGCAGCCAGCTCAGCTCCCTCTATATCCATCTTTATAAATGTGGGTGCTTCATGTGCCTTGAAGAAATCATCAAGTTTTATTACATCAACTTCTATATCGCCGTCATTACTTATCTTGGTACTGCTGCTGTTTGAACTAAAATATAATTTTGAATTATTATCATATACTCCATAATTATATATGTCCCAATTCTGATATCCACCTTTTTCAATTATTTCTTTACAATGTGCATATTGATGTGGTTCGGGTTCAAAAGAATATATCTTTTTATACTTACTATTACCATATTTAAAGTATTGTATCATTGTATAACAATCAAAGCATCCAACATCTGCTATTACTTCATCATCACCAAATCCAAAAACATCATAATATTGATTATCCCGTGCGTTACCATACTTACCAAGATAACTTCCAAAATCAAGAATATGTTCAACGCCAAGCTGCTTTAATTCCGTTTTTATTGGTTTGGCATAAACCATTGAATCTACTATAAATAACGCATCCGGATATTTTTCTACCGCTTTTTTCCTTGAAAGCACAGGTATTCCCATTACCATCTTCTCTTGTGAATTTCTATCACTAAAGCATTCAAATTTAACATCTTTCAAAGTCATTTTTATACTTTTCCCATAATAACCTGCACCATCAAGTATAAGCTTTCTTCCTTCTTTTATATATGATTCAATATCTTTTCTTAATTTATCCATTACATCTATATTATCCACAGTAATTCGTGTTATATAATTATAATCATATGTAAGACTATTCATAACACGTGCCATATAAATATCTCTAGATAAATCATCCTGAAAGCTACCATATACATCATTGGATAAATTTAATATATTTTTGTAATTAATCATACTACACATTCTCCATCTTATTAATTCATTACTTCCAAATGACAATACTTTTATCTGGCACACCATTTTTCTTCAACTGCATTTCTATTTCTTCTGAATGCAATTTATTGGCAACCACATATTTAACATCTAGTTTTTTATTAATAATATCAACAGGTGCTTTTACTTCTATTCCACTTATTTTTCGCCCCCATAATTTACTGTTATTATCAATCAAGGCAATACAGTCATATCCATACTTTTTGCAAAAATTAAGTGCTTCCATTCCATATACACCGCACCCCCATATCACATTTATTTTTCCTAATTTGCTTTTTATTCTATCTGTTTTCGCCTGTATCATTGCAAGATATTTATCAGTATATGCTTCCTTATCGTCCAGCAAAAAAGTAATCTGTTTCCATGTAGTCTGATTCATATCAATTGATTTTACAATTCCATTGTTCAAAGCTATAAATAGTTTTTGTTTTATCCATTGATAACATTGATCAACATCTTCCTTTTTTACACCTGAACCATTTAAATCAATCAATACATTATACTGTGACCACAAATCCAATCCCATCTTCTGATATATCAGTTCAATCTTTCTTCCTGTCATTCCATTTAATTTATTGTCCAACAAATGCTCAAATTCCTGCTTTACAAACTGTAAAAGCTTTGGACTTACTGAAGAATTTGTCATGTGCCCGAATCGATAATAGTACAATTTTTCCGGTATATACATGCATCGCTTTGCATAATATAACAGCAGCTGCTGAAATCCTATATCCTGAAATGACGCTCCAGCAGATTCATTAAACATAACATCGTTCTCTATAAGGAATTCACGATTGTAAATTCCTTTCCATACATTAAAATCATGAAAATATAAATATGTACAATCTAATGGTTGTATAACTTTATTGTAAAATTTATTTGTATTTTCATCAAATAATTTTGCAGGCTTATATAAATAATATCCATCAAAATCATATAAAAATGTGAAATCAGCCTTTACGAAATCCAAATTATTATCTTCTGCACGATTGTATAATATATCAAACATATTTTCATCAACATAGTCATCTGTTTCAACAATTCCTATGTACTTTGCATTTGATTCCTTTATTCCCAGATTTACCTGATAACCATAACTTCTCTTATCACTTAGTATCACACGTACCCTTGAATCATTTGTTTCGTATTCCTTTAGACGTTCATAAGTTCCATCTGTTGAACCTGCATCCACACAAATAATTTCTATTTCTTTTAATGACTGATTAAGAACGCTCTGTATACATTCATCAATGTATTTTACAACATTCAAAGATGGCATGATAACAGATACTAATGGTTTTCTATCCTGCATCTTCTATCTCTCCTTATATATTCTTAACTCATCCTGTACATATTCCAGTGACATCAGCTTTTCTTTTACCTGTTCAAGATTTAATATCTGTGTATTATCAGATGTAAATTCATCCAATAACTGCTTTTCTGTTGTTCCTTTTTCAAAATACTTCTCATAATTCAGATCTCTGTTATCAGCCGGGATACGGTAAAAGTTTCCCTTATCCTCTGCGTGAATTGCCTCCTCTTTTGTCAACAACGTCTCATATTTCTTTTCACCATGACGTACTCCAATATAATGAATAGGTTTATTATATCCAAATAACTCACTAACAGCCTGTGCTAATGTTCCAATTGTACATGCTGGTGCTTTTTGAACCATGATATCTCCTGCTTTTCCATTTTCAAATGCAAACATTACTAAATCCACCGCTTCATCCAAACTCATCAAAAATCTTGTCATCTCCGGATCTGTAACCGTAAGCTGTTTTCCTTCTTTAATCTGGTCTATAAACAACGGAATTACCGAACCTCTTGAGCACATTACATTTCCGTATCGCGTTCCGCATATAATTGTATTATCTGTTGTACGTGACTTTGCAACAAACACTCTTTCCATCATCGCCTTACTTATTCCCATAGCATTTATAGGATATGCAGCCTTATCAGTAGAGAGACATATAACCTTTTCTACGTTATTCTGAATTGCAGCAGTTAAAACATTATCTGTTCCTATTACATTCGTTTTTACAGCCTCCATTGGAAAGAATTCGCAAGACGGCACCTGCTTTAATGCTGCTGCACTAAATATAAAATCAACTCCGCTCATTGCATCCTGCACGCTTCTTATATCACGCACATCACCTATATAAAATTTAATTTTACTATTATTATATTTTTTTCTCATATCATCCTGTTTCTTTTCATCTCTTGAAAAGATACGAATTTCTTTTATGTCTGTCTCTAAAAAACGCTTTAATACGGCATTTCCGAATGAACCTGTACCACCTGTTATCATTAATGTTTTATCTTTAAAATAGCTCATTTTATTTTCTCCAAACTGTCTCATTTATAATTTTGGTATAACTCTGTATTACACGAACAACTACTGACGATACATTATCCACTTCATAATCCGGTACTTTTGCACCAAAATCTCCTGCTCCTGCCATCTTAGTAACCATATCAACGGCCTGCAAAACCTCATTTTCTCCAATACCGCCTATAACAAAGTCACCCTTGTCCAAAGCTTCAGGTCTTTCTGTCGAAGTTCTTATGCATACCGCTGGAAAATGACCAATCGCTGCTTCTTCAGGCATCGTTCCGCTATCTGATACAACACAAAATGCATTCTTCATTAATGCACTATATTCTGTAAAACAAAATGGAGGCATTGGTCTTACAAAATTATGAAAAATAACATTCCTTTCCTTTATATATTTCTCACTTCTTGGATGCATAGAATAAATAACCGGAATATTATATGTTTCTGCTAATTGATTAATCGAATTTACCAACTTTTCAAAGTTCTGTAAAATATCTATATTTTCCTCTCTATGGGCTGATAAAATAATATATTTTTTCTTTTCCAATCCTAATCTTGATAACACATCACTTTTATCAATCTCTTCCTGATGTGCATTTATTACCTCTTTCATTGGCGAGCCCGTAACATATATGTGCTGCTTGCAGACCCCTTCTGCCAGAAGATATCTCCTGGCGTGTTCTGTATATGGAAGGTTAACATCCGATATATGATCTACAATTCTTCTGTTAGTTTCTTCCGGAAGATTTTCATCAAAGCATCTGTTTCCTGCTTCCATATGAAAAATCGGAATTTTCAGCCTTTTGGCTGCAATTGATGATAATGCAGAGTTAGTATCTCCCAAAATAAGGAGTGCATCCGGCTTAACTTTCTGCATGATTTCATAAGATTTTTGTATAATATTTCCTAATGTTTCTCCCAGATTATCCCCTACCACATCAAGATAATAATCCGGTCTTCGTAAATTTAAATCGTCATAAAAAATATCATTTAATCTTGCATCATAATTTTGTCCAGTATGTACAAGCACATGTTCAAAATGTTTGTCGGCCAACTTTATAATTTCAGACAAACGTATTAATTCAGGTCTAGTACCAAGAATTGTCATTAATTTAATCTTTTTCATACCCGCCTCCATTATCATACTTCATAATTTTTATAAATATCTTTATGCTCTTTCATCCATTTTCCCATATCACAAATCATTTCTTCATATGTAGGGATTTCATACTTCTTCTGTCTTGTATTAATAATTGATTTATCA
>ERZ773210.3219-NODE-3219-length-11909-cov-3.406867_pt1 | contig 11909 bp, 6 predicted proteins | sample MGYA00580528_ERZ773210 | MGnify/ENA primary metagenome ERZ773210 (study PRJEB29015, sample SAMEA2737769) | human gut metagenome | biome: human gut; feature: human-associated habitat; material: faeces | place: China | collected 2012 ...
TCCGATCTCGCTTTTCTGTTTCATTCTTGCAATACGATCCGTAATAATCTTAGGTATCTCAACCTTCGGTGCATTAGGATGAAGTAACCATGTAGCTGCCATATGTGTATCACTTACCTTGAACATCGGCGGCTGCTTCTCGAAATCGATCTTCATGGCATACTTATTTCTGTCCGCAAATGCATCACCTACAGGTGGATAAATCATATTCGGCGGTGTACCCGGAATAGCATCGAGCTTATCACTCGTATCAAGATCCGGCATTGAGGAGAGAAGAGCCCATGTATACGGATGTCTCGGGTCATAGAAGATATCCTGCGCTGTTCCGTACTCAACTATCTTACCGGCATACATAACGGCAATCTCATCAGCCATATTGGCAACCACGCCAAGGTCATGTGTGATGAAGATAACCGAAAGGTTACGCTCAACCTTCAACTGGTTGATAAGCTCAAGTATCTGTGCCTGAATCGTAACGTCAAGTGCTGTTGTAGGCTCATCACAGATAAGAATGTCCGGATTTGCCGCAAGCGCTATCGCGATAACGATACGCTGTCTCATACCACCTGAGAACTCGAACGGATACTGATTGTATCTGCGTCTAGGCTCATGGATACCAACCTCCTCCATAAGCTTGATTGCCTTCTCCTTTGCCATCGCCTTGGTTACCTTATATACAACCTGCGAAGCCTTAGTCTTGAAGAAATCAACTATCTCAATTCCTCTTACCTCAACATCGAAGTTCTCTGCTGCTGCTATCTCTGCCTTATACTTCTCCTCAAGACGTGTGACCACATGCATGATATCTGCCTTCAGCTCATCAAGGTCATAAACTGACTTCGGTACAACCTTCCAGTCCACAGTCTTTCCCTTTGCGATAAGCTTCTCTCTCTTGGCAGACTGCTTTGCAAATCTTGCCTCCTCCTTCGGATTAGTCTTCTGGGCGGAGAAGTACTTATCGATAGCCTTATTAAGACTGCTTCTGAAAGTATATGCGACACTGTCCTTATTGATTTCAAGCTGGTCAATGGAAGCCGGAACCAAATCGGCAAGAGTCTTTGCATAGCTCTTAGCCTCAGCCTTTGTGAAGCTGCCCTCGTAGTACTTCTTAGCCTCCTCAAGCTTAGGAAGAAGCTTCTTCTTGTTCTCAAGTGCATTTTCGAACGAATAGCGTATACCATTATCCTCAAGTTCAAGGAAATGGTTCATGAAATTGTCATTGAGGAATGTAAGTGCCTCCTCGTTGAGCTTCTCAACACCCTTTCCCTTGATGCTGCAATCCTTTCCCTTAAGCTTATAGTAACCTATTCTGAAGAAATTAGGTCTTGGCTGGTTGATAATGTCATCCATAAGCCCGGCTGTATCATTTAACAGCTTTTCAAGAGAAGCTGACAGCTCGACATTCTCCTGTGCTTTCTTCGGATAGCTGTCCTTCTCCTTCTTATGCTTATCAAGAAGCTCTGTAAGCCTTGCAGCATACTCATCCTCGATGAATTCATTCTGAACCTTCTGAAGCATCAGAACATAATCTGTAAGCTTCTCTCTTACATCAGGATTCTGCTTCTTCTCTACCATGAAAAGAAGCTCCTCAACAGATGCCTTGATTTCCTCGGCATTAGCCATAGCATCATTGTATGGCATCTCAAGCTTTGTCGACAGAGTTGCAAAGCCGTCGAAGGTCTTTACCATCTCTGTGATTTCTGCCTCTGAGCCCTGTCCCTGAGCCGCAATCATGTTGCTCTTCAATATCCTTAGAAGGGAATTGAACTCATTTCTCGCTTCTTTTCTGTTCGCCTTATTCTTAAGAAGCATCGCCTCTGTAATCTGGCGTCCGATTTTTACGATTGGATTGAGGGAGGACAATGGATCCTGGAAAATCATCGATATCTTATCGCCTCTGATTTTGTACATCTCATCCTCTGTGATGGATAATAAATCCTTTCCATCATACAGAATCTCTCCGCCCTCTATTATTGAGTTACCGGCAAGGATACCAAGGATTGCCTTGGAGGTAACTGATTTACCTGAGCCGGACTCTCCAACGATTGCAAGTGTCTTACCTCTTTCAAGGTCAAACGAAATATCTCTAACAGCCTTAACGGTTCCTCCCTGTGTACGGAAGGAAACTTTCAGGTTCTTAACTTCTAATATCTTATCCATATATTATTCCTCCACACCACGCAGCGATGGATTGAACGCATCTCTTAATCCATTACCGAACAAGTTAAAGCATATCATAAGTAACGAAAGCACTAATGCAGGGCATATCATAAGATGAGGATAGTTAGTCCAGATACCCTGTGCCTCAGCAAGAAGGTTACCAAGCGAAGTCGTAGAAGCTGTACCAAGCTTAACGATACCTAAGTAGCTTAACATACTCTCTGAGTTGATTACACTTGGAATTGACAGCGCCGCTGAGGTAACAATTGTTCCAAGTGAGTTAGGGAAAATATGCTTCCAGATAAGTCTTCTGTCCTTCGCACCAAGTGTTCTTGCAGCCATAACATACTCTGAATTCTTAAATCTGTAGAACTGTGTACGCACTCTTGATGCCGTACCGATCCATCCTGTGAGCACATAGGCAAAGATAAGGCAGGCAACCGGTCCGAGCTTTGAAGCGAGGTGTAACTGGAACAGTGTGGCAACGATGATGAACGGAACACCGCTCAGTACATCGGTGACTCTCTCTAAGACTATATCAACTGTTCCACCGTAGTAGCCCTCAATCGCACCATAAGCGGCACCGATTATGAAGTTGACTACCGATACACATACAGCGACAAGCAGGCTCAGCTTGATACCATCTGCAAGCCTGAGCGCAAGGTCATAGCCCTGGCTGTCCGTTCCGAGAATATACTGAGGCGCGAAGCCGTTCTTATACTGATAATAGTTATAGTACAGAACTCTTACCCTGTACTGGGCTGTATCATAGCTTCCACCACCTGTGTACTCGTAATAAACCGGGTTTCCGTCAGCATCGCGGACATAGTTATCCTCAAGTACCATTCCCTCTCCATACTCGATAGTCTTGGCTTTCCCATTCTTATCAATATAGACAGGTGTACCCTTCTTGGTCTTGTACCAGTAGTTGGCATCTAACGCGTCGAAGTTCCATTCGTTGTCCGCAATAAGAGGATATAATATCTGAATGCCTGTCTCCTCCTGATATCTAAGGATATCCTTGTACTCGGACTGCTCAATGCTGTTGTACATAAAGCCTACCTCAAGATAAGTGTCGATATTGGCACCATAGACCTTTTTCTCCTTCTTGGCAGCATCGTAGGTTATAGAAGGTTCGCCTATTGAGCCCTTGATAATCGGCTGATACCTGCTGGCAAGTCCTTCCTCAAGTGTGACATTGCCGTTTCCCTCATGATCCTCTGCACCCATACCTATAGCTACAGCCTTGACAAGTCCCTTGTCCGAGAACTTACGTGCAACGGAACCATCTGCTATTCCGAACTTTGCAAGAAACTCATTTCTAGGTCCCTTCTTAGCATAATAAGCGTCCATGAATCTTGAGTCATAATTTCTTATAAACAGAGGGGTTATGAATGCAAATAGTACAATAAGCGCAATTATAACCGTTGCGATAACGCTGGCGCGGTTCTTCCTGAAACGAATCCATGCGTCCTTAAAGTAGCTGATAGGCTTATCCTCAAATTTCTTGTCGGATATTCTATCTCCATCATGAACAAATTCAAATTTCTCCAATGGGATGTTTTCATAGTTTAAATTGTTGTCCTGCATACTATTTCTCCCCCATTCTTATTCTAGGATCAATAAAGCCGTAGCTTATATCTACAACGATGTTCGCTAAAAGACCTATAAATGTATAGAAAATACTGTCCATCATAAATACATCGTAGTCAAACAACGAAATAGACTTGATGTACAGCTGTCCGACACCCGGAATTGAGAATATCTGCTCGATAATCATTGAACCTCCCATGATTCCTATAAAGCTGGAGATAATCATAGGGAGTATCGGTACCATCGCATTCTTGAGTGCATGTCTTACAGTCGCCTGTCCACGGGTAAGACCCTTAGTACGTGCAAGAAGCATATAGTCCGATGTAAGTGTCTCGGTAAGCTCCGCTCTTGTAAATCTGCATAAGCCTGCAATCTCACCGAAGGAAAGTGCAAGAATAGGTGCAATCATACTGTGGAACATCTTGCCTGTAAGCCATGAACCTCCCGCATCGTTGATGGAATATACCATAAGCGGAAGCCATCCAAGCTTGAAATAAAATAAATACTGAACCAGGAATGCATATACATAGCTCGGCACAGAGATAAATACCATGACAAGTGTGCTTATCAATGAATCCTGCCACTTATTCTTCTTGATAGCGGCAAATATACCAAGTCCTATTCCCAGAGGAATTGAAAGTAAGAGTGAATACAGGTTTACCAGCACTGTCGGTAAAAGTCTGCTTGTGAGCACATCCCATGCAGGCTGTCTGAACTGGATGTACCAGGATGTACCAAAATCCCACTTGGTGAAAATATTCTTCAAATATATACCATACTGAATCAGCAATGGCTTATTATATCCAAGTGCCTCCCATCTTTCCTGAATAGCAGCCGCCTGTACCTTGTCCGTAGGCAGCTCCCTAGGAAGCAATCGTACTAACATGAAACAAATTGTGGAGATAATAAAGAATGTAAAAAACATCAATACTATACGTTTTACAACGTATTTTCCCATTCCACTTCTTCGTCCTCCGGTCTTTTTAGCCTTTCCCATTAGAGCTTTCTCCTTTTTATTACTTTATCCTTAACTTATATACTGGTTCTAAACAATGCATTTCTTTGTTTAGGTTCAGCTACACGAAATTATAATATATTTTTATTGTCACGGCAATAAATAATATTGCAATTATTCTAAGTAATCCTTCGTAATTTTCCCTTAAGCGGTAACCAAACCAAAACAGAGAAAAACATAGCTATTGAACAAAAACTGCGGAGAACTTCTGCTTCTCCGCAGCCTGAGTTTTGTTCTGTATTAGTTAAAGTGACTTATTTGCGGCTTATTCATAGCTTAATGTATTATTTGCTATATAATCAGCCCACTCCTGATCAGAGTAATTGTACTTCATAAGCTCCATTCCACCAAAGCCATACATGATGTTGTAGTCCTCTGTGTAGTATGAGCACTTATATGAAAGCATTGAACAAGCTGTCATTCCGGCAAGCGGGATTCTGTAGTACTTCTTTAAGAAGTTCTCCTCTAACTGAGCTGTGATGCTGAGCTTTGTGGAGAAATCAGCCTCTGAGTATACACCTGAGCCTATCATCGAGCCTGACCATGCCTGCCATGTCATTGTAACATCCTCACCATTAATGTTGAGTGTTAACTCCTCTGTCTTAGGATCCCAGCAGCCGGCCTCATTGATTGAGTACTGATCCGGATCACAGTATACCTGGAAGTTACGGAACGGATAGAATGCGGCACCGCCCCATGCACCGAAGCCGATAGCATACTCGCCCTTAACTACATCACCGTAACGGTCGTTGATATTATCAACTGCAGTCAGGGTAATCTTACCGAAGCCTGAACCCTCTGCGGCAGCATTGACATACTTGTTGAAAAGCTCAATCTGCTTGTTATCAGATGAATCAAGTGCGCCTTTCTTGTAACCGATACGGATAGCGATATCCTCACCGGCTGTGTAGAGACCTGCGGCAACAAGCTCATCGCAGGCTGTCTTCATAAGCTCCTTAGCCTCTGTTAAGTTGTAACCGTTGATTGACTTATATGCATCCTGTAATGTCGCATAAGGTGTTCCATCGCCGTAAGATACTCCGTAAAGGTTACAGATTGCCTGCATAGCCTCATCAGAGTTACGGTATGAGGATGTTGGGTCATTGTATACATCATAGAAATATAAGTTGTTGAGTATAGCGTAAGCCGGCTTGTAGCCAGGTGTAGCTGTTACCCACTCAGTACGGTCAATGCCTAATGACATTGCCTTACGGAAATTGTCATTAGAGAGAACAACTGAGTTCGTATTACCCTTTGAACGATCCATTTCCTGAAGCTTCTCAAGGTTGGTGTTAAAGAAGAAAGACGTTGTGTAAGTCTCATCAACCTTGTATAACTGATCTGATGTTGAGTATGTTGAAAGGTCATCAGCACTTGGAGACCACTCATCAATCTCACCCTTTAAGAATGCCTGCTTTGCAGCATTGTCATCCATAACGTTGATAACAATCTTATCTGTTACATATCTAGGAACATTCTCACCATCTACAAGATAAGGTGTTGTTGAAACAAGACGTCCGTTCTCCTCTGTATAGCCATACCAGTTCTCGTTCTTCTCGAATACCATCTGCTTATCATTCTGTAAAGAAACAAGCTTATATGGTCCATAGGACATAGTGTTCTCAAGCTTAGTGTTGTAATCGGTTGTTACCAATGTACCGGTTGTATCCTTGCCTGCCTCATAGTATGGCTCATATACTAACCATGTTGATGTACAGCTTGTTAAGAAGTAGTTGAGATCCTGGTATGTCTGTGTTACATAACGGATTGTGTAATCGTCAACCTTGTAAAGACCTACTGTATCCCAGTCAACCTTCTCGCTTAATGTACCATCATTTACGAATAACATTTCCTTTGTTAAATCAGCAATCTGTGCCTCATCTGTGATACCGAAGCCTGCTGCAAGAGCTGCAGAAACGAAGCCGAAGATGGCATCCTTGTTATCAGCAGTAATCTTAGTATAGCCATAATCATCTGCACCGCCAGTGATTGCTGCATAGCCGTCCTCTGTTCCGAAGCCGTAGTCATTCCAGAGAGTGCTCACAGAATAGCCGAGGGTTGTATCAGCGCTGTCGCTTATATACACATATCCTGCATCAATACCTGCGTCTAAATCATAAGAGTAATCAGGAGTCTCTCCGTCGCCGTAAGCCGGAACCATAGCGTTGTAGAGCGGAGACTCTGAATTATAGTATGCAAGACCACCTGCAACTGCGGACTCACCGCTGTAGTAGAGGTTAGCTCTATAGTTTTTCATGGAAGAATCAAGTAACTGCTGCATTGAGTAAACGTATGTATCAGCAGTGATAGCTGTTCCATCCTGCCACTTGGCATCCGGATTCAACTTGATTTCGAATACGTAGCCGGCATCTGTCTCATCTGCCGTCTTGCCTGATGGAAGTGTTACGTTGTACTTAGTAAGGTCATCCTTGTGATCCTTCGTCACATCAGTGATGGATGTTGCCATCTCGTATACCCACTGATATATGCCATTCTCAGAATCGAGAATCTGCATTGTACAGAAAGGTGAGGATAAATAACCATTTAAAACAGCATCATCCGCATTTGACTCCCAGGTATGCGGATTCCAGTTATTGGCAAGTGCTGACGTATAGGAATTGTATGTATAGGTCGGCACTCCATCGTTACCTGTCTCACCGCTGCCATCTGTAGCAGAAGTGGACTCACCCGTCTGACTCTGTGATGTTGTAGAATCAGTAGGATTGTTGTTCGACTTGTTACATGCTGCAAGTGAAAATACCATTGCAGTTGAAAGTGTAACAGCAAGAACACGCTTTGAAAACTTTCTCATAAAATTTTCCTCCTTGTTATATTTTAACGCGTTCACACTTTACCAGTTTAAATCATCACTGTATTCAAGAAAAAGGAATGAGACTAGCCCACCCCTTTATGTGCAATATACCGGTAAGTATTAAATTTAAATTATTCCGCGTTAATTAACGTTAATAGAATATATTCAAATGCTCCGAATGTCAAGCAGTTTTTATTATTTTCTTAACCTTTTCGGGCGATAAGCGCCACGACCTCGGTGTTTGCCGTTCCAGGAAACATGTCGACCGCAGCCGCTTTTTCCATATAATATCCATTTTCATTAAAGACAGCCATGTCACGCGCAAGGCTTGTCGGCTTACAGGATACATATACTATCCTGTCGACACCGTATGCTATGAGCTTCGGCAGTGCCTTCGGATGTATGCCATCACGCGGCGGGTCAAGAATGAGTATATCAGGCTTCTCCTCTATCTCATCAATCACCCTGAGCACATCACCCGCTAAAAACTTACAGTTGTCAAGGCCGTTAAGTGCAGCATTTTCCCCGGCCGCCTTTACCGCCTCCTCTACTATCTCAACACCTACAACGCGCTTCGCAACCGCCGCTGCAAGCTGCGCTATCGTTCCGGTTCCGCTGTATAGGTCGAACACGACCTTGTCCTTGGTATCACCTATATAGCTTCTTACGGTATCATACAGAACCTCCGCTCCGAGCGAGTTGGTCTGGAAGAATGAAAAAGGTGTTATCTTGAACTTAAGTCCAAGAAGCTCCTCATAGAAGAAATCCTGTCCACAGAGGATATCCGTCCTGTCGCTCTGCACCACATCAGCAAGGCTGTCATTCACGGTGTGAAGCACGCCCGCCACCTTGCCATGTATCCTGCCGTCCGACACCATATCCATAATAAGAGACGCATAACCATCAAGAAGTGCCTTCTCAGCCCGTGCGTCAAGCTGTGAGGTGGTCACTATATCCACAAGAAGCTCCTGAGTCCTCTTAGCCTTTCTCACAAGCAGATGTCTGAGGTATCCGGTATGGGCAAGCTTCTTATAAAGCGGAACACCACTGTTCTTAAAATAATCAAGTGTTGCCGAAAGTATACTTCTGAAATCGCCATCCATAATCCTGCAGCCATTGACCGTCACTATGTCGTGAAAGCTGCCTCTCTTGTGCATGCCAAGGCAGAGCGGTCCGTCCTTCACCTCATCGCCGAAGGAAAATTCCATCTTGTTGCGGTATTCAGCCACCTCCGGGCTTCCCTTTATCCCCTCGTAGGTGTAATCTCCTCCTACAGGAGCAAGAAGCTTCTCTATCTGTGCGCTCTTAAGCTTAAGCTGTTCCTCATAGCGCACCGGCTGGTACACGCAGCCCCCGCAGCTTCCGAAATGTTCGCACCTTATGCTCTCATCAACAATATCGGATTCCTTTATAACAGCACATGCCGTACCCTCCGCATTGCCATTTCGCACCTTGTCTATTCTCACGTCAAGAATCTGACCCGGTATGACATTCTTAACCGTGACAGTTCCCTCATCACATATAACTTTACCTTTATTAGGAAAAGCAACGGAAGCTGCAACCCCTTCTATGTGCTCTCCTTTTTTCATATAATCTCCATTCCGCAGGCTTTAACTTCCAAGCTCCTGCCTCTATTATTTCTTATTTCCGCCGAACAATGCCCTTGCAAGAAGTCCGACACCGCCAAAGATCAGAACCAGATACAATATCCACTCAAACAGTGTCAATCTCTGAAGTCTTATCGTTGTCGATGCGATTACTGACACAATTATTAACAGAAATCCAAGTCCTGTAACTAACTTAGCTCCAAAAGAGCCAGGCTTTACAAAGAGCCATACAACACCTATGATAAAAGGTATTATCACAAGCCCTGAATTGACATTAAGCCCGAACAGGCTTAAATTTCCCGCAAAAAAAGAGGTCTGCACCGATGCCTTATTTGTAAAAAGATACAGACCAACAACCAGCATTGCAAGACCGCCTAAAAATTCCAAAAGTTCATTACGTTCCTTCTTCACTTTTCAACATGCTCCTATTCCATCTTTTCTGTCTGTTGTATAATAATACATATTAAAACAATAGGAGGGCATTATCCCTCCTATCATTTATTCACTGCTTACTATTGGTATTCCGTTATCACAGGATTACTTATCCTCGGACTTCTCATCCTCTTCCTCGAAGAAGTCATCCTCGAAGTCTTCATCCTCATCCTCGAAATCATCATCATCGTAATCCTCATCCTCGAAGTCCTCAAGGTAATCAGGTGTAAAGTATCTGTATACTGCATAAGCGATACCTGCTACAGCTGCTACGAATCCGACAATTGCAAGAATCCATAACAGTGGGCTGCACTTCTTCTCTTTCTCAACAACAACCTGCTTCTTATTAAGGAGTTCCTTAAGTTCCTTTAAGTCCTTACCCTTAACCTGCTCAAGTAATTCTTCAATCTTATTCATACTTCATTCATCCTTTCTTGAAATATATTATGATACCGGCACAAAAAGCTTTGTACGCTATCAGCTTATAAACTTAAGTATAATTTTATCATATATTGTTAAAAATATCTAGTCAATTTTTACCAGTTTTGCAAAAGAAGCAAACATTTTTTTGACACCTGCCGAATCGAACTGCACCGTAACCTCGAAATCCCTGCCTCCTGATACAATGTTCTGTACTGTACCCTCACCGAATTTTACATGCTTTACCCTGTCTCCCACCGCATAGCCAAGCTCATCAAGGCTTGCTGCGACCTTAGGTGCTCCTTTTTGGATATCAGCCATCGAAACAGCCGGCTTATTCCAGACTGCGCTGTTTTTCTTTGCTGCCGGGCGGTTCCACGGCAGTGCCTCCCTCATGGCAGCTTCGGCAGCCTTGATACCCTTATCATCAGAAAATGCCACAGGCTTTCTTATTCCCTGGCCGCTCTCCGATAATAGCTGCGGCGGAATCTCACTTATAAATCGCGACTGCTTGCACAGCATCATCTCTCCGCGGACCATGCGCTGTTTTGCCATGCTCAGCACAAGTCTCTGTCTCGCACGCGTGATTCCTACATAGCACAGCCTCCTCTCCTCTTCAAGGTCGCTCTTGTCATCGGACGTAATCGCCATGTAGCTTGGAAAATTGCCATCCTCCATGCCTGCAAGGTATACAACAGGAAATTCCAGCCCCTTCGCGCTGTGAAGTGTCATAAGTGAAACAACATTATTATTCTCATCCATATTGTCAATATCCGCGACAAGTGCAACCTCCTCGAGGAAGCCTAACAAGGTCGGCATATCCGTATTCTCCTCATACGCTGCCGCCTTTGAAATAAGTTCATTTATATTCGACATCCTGTCAGCAATCTCATCCGGTTCATCGTCATCGGCGAGGTACTCCTCATATCTTATACTCTCTACTATATCGGATATAAGCTCCTTAATCGACATCTGCATTGCCTTTGCACGGAATGCGGATATGAGTGTACAGAAATTGTCAAGCTTTCCTATCGTTGCCTTAGCAAGTCCCGGTATCTTACTGCCATTCGCTGCAGCAGCATAAAAGCTTAAGTCATTGTCCTCAGCGTAAGCTGCCGCCTTCTCAATTGTTGCGGCACCTATTCCGCGTTTAGGAACATTGATAATTCTTCTTACCGCGACTTCATCCCTCGCATTATCTATCGTCTTAAGATAAGCAAGAATATCCTTAATCTCTTTTCTGGAATAAAAATTTACACCTCCAACGATCTTGTATGGAATGTTGGCATACAGGAACTTTTCCTCAAAGAGACGGGACTGGGCATTGGTCCGGTAAAGAACTGCAAAATCCTGATATTCTGCTTCCCCTTTCCGCACCTTTTTACTGATCTCCCCGGACACATATTCCGCTTCCTCATAGCCATTCTGGAACTGCTGGAACAGGATCGGCTCACCCTGTTCGTTCTCCGTCCAGAGTGCCTTCTCCTTACGCCCTCTGTTATTGGCGATCACGCCATTGGCTGCATTCAGGATATTCTGTGTGGAACGATAATTCTGCTCCAGTTTTACCACCTTTGCATCTGGAAATACTTTCTCAAAATCCAGAATATTGCGGATATTGGCGCCACGAAACTTGTAAATAGACTGATCATCATCACCGACTACACACAGATTACGGTACTGACGAGCCAGCGTACTGATAAATTTGAACTGCACGGTATTGGTGTCCTGATACTCGTCCACCATGATGTAACGAAAACGGTTCTGATAGTATTCCAGCACATCCGGGCAGCTCTGGAACAGCTCCACCGTCTTCACCAGCAAGTCATCAAAATCCAGCGCATTATTTTTCTTCAATTCCTTCTGATAC
>ERZ773210.3237-NODE-3237-length-11840-cov-3.038269_pt1 | contig 11840 bp, 13 predicted proteins | sample MGYA00580528_ERZ773210 | MGnify/ENA primary metagenome ERZ773210 (study PRJEB29015, sample SAMEA2737769) | human gut metagenome | biome: human gut; feature: human-associated habitat; material: faeces | place: China | collected 2012 ...
CCGGCACCGCGCCCGGTCCGCCAAACAAAGCGACCTCCTGATACTCCGGCGCGGAATGGGTATGTACAAAACAGATCACAATATTATCTTTCTGCATTCCATATTTTTCCGCTATGGTTTTCTGTAATTTTTCTGTATAATCCCGATCCAGACCAATCAGCTCCACAGTCACCCAGACAAGCTTCGTCTCTCCGATTTCCAGAAGAATGGATGTGGCCCACAGGGGATCCATGATTCCCACTGCCGCGTCAGTTCGAATCGCATGTCCCATCAGCTGACAGGGAAAGAATTTCCCGGTCGGTGTAATCTCTTTTCGACAGGTTGCTGCTCTCATGAGAATTTCCTCCTTTTTAAAAGGAGCTACCGCATATCCATGCAGCAGCTTCCCTTCACTTTCCTATGTATCTGTTATGCGCAGATTCCAAGCGCTCCCAGAATAATTGCTACGATAATGACAATCCAGATAAGCTTTCCGGAGGTCATCTTCTTGCGGCCCAGTGCCCAGTACAGAAGTCCTGTTACAACCACATTTCCGAAGCAGGGAATGATGGTATTCAGCAGGTCGCCCAGGTTCTGTGTCAGGTCTCCGACGGTCCAGGAGTAAGCGATGTTGACATTTACAGTAGAAGCAACCATGGCTCCCAGAACGATGATACCCAGGATAGAGCAAGCCTCGGTCAGGTTTCTTAAGGAAGCGCTCTTCTCTGTGATAAAGGTTACACCTGTCTTATATACCGGATAAGCCAGTTTCCAGAATACGAGCCACAGTGCGATGTTGACTGCTACAGCCAGAACAGTACCGAACATGCTGCCGTTCTGTGCCTGATATCCTGCAATCGCGCCCAGTACGGTCGGAAGCAGTACCCATACGATAGCGTCGCCCAGGCCTGCCAGCGGTCCCATCAAGGAAGTACGTACATCCAGCGCGGTCTCTGTGGCATGCTCGTCCTTTGTGGACTCTACAGCCAGGGTAGCCATCATAATCAGCTGGCCAAACCATGGATGGCAGTTGAAGAATTTAAAATAGCTTCTGTACTTTTCAGTCAGAACCTGATCGTCCTGATAAATCTTCTTCATAGCGGGATGCATGGACCATACCCACGGACCGGACTGCATGGTTTCATAGTTAAAGCAGGTCTGACGGGAAAGTACATAACGTCTCAGAACCTGATTTATATCTTTTTTGCTTAAAACGTTATTATTCTCACTCATCTTCGTTATCTCCTCCCTGTACTGTTGCAGTTGCAGTACGCTTGTCATTTTCCTCTTTCATCTGGAAGATAAACATGCAGATTACTACGCCAACCATTGCGATAGCCAGCATGCTCATGCCCAGGTAAGAAGCCATTACGAAACCAGCCAGAAGGAAATATCCGTATTTCTTCAGCGGCATCTGACGAAGCAGAATAGCGAAACCAAGTGCCGGAAGCATTCCGCTGGCTACATTCAGGCCTGCGTTCAGCCATGCCGGGATAGCGTTGATAACCAGCTCTACATAGCTGGAACCTACGGTAGTAAGCAGGATAATCGGAAGTACCCATACGCCGATGAACGGAATCTGGGAAGCCCACATCCAGACGCCCATGCCTTTCCAGTCCTGCTTCTCGGAGCATGCCATCATCTTATGAACGAAGATGGAACCGGAAGTCTTGCCCAGCACGTCCAGCTGAGTACCCAGAGCAGCTACCGGAACACCTACGGTAAGCGCTGTGGTGACAGCGTCCTGGCCGCTCTTACCCATGGCGATTGCAAATGCAGCGCCTGCGATACAGCCTACCTGATACTCCGGAACGCTGGAGCCACCTGCTCCGAACAGTCCCAGACTCATCAGACACATGGAACCTCCGACCAGCATACCTGTGGTCACATCTCCCATGATAAGGCCAGTGAAAAAGCCCAGATAAGCTACTGATGCGTAGTAGAACATCTGCAGATTGTATTTCTGCCATGTCCAGACGCCTACCAGCAGCGCCAATAAAATTACTTGTAGCGGATTAAACATAACTCTCTTTCTCCTTTCGATATATCAAAGTCTTGCGACTTTAATTCAGTTTTCCATTCAGCTCGGTCTCGTTATCAGAGAAACGGAAGCGTGCGGTAATCTTCACGCCTGCGGCTGCCATCTCACGCAGCATCGCCAGTTCCTCATCGGAGACACGGACTGTTTTATCCAGAGTGGTGGTCTCGCCCTTGTTCTGGGTTACATTGCCCAGATTCAGCTGGGGGATTTCCACGCCTGCTTTGAATACTTCATAAGCGGTCTTAATATAACGGAATACTACGAACACTCTCTGTGCGCTGTACTTGCCTGCCTTGATATTCTCGACAGCCTTTTCCGGCGCCAGTACGGACAGGGCCACGCCGGCCGGACAAGCCATCTTCAGTCCAGAGCGGACAATGTCGTTCGTAGAAGCCGGTCCATCGATAACCATCGCACGGGTCGCATTGTAAGCGGGAACCCAATCAGTTGCCACGATTCCGTGAATCATTCGGTCGTCCACACGGAAGTGTAAGATACCATTTGCCATAACATTTTCCTCCAATACTCTCTCTTTTATGTTTTATCGAATCCGTTCCGGATCGTATAAAATATTTCCTTCATGTCCGTCCAGACGCGCTCCGGTCGCCGGATCAAATTTCCGCGCTCTGTAGCAGGCCTTTCCCATGACCTCTGCCGGAACTTTGTCGTCTGTACCGGCCAGAATCAATTCACAGTTTTCAATATTGTCATCCAATACACGCTTGGTGGAACAGTAAGTGCCATGCTGACGAAGTACGGTGTCGTACTTATCCTCGAAGCCCTTCAGCTTCTTCAGGCTCTTCAGATAGCCCTCCACGGTACCGGATTCCGGCAGTGCCAGCAGTACGCCGACTCCGCAGGCGTCTCCGAAGAATACGGTGCGCTCCTCTTCTACCAGCGCCACCATCATGCCCTTTGTATGTCCCGGCACATGAATCCATCGAAGTGTCAGTCCGCCCAAATCAAAGACTTCGCCGTCCTGCAGGTCGGTAAAGCTTTCTGTCCGCTGCGGTACGAAATCCGCATCCTCCACATTCAGCTTCGTGTGGCTCTTCACCATTTCCTTCCGGAACTCTACGGTGCAGTGCTCTTTCTCCACATCCATATCCGCCAGATTCATTCTTACCTCCGGGAACTGGGATGCTCCCGCTGCATGATCCACATGACCATGGGTAATGAATACGTCGTACGGTTTCTCTGTCAATGTCTCTACAAATCCCTTTAAATCTCCGATTCCATATCCGGTGTCAATCAGTGCTGCCCGCTCGCTTCCCTCGATGAGGTACTCGCACACATCGCTTCCGTCCTTGATCCGGGTAATGGCCGGTGAAATCTTTTCGCTTTCAAACTGAACCATTTTGACCCTCCCTTTTTGGTTCTCTCATTCACTAACCAGATTGTAACATGTTTGGATGATTCATTCAACATCTTTTTGACTGGCACATTCAACAAAAATTATTTATCATTTTTATGCATTCCGCTCGGTTGATTCTCATTTACAGCACTTGAATATGTTAAATTTAAATGTTATAATTCTAAAAGAATTTAATTTTATGAGGTAAAATAACGTGAATATATGGGATAAAATTGAGGCTTGCAAAGACACGCTTACGCCAAAAGAGCTTGAAATATATGAACTGGTTCAGAAAGATCCTTATTCTTTCAGCACCAACTCTTCTATGGAAATCGCATCCAAATATAAAGTGTCGCAGAGCGCTATCAGCCGTTTCTGCCAGAAAGCCGGATTTTCCGGATTTGCGGATTTTCGTCTGTCTATGACCGGGGGATATATCGCAAATCTTCCTCCCTCGAATAAATCATCCATTCAGCTCCAGGAAGATACGGATGACTGTGCGCATCTTATGTGTGATAATGTAATGCGGACCAGACAGGCGCTTCCGGATGAGTTGCTGGACTCTCTGGTCATGCGGATTCTCAATGCAACCAACATCTACGCTTCCGGCTATGGAAGCAGCATGTGTACCGCCCAGACCTTTTCTTTTTGTCTAACTGTACTTGGTTCCCCCTGCCACATGCTTTTCGCTTCCCAGGAGATGGAGACTCTGCATATTCTGAAAAATACAGACGTAGTTTTCCTTTTTTCTATCGCCAATCCTTCCCATCGGGATTTCCTTTCTCTCGTGACTGATCTGCCACCCGAGAAGCGTCCCTATATTATTTTGGTATCCGGAATTGCCAAGCATCCGCTTCGTCATAAGGTTTCCGAAGTTGTGACGCTCCATATGCCCAGCGCATGGAACCATACCCTTCTGCCCATCACTACGATCCAGTTCACCTTTGCTCAGCTTGTGGCAGATCGTCTGACACAGCTTCGGCAAAATATAAAAGAAAATTAAGAGTACCTAAAAACGGCTGTATTCGCATGACCAAATACGAATACAGCCGTTTTTTATGCTCTGTCTTCTATTTTACATTCTGATACTCGCTGTCCCGCGGTACCTTATCAATAAATTCATAGGGATGCTGCTCTGCCTCGAAGACCAGCCTTCCCTTCCGGTAGGCCAGCGGAGTGCTCATGGGAACCTTCTCCCAGGCCGGGTCGTCGGTCAGGGGCTTGGTGGCTACCACCAGGGTGTCGCCTTTCTGCAGGCGGAACAGGGTCTCATAGAAGTTCGTGTGAGCGTAGAACAGGTCGCCGTCGTAAATCAGCAGGTTGACCTTATTCTCCGGCGTAATATCGCGAATCACTTGATTGACCGTCTCAAAGCGCTCCTTATCCGTCAGCGCCCCGCCCTTTTTCGCGATGGCCGCGTCCACCTGGTCAATCAGGTAGTACAGGATCCGCTCGCTGTCAGTACCGCCGTGCTGCTTCCCGATGTAGGCGTCCACCCGGGCGCTCTCAAAAATGGTGCCGTTGTGAATCAGCGTCCACAGCCGTCCGGAGGCGTCCCGTCTCTTGAAGGGATGGCAGTTCTTATACTCCAGCCCACCCTTGGAGGCCTTGCGGATATGGGCCAGAACCACGTCCTCGACGATCTCATCGCTGAGACGATGCTTCAGATAGACGCTTTCCGCAGAGGAAATGGGTTCCTTCTCGATGGACGCGGAATTGCCGTCAAAAAGAGCCAGTCCCCAGCCGTCCGGATTGGTCTCTCCGTGGCTGAAGAAGGTTCCCAGAAGCTCGTTACAATTTACTTTTTCGGCACTGTTCAGGCCAAATAATTCACACATGTGTAGTTCCTCTCTTCCCTTTTTCTGTCCGTAACCGAAGCCTTAATGGGCCTTCACTGAATTCAGGAAATCCTGAGCTCGCCTGGTCTGCGGATGCTCGAAGAAGTCCTCCGGTGCGCCCTCTTCGATGATGCTGCCGCCGTCCATGAAGATGACCCGGTCGGCCACCTTTCTCGCGAAATTCATCTCGTGAGTGACGATCACCATGGTCATGCCCTCCTTCGCAAGCTCTGTCATGACGTCCAGTACCTCGCCGATCATCTCCGGATCCAGGGCGCTGGTGGGCTCGTCAAAAAGAATTGCCTTGGGATGCATAGCCAGAGCGCGGGCGATGGCCACACGCTGCTGCTGGCCGCCGGAAAGCTGAGCCGGTACTTTCGCAGCCTGATTGTCTACGCCGACCCGTTTTAGAAGTTCCATGGCTTCCTCCCGGGCCTCTTTCTTCGGCTTATGCAGTACATCTATCGGCGCGATGGTCACATTGTCCAGAATGGTCTTGTGGGCAAACAGGTTGAAGGACTGAAATACCATGCCGATCTGGGAGCGAAGCTCAGCCAGCTTACGTCCTTCCTCCGGAACCTTCGTTCCGTCGATGCGGATTTCTCCGGAGTCAATGGTCTCCAGGCGGTTGATGGTCCGGCACAGGGTCGATTTACCGGAACCGGAGGGGCCGATGACTACGACGACCTCGCCCTTTTTCACGGATAAATTGATATCCTTTAATACGTGCAGCTCTCCGAAATGTTTATCTACATGCCGCAGTTCGATAACCGGCACTTTATTTACTGTAGTTCTGTTCTCTTCCATAACTTATCTGCTCCTCACGGGTTCTGTCTTGTTTCCTCTTCCGGCAATGGCCACAGAAATCTTATTTAATATATAATTGATCAAAATGTAGATAATTGCAACCACCAGATAAACCGAAAGCAGCGCGTCGTAATTGCTGATCAGTACCTTTGCGTTCTGCATCAGGTCCGCGTAGTTTACCACATAAGCGAAGGTGGTATCCTTCAGCACGATGACCACCTCGGAAATCAGGGCCGGAACCACGTAACGCAGGGCCTGGGGAAATACAATCTTGAAGAAGACGCTGTTTTTCCGCATACCCAGAGATACTGCCGCCTCGGTCTGTCCCTTCGGCACCGCGTTGACGCCGGAGCGAAGCACTTCGGCCACCACGCCTGCCGCGGAGATGGCCACCGGCGTGGCAATCTTCCAGAGAGGCGGAAGCTTAATGCCAAGCTGGGGCACCACCAAGAAAAAGAAATAGATAAACAAAAGGGTCGGCACGCCGCGGCTGAACTCGATGAGCGCAGTGCAGAGCCATTCCAGGGGCCTGACGCCGCTGATTCTGCCAAGCATCAGAAGGAGACCTGCGAAAAATGTGATCACGCCTGCCGTCAGCGCAGCCGTCAGAGTACCCGCAAGACCATTTCCAATAAACCGCCAGGTGGTATACCGGGTGAAAAAGGACCAGTACCGGGCATCCAGCTGTCCGTTGATGGCGAACTGACGAATGACGCTGTAGATCAGCGCCGCCAGAAGCAGGAGCACCACCACGGTGCCCACCGCGATTCCTCTGCGTGTCTTCGGGCCCGGCGCTTCATAGAGCGCGTCCCGTATGGATGTCTGTCCGTTGTTCATCGCAAAATCCTCACTTTCCTGTCAATCAGGTTGCCGATCTGTCCGATCACCACGGCCGTCGCGCAGTACAGCACCGCAGAAATCAGGAAAGCCGTCACGCCGCCCACAGCTCTGGTATTGATATGGGACACCAGACCGGTCAGATCCGTGGGGTTCATGGGCACCTGGGAAGCCAGCGCCGTCGTCAGCATGGTCGCCACCAGAAGATTGGTCATGGGAAGCACGCTGGAACGAAGGGCCTGGGGAATGACTACATTTTTCAGAATCTTGCCAAAGGACATACCGAGAGCCCGCGCCGCCTCGATCTGTCCGATACTCACCGTATTCATGCCGGCCATCAGGTACTCGGAGCAAAACGCCGCCGGGAGCAGGGATGTGGCCGTCAACACACAGGTGTAATAAGAAAGCACCATATTCAGATAGGGCAGCGCGTAGACCAGCATAATAAGCAGGGTCGCGCCCGGGATGTTCCGGAAGATCTGCACATAGAAGTCTCCGACCCACCTGAGCGGCTTCACGGGACATACCCGCATGACGGTAATGAGAATGCCTATCAGAAATGCGATCACAAAGGACACTGCCGTCAGCTTCCAGGTGACGAACAGTGCCTGTATATATTTGTCTCCGTATTGGGAAAGAAGTTCCTGAATACCCATATGGATTCCTCCTGCGGAAAAAGACCTTCAGAACTACTGAAGGTCCTTCTCCCTGTCTTTATTTTAGGCTTTGGTTCAATTACTCGATTACCGGGGCCTCCGGTACGTTCTCGATGCCGGTGCGGTCGCCCAGGCTGATCTTCCACAGCTGTGCCCAGGTTCCATTGTCCTCGATCTTCTTCAGGAAGTCGTTGACAAATGCTACGCCGTCGGAATCCAGCGGAAGTCCGATACCGTAGTTGTCCTCCGGTCCGAAGGTGTCGCCTGCGATTTCATAAACACCCGGGTTCTTTACGATGGCGTTCAGAAGCAGTGTGTAGTCAGTTACGTATGCGTCTACACGACCCTGCTCCAGAGCGGTACGCGCTTCCTGGTCGTTGGCAAACTCCTGAACGGTAGCTTCCGGCGCGTACTCAGCCAGGATGTCCGGGCCCGTGGAACCGGACTGTGTCGCTACAATCTTGCCAGCCAGGTCGTCTACGCCAGTGATATCCGTATTGCCTGCCTTTACCAAGACTGCCTGCTTGGATGTGTAGTAAGGTCCGGCGAAAGAAATGACTTCCTTACGTGCGTCTGTGATGGAGTAGGTAGCAAATACAGCGTCTACCTGATCGCTTGTCAGAACGGACTCACGGGTACTGGAATCTACCTGTGTCAGCTCATACTTGCTCTCATCGCCCAGGATGTAGCGTGCAAGCAGCTGATACAGTCCTGCATCAAAGCCGCGGATGCCGTTGTCTGTCTCATCCAGCTGGCTGAACAGGAAAGAGGTTCTGGTTCCGCCTACGCGGAGTACGCCAGCTTCCTTTACCGCGGTAGCCCACTCGCTTGCCGCGATGTCAGCGTCGTCTGCTACGATACCCTCTGCAAGCAGCGCGTCAAATGCGTCCTTGTCGATCTCTGCAGCCACCGGCTCCTCTGCAGCTGCCGCGTCTTCCGTGGTCTCCTCTGCAGCTGCCTCAGTCTCCTGTGTGGTCTCTGCTGCCGGAGCCTCGTCTGCCTTGCTTCCGCATGCTGCCAGACTTCCTGCCAGTGCGATGGTCAGCAGTAATGCGGTTGATTTCTTCAGCCATTTTAAATTTCTCATAATAATCCTCCTTTTTTACTGTTCACGTCGTTTTGATGTTGCAATCATACGCCCTTTAACCTACTTTGTCAATAGGTTATATATGATTATTTTGATTTTTTACAAAAAAAGCCGTTGCACAGGAGATTTTTCTTCTGTGCATCGACCTCATTGTCAGGATGAATAATTCCAGGTATAGGAAAAAATATGCGCGCCAATTACAAGTCCGCTTAAGGACGGATAATTGGCATAAGTCCGGAAAAAGGTCCGGTTACCCACGTTGGACTCGCCCGCGATAGCGCGGCGGGCAGCATTATAGCAGGATTCGGTGACGGAATCCGCGCCGTCGGTCAGCATCAGGTCAAAACGGCCTGAAGTAACGGGAGAGAACTGACCCGAAGCCCGGATCACGCTCATGATATCGCCCTGGCTGAAACGGGGATCCCGGATACGGTTCATAACGACAGCGCCCACAGCCAGCTGGCCTTCCGCCCCCTGGTTACCTGCCTCGCAGTAAATCAGCGTCGCCAACGCCTTTACCTCATCGTCACTTGCGCTGTACGCGCCATACTGGGTATATTCCAAATCCGTGGTCCTTACACCGGTTACATCGCCCAGGGAACCAATGATCTCGGCTGCTTTTGACGCCTCGATCTGAGCCTCGATTTTCTTCTTCTCTGCTATCAGCTGCTTCAGCACTTCCTGCTGGCCTGCCAGCGTATTGCTCTTGCCGTCCAGATCGGCCTGGGCTGCTGCGATATCACTGACATGCTGACTGATTTTACCGGATGTACTGCTGGCCAGGGCGGATACCTCACTCTGCTTCTTCTCTACGGAAGCCTGCATTTCGTCCAGGGCTTCTTTTTCAGCCTCCAGCTTCTCTTCCTGCTCCTGAATCTCGGCCTTGTGGGCCGCGTAAGCCTCCAGCATATCCCGGTCGTAGGCGCTGATCCGCGCCGCGTAATCCGCCCGGTTCAGGGCGCCGGCAAAATCGCCGGACTCCAGCAGAATCTCGATGAAGGAGCTCTGAGGATTCTCATACATGTACTGAATCCGCGCCTTCATGTCCGCATACTGCTTTTCCTCGGTGGCCTTCGCCGCCTCCAGCTCTCCTTTCGCCTGCTCAATCTCCGCTTTTTTGTTTTCGATCTGCTTATTTAACTCGGAAATCTGGCTCTCCAGACTGGAATACTGCTGGTTCAGCTTCTTCAGATAATCCTCCATCTCAGACTTGGCCTGCTGCAGCCGGTCCTTCTTATCCTTCGTAGCATCGATCTCACTCTGGGTCTTGTCAATCTCGTCCTGCGTCTTATCGATCTCGTTCTGGATATCATCCACGTCGCTCTGATCCGGCACTGCATAGGAAGTAAACCCAAGCGAAAGCGCAAGGGCGGCTGCTCCCAACCGATATGCCATTTTCATCCGAAGTGAATGCTTTTTCATTGCCTTTATTCCTTTTCAGTCTCTTTATTTCCAATCGTATCTGGTCAGGTGTCCCTCCAGGCGCATGCCCGGGAAATCATTCTGGCGCAGGGCCTCATAGAGCACGATGGCCACGGAGTTGGACAGGTTCAGGGATCTGGTGTCGCCCAGCATGGGAATACGGATAGCCCGTTCCTGATTTTCCAGAAGGATCTCCTCGGGAATACCGGCACTCTCCTTACCGAACATAATGTAGCAGTCCGGCTCAAACTGCGCTTCGGTATAGACCCGCGGCCCCTTGGTGGTCGCCATATAGGGACGCGCCCCCGGGTTCTTTTTCAGGAAATCTTCGTAGTTTACATAAGTTGTCACATCCAACTGCGGCCAGTAATCCATACCGGCCCGCTTCAAATCCTTTTCACTTAACCGGAATCCCAGCGGCTCAATCAGATGCAGGCGGGTACCCGTCGCCACCCAGGTTCTTCCGATATTGCCTGTGTTGGCCGGAATCTCCGGCTCTAAAAGTACGATATTGAACGCCATTATTTCGCTCCCTTTTCCGCCCGCAGCTTCGTCACAAAGCGCGCCAGACGGCCTGTGGCTTCTTTCAGGTCTTCCAGAGAGTACGCGTAGGAGATTCGAAGAAATCCCTCGCCGCAGGCGCCGAAGGCTGTTCCCGGAACCACGGCCACCTTCTCCTCCATCAGGAACCGGGTAGCAAATTCTTCCGAAGTCATGCCAAATTCCTGGATGCTCGGGAAGATATAGAACGCGCCGTAGGGCTCGAAACAGGATAGTCCCATTTCCCGCAGGGTATGTACCAGGAAACGGCGTCTCTGGTCGTAGGACTCCCGCATCATCGCCACGTCTTCATCGCCGTTTTTCAGAGCCTCTACTGCTGCGTACTGGCTATTGGTGGGTGCGCACATAATCGCGTACTGATGGAGCTTCGTCATCTGGCTGAGAATCTCCGCCGGTCCGCAGGCATAGCCCAGACGCCAGCCTGTCATGGCATGGGACTTGGAAAATCCGTTGATAAGGACAGTCCTCTCCTTCATGCCCGGCAAAGATGCGATGGACACATGCTTTTCCAAATAGGTAAGTTCTGCATAGATCTCATCACTTAAGACATAAAGATCATGTTTCTTTACCACATCCGCGATCGCTTCCAGATCCTTTCTTTCCATGACAGCCCCGGTCGGGTTGTTCGGAAACGGCATGATCAGGATCTTGGTCTTATCCGTGATGGCTGCTTCCAATTCCTCTGCCGTCAGACGGAACTGATTTTCCTCTTTCAGGTTGATCACTACCGGAACGCCTCCTGCCAAAACCGTACATGGCAGATAAGAGACATAACTCGGCTGGGGGATCAGTACCTCATCCCCGGGATCTAACATAGTACGCAGGGCAATATCGATCGCTTCACTACCGCCGACCGTCACCAGGATCTCACCCTGATAATCATATTCCAGATCAAATCTGCGATGCAGATAATTCGCGATCTCTACCTTTAATTCCTTGAGACCTGCATTGGAGGTATAAAACGTACGTCCGCGTTCCAGAGAATAGATTGCCTCGTCACGAACTCTCCATGGTGTATCAAAATCCGGCTCACCAACACCCAGTGAGATCGCATCCTGCATTTCACTGACAATATCAAAAAACTTTCGGATGCCGGATGGCTCAATTTCTACGATGGTCTTTGACAGTGGGTTTCTCATAGGCTCACCAACTCTCTCTCATCCTTGCGCTGTTCTGCCATGATCGTGCCATGATCCTTATATTTTTTCAAAATAAAGTTGGTCTTGGTACTGAGAACAGAATCCAGTGGGGATAACTT
>ERZ773210.3242-NODE-3242-length-11827-cov-4.686290_pt1 | contig 11827 bp, 8 predicted proteins | sample MGYA00580528_ERZ773210 | MGnify/ENA primary metagenome ERZ773210 (study PRJEB29015, sample SAMEA2737769) | human gut metagenome | biome: human gut; feature: human-associated habitat; material: faeces | place: China | collected 2012 ...
ACCGGGAAGGAAGCCGGGAAGAAGAAAGTTAAGAAGAGAAAACGGCACTGGAAGGCATATGGAATCGTGGCGATCGTGGCTGTGTTTGCTATGATGTGGAGTATGGTGAGTATTGGTGGGACGCCGTTCTTTGGAAAACTGTGGACGCAGACTATTGGAGATAGGAAGATGACACAGGTGGATACGGAGAGAGAGGATGGGGATAAGAATAAGGTCGATGTTTATGATGAAGAAAGTGTATATGAGGAAATAAAAGAAAAATTTGGAATTGATGTTGTTAGGCTAAAGAGAAACTCGGTCGGAATGGCATTGGTACAGAGTGATATAGATGAAGTTTTAAAAAAAGTCTGCTTAATTTATGAGAACAAAAATGCACTTATTCAATATCAGATGGAAATTCAAAGTGAGAACAAATCATATGCATATGATATTGAGGATAAAAAGGTAAAAAGGACACAAATAACGGTTGATGGAAATAAGATAGATATCATTCAGTATGAATTAGAGGATGGAAATGAAGAAAATGTAGCTCAGTTTGCATATGAAGACGTATTTTATACAATAAATGCAACAATGAAGGAAGCAGATTTTAAAGAACTTTTAAATAATTTGTATTTTTTTTGAAAATGGCGTGAGGTTTTGTCTTCTCGATTGTTAATATAGTGTAGAGAGGAGGCGAAAGGTGAAAAAAAACAAAATTTTCTCGCTGATTATGACAATGGTTATGGTTTGTGCATTGTTTATCAGTACACAAAAAAATGTTCAGGCATCAGACATCCCGGAATGTGTTGATGGATCTTACTTGACAAATGATGATTCATCAGAAGTAACGGTTGGTCCAATGAGCAGAGGCATATACTTGAAAAGTGGATCTTCTAATATTGTAAGAGCAGGAACAGGAAAAATCGGTGCTGGAGGAAACACGGTAGGGCAGAAAACAGTTTCCAAAATCACAGTGGATGTAACAGTAGAAAGATATGTAAACGGAAAATGGGGATATTATACTTCTTGGGTTGAAACTAATTATAATTCAGCTTATGTAAGTACAAGCAAAACATTGTCTGTACCAACTGGTTATTACTATCGAGTATGCTGTGTACATTATGCAAATTCGGATGTAAGCGGATCATTCACCAACGGCATTTACATCTAAAAATCACAAACCAAACATCCCAACCCCTTACCCACCCTAACTCACCACGCACCACCAAAAAAAATATTTTTTATAAAATATTCATACGACTATCAACCGGTGCGGCAGTTAGCGAAAGTAAGGACAAGGGAACAATATGAGGGAGGGAGATGGGAAGATTCCTTTTAACACCTGTCTGAATTGCAGGTTGATAAAGTTCAACATCTCCGGTCTTGCAGACTGACAAGAGGGCGAACAGGACTGTAAAGACCACAACTAATAAACGTATTTTCTGATTGGACAGAAAGCATATGACCAAATAATACAACCCGGTCGCGAAGTATGTGAGTATGGAATATCAGAGCAAGCAAGAAGCCTAACTAATGTTAAACTGAATTAGACCAAAACAAGCAGGTCGGGATAATTCCTGACCTGCTTGTTTTGACGCAAAATTGCGAAAAAATTATTTGATTACTGGTTATTGCTTAAATATTCTTTTAAAGCAAGTGAAAGCTGATCCGGGCAGGATGTTGCTTTGTATCCGCATTTGATACCTTCGATACGTGAAATTGCTTCGTGAATATCCATTCCTTCAACGAGGCGTCCGATGCCCTGTAAGTTACCGTTACATCCGCCTGTGAACTCAACATTATGAATACGTCCAGCTTCATCTACTTCTAAGTGAATATTCTTAGAACAGACGCCGTGTGGTGTAAATTCCATGAGTATAGTCCTCCTTTATATTTATACTATTATTGTGTCTTATCAAATTGCCTCAATGATTATAACACAGCCTTATAAGAAAATGCTAGTGCATATTATAAGAAATCTGATATAATAGCTATTGTAATTTTGAAGGGAAATCTATAGATATAGATAAAAACAATATGTAGGAAAAACGGAGGATTTTCAAATGATAGGAATTATCGGAGCAATGGATGAAGAGGTTGCAATCTTAAAGGAATCGATGGAAGTTCAGGATATGATGGAACGTGCCGGAATGACTTTTGTCAAAGGTATTATGAGTGGCAAGGAAGTTGTAGTTGTAAGAAGTGGTATCGGAAAAGTCAACATGGGAATCTGCGCACAGATTCTGATTGACTGTTTTGGTGTGGATACGCTGATCAATACAGGTGTGGCAGGTTCTCTGGATGCAGATATCAACATCGGGGATATCGTGATTTCTACAGATGCAGTTCAGCACGACATGGATGTAAGTATGCTTGGTGATCCGGTAGGACAGATTCCGAGAATGGATACCTTTTCTTTCCCGGCAGATGAGAAGCTTGTGAAGCTGGCAGTGGAAGTAAACAAAGAAGTGAATCCGGACATTCAGACATTTACCGGAAGAGTGCTCAGCGGAGATCAGTTTATTTCCGGCAAGGAAAAGAAGGAATATCTGGTAAAGACATTTGATGGAAAGTGTGCGGAGATGGAAGGCGCAGCAATGGCGCAGACCGCATATCTGAATAAAGTTTCGTATGTCATTATTCGTGCAATTTCGGACAAAGCTGACAACAGTGCAACGATGGATTATCCGGAGTTTGTGAAGATGGCAATCACCCATTATGTAGGGCTTGTCAAAGGTCTTGTAGAAAGAATGTAATGCGTAAGGCAGCAAAGTAAAACAGAAAAGCAGCGTCATTTTCCAGACAGGATGTCGGATTGTGGCGAACGATTAGGGAATCCAAATTCGGAGGTTTACGGTATAATGACGGTAAATCTAAGAAGGAGGATTCTTTTTATGTTGGAAATGTTCGTGGTGAGAGAAACGGTATTTTTTCTGACGGGAGTGATGATCGGGATCGGCGCGATTGCAAGACTGATTACCGGGATTTCACTGAAAAAGCTGGTAAGAGCAGCAAGTAACATGAGTAAAAGCAATCATCCGCTAATGCGGCTTGTAAGGGCAAAATTTGAGCATGGGTGTATGGTGAGTGATAAAGTACAGAATGTTGGTGCATTTGTAGAGAAATATTTGTATGAATACCGGGTGCTTGGCGTGAGGCTGCATACCTGGAGGCAGTGGGCGAAGGGGAGCATCTGGCTCTGCCTTATCTTTGGAGCCACAGGAACAGCGCTTGCTTATGCAGCGGGGGAGAGGGAACAGGGACTTTACAGATATGGTATTTTGGGCGGTATGGGAGCTTTGGCGCTCTTTCTACTCCGGATGCTTGCGGATGATGCCTATCAGCTGGAGGCAGCGAAAACCTATATGGTAGATTTCCTGGAAAATACATATGCTCATCGCTATGAGAAGACCAATCAGAAAGAAATCCAGGTTACGGTTCAGAGAGCGGATGAGATTCCGGAGAAAATGGATGCAGAGGAAAATGAAGCGGCGCATTCTGGTCAGGTGCAAAGACCATTTTCAGAAGAAACCGTGCCAGCAAGCGCAGCTACGGTAAATGCGGTTTCTGCGAACGAAAAACGGTATACAGAAGATGGACAAATGCAGCAGACCGTGCAGACAGTAGCAAAAGTGGGACAGGCGAATGCAAATCAGGCTGATGAAATGCGGACGCAGCAGCCGGGAGCACGGATGGAAGATACAGCCGGTTCCAGATTTAAGCAGGAAGATACCGGCGAAAAGCTGGAGCCGACAAAAGAGGCAAGAATCCGGGAAATTCTGGAAGAATTCCTTGCCTGACTGGTGTGGATAATCGCAAGTTAAGTGAAATCTGCCCAGTATATAAAAAAGTCTTTTTCGGGTAAAAAATGATTTAAAAATATAAAATACCGATATGTGGAAAAGCTGATTCCAGATATCGGTATTTCTATTATTATCGGGCAGGTGGTACACTTTTACAGTTCACAGTTTCACAGAAAAAACACAGAATGAACACAGATTGCCCCCAGAAGTTTCACAAATCATCCGTATAATTGAAAAACATGAAATTTTGTAGTCAGGAGGAACAACATTGATTGAGGTAAAAAATCTTGTAAAGAAATACGGCTCACATCTGGCTGTAGATCATTTGAATTTTACTGTAGATACCGGGCAGATCTATGGATTTTTAGGACCGAACGGTGCCGGAAAGTCCACAACGATGAATATTATGACCGGCTATCTTGGCGCCACAGAAGGTGAAGTGCTGATCAACGGGCACAATATACTGGAGGAACCGGAGGCAGCAAAAAAATGTATTGGTTATCTGCCTGAGATGCCACCGCTTTACACGGATATGAAGGTGAATGAATACCTGAGGTTCGTAGCGGAATTGAAGAAGATCCCAAAATCGGAACGGCAAGAGCAGATTGAGAAGGTCATGCTGATGGTGAAGATCATGGATGTACAGGACCGGCTGATCAAGAACCTGTCCAAAGGTTATAAGCAGAGAGTCGGACTTGCGCAGGCAATCCTTGGATTCCCGGAGATCATCATTCTGGATGAACCGACGGTCGGACTGGATCCGAAGCAGATCATTGAAATCCGTGAACTGATCCGCGAGCTGGCAAAAGAGCATACCGTGATCCTGAGCTCGCACATTCTGGCAGAGATCCAGGAAGTCTGCGATTATATTATGATCATTTCCAAAGGGAAACTGGTGGCAAGTGATACACCGGAGAATCTGGAAAAGCTTCTGACGAATCAGCAGACTGTGGAAATCCTGGCAAAGGGAAATGAAGATACGGTACGGAAAGTCATCGGCACAATCGGTAATGTGCAGAAGGCATCCGTGGAACACGGAAAAGAAGAAGGAACGGTAAAAGCGAGTCTGTTCCCGAAGGATGGAAAAGATATCAGGGAAACAGTATTTAAGGCATTTGCACAGGAGGGCTGCCCGTTACTTATGTTGTATCACAGCCGCACGACGTTGGAAGATGTATTCCTGGAGCTGACGCAGGGAAGCACACCTGCAGCAGCAAAAGCGATGAAGGACGGCGAAAAGAAAGACTGGATGGTAAAGCGGCGCAAGAAAAATGCGCAGGAAGAGGCAGAAGAGAACGAGCTGACTGAGATGGATGAAGAGCCGGAAGAAAATGCCGTTCCGACAAGTGAGGATGAAAAGGAGGATCTCGAAAATGACAGCAATTTATAAACGAGAATTAAAATCCTATTTTCAATCAATGACAGGCTATGTCCTGATCGCCTTCCTTGTGATCTTCACGGGAATCTATTTTATGGCGTACAACTTAAATTCGGGATATCCCTATTTTTCATATGTTCTGATGAATATCAACTACGTGTTGATCATCATTATCCCGATGCTCACCATGCGTTCCTTTGCGGAGGAACGGAAGAACAAGACAGACCAGCTTCTGCTTGCCGCACCGGTAAAATTATTTGATATCGTGATGGGGAAATACCTTGCGATGGTGACGGTATTTGCGGTACCGTGCCTGATTTTTTGCATTTTCCCGATTATCATTAAGAGCTTTGGAACGGCGTATCTGAAGGTGGATTATCTGTCGATCCTGATGTTCTTCCTGCTCGGATGCGTGTATCTGGCAATCGGAATGTTTCTTTCGTCACTCACAGAAAGTCAGATCATTGCGGCAGTAATAACCTTTGGCGTTTTGCTTCTGATCTATCTCTGGGGAGGACTGATCGATTTCCTCCCGACATCAGCTACAAGCGGCATGATCGGTATTGTGGTACTCGTTACCATTGCAGCGCTGATCATTTACCGGATGACTGGAAACTGGATGATCGCAGGAATTATCGAAGCGATCGGAGTTGTTGCGGTTGTGATCGTAAGCTTCGTAAAATCTTCATTATTTGAAAATATTTTGGTCAACATCATGAAGAAGCTGTATCTTGCAGATGTATTTGACAACGTAGCATATAACAAGCTTTTCGATGTGAGTGGGCTGATCCTGTATCTGAGTGTGGCAGGTGTATTTATCTTCCTGACCATGCAGTCCATTCAGAAAAGACGTTGGAGTTAGGAGGGAGAAGACATGGAAAAAATCAAAAAAATGTTCAGCAGCAAGTCCTCCCGGAACGGAACTTACAGCGTAGGGCTTGCAGTGATCGTGATTGCAATCGCGATCGTGATCAATCTGGTGGCAGGACAGCTTCCGGAAAAAGTAAGAAATATTGATATCAGCAGCAACAATCTGTACGATATCAGCAGCGTGTCCACAAAAATGCTGAAGAAGCTGGATAAAAAAGTAGATTTGAAAGTGATCGCAGAACAGGATTCTGTGGATACCAGGATCAAGACTTTTGTGAAAAAATATGCGGCGCTTTCCGGCAAAGTAAAAGTGGAATGGGTGGACAGCGTACTGCATCCGTCCGTTCTTCAGAAATATAATACCGATGGGAATGTAATCGTTGTGTCCTGTGATGCAACCGGAAAGTCTACAACGATTTCATTTTCAGATATTATCCAGTCCGATTATTACTCTTATTATACGACCGGAAGTGCCAGTGAAAGTTCTTTCGACGGAGAAGGACAGCTTACCAGTGCGATCAATTATGTAACCAGCGAGGAAACAAGCAAGATTTACCGGACCAGTGGTCACGGAGAAGCGACATTTTCAAGTTCGGTAAGTGATCTGCTTACTAAGAATAATCTGGAGACGGAAGAAATCAACCTGAGCATGAATCCGGAAATCCCGGATGATTGTGACCTGTTGTTCCTCTATGCACCGACATCGGATATTACAGATGATGAAAAGACAATTATTGAGAAATATCTGAGTGACGGCGGAAAGGTTTATCTGATCCTTGGAGATACGACTTCAGACACACCAAATCTGGACGGAATTATGTCGGATTATGGACTGAAAAAAGTCAGCGGTTATATTGCAGATACCCAGAGATGCTACCAGGGAAATTATTATGCAATCTTCCCACAGCTTTCTCTGAGTGGTGACCTGGGAAGCGGCATCAGCAATCAAATGGTACTTCTGCTGAATTCACCTGGTATGGAGAAAACAGATACGGATAATGATAATCTGACGGTTACTCCATTTATGCAGACATCAGACAGTGGATATGCAGTGACAGAAAATGACCAGACACAGGGACAGTATATCCTGGGAGCCGTTTCTACCAATGCGATTTCTGCGGATTCTTCAGATTCGGACAGCGAGGATGAAGACGATAAGAGTGATGCAACGGATACAGACACAAAGACAGCAAGACTTACGGTGCTTGCTTCTGCATCTATGATCAGCTCGGATATCACAGATCAGCTGACGACACTGGATAACCTGACTTTGTTTGTAAATTCAGTGACAGAGAATTTTGATAATGTAAACAATGTTGCGATTGAAGCGAAGAGTCTTTCGACTGAGACCAACACACCGATGCATGCAGGTGCATTCAGCATCCTTGTGATCTTTATTATTCCGCTTGCAATTCTGATCCTTGGATTTGTGATCTGGATGAGAAGAAGGAAAGCGTAAGAGGCAGGAGGAAAAAAGATGGAGAAAAAAACAAGGACAATAGGAATCCTTCTGCTCGTACTGCTTGTTCTGATCATTACATTTTTCGGGCTGAAAAAATGGAATACATCTAAGTCAGAGGCAGAAGAGAAGAAAAAAGAAAATGCAGTGGTGCATATTTTTGAGACAGATTCGCTGGAGTCGATCGAGTATAAAGAAGCATCTGGGGAAGAAATGTCCTTTGTAAAAGAGGATGATACCTGGGAGTATGCGCCGGACACCACGATCGCACTGACGGAGAGCAGTATGCAAAATATGGAAGATGCATTTTCGGATATTCGGGCGGTAAAAGAGATCAAGAATCCGGATGACCTTTCGGACTATGGATTTGATTCACCGGAATATAATCTTACGCTGACCGGAAAGGATGGCGAGGCACATAAATTTCTAATCGGGAATGCTTCCGGAGAAAATTATTATTTCATGGAAGATGGAACAGAAAAAGTGTACACGGTATCGGCAGATCTGATTTCGGAAATGGTATGGCAGCTTGCAGATGTTGCTGAAAAGGACAGCTTTGTAACAGTTACATCCGATAACTTTGTAAAAGAGACTGTGACAAAACCGGGTGACGAGGTAAAAACCTATGAAGCGGACAATGAGGATCAGGAAGATACTGTCACAAGTATTATGACAGCACTTTCCGGATTCTATTTTACAGATTGTGCAGATTATCATGTGACGGACGCGACGCTTGGCAATTACGGGCTTGCGGAAAATCAGCGGACGAAGGTGGAGCTGACTTACAAGGATACGTCGGATGATGACAAGGAAAAGACAGTTACATTCTATGTGGGAAGCAAGGACGACAGTGCGACCTACTATTATGTACAGATGGACGGTTCACAAAGAGTAAGCCGGGTACTGATCGATACGGTAGAGAAAGCGCTTGGATGGAAAGTGGACAGTAGTGCAGAGTAAAAGAATACAAAGAGAAAATTAAATAAATCTGCTAAGAAAGGAAAAGGGATGATGTCTTTTAGGAAAGGACAGAGTCCCTTTTTTGAGTGTACGTTTTTACAAATTTATCCGCAGGAATCATTGACGCTGAAAAACCAACAGTGATACTATACAGATAATACGGAAAAATGAACGTTATACAATACGGAATGAGGAGAAACGATATGCCAATCATATACAATGAAAAAACAAGAGAGTTTCATCTCTACAACCAGGAGATCAGCTATATCATCAAGATCCTTGACAACGAACAGCCGGGACAGCTCTACTACGGAAAACGCCTGACACACAGAGAAGATTTTGGACATCTTTTGGATATGCGACGCGCGATATGTCACCGTATGCTTTCGAGGGAAATTCTACATTCTCACTGGAGAATATCAAGCAGGAGTATCCGACTTTCGGCTGCGGAGATATGCGTTTTCCGGCATATGAGATCGAGCGGGAGAACGGAAGCCATGTAGTCGAGTTTGTATATAAAGAGCATAAAATTTATAATGGCAAACCAAAGCTTGAAGGACTTCCGGCGACATATGTAGAAAGTGATGATGAGGCGCAGACTCTGGAACTGGTTCTGGAGGATACAAGTATCAATACAAGAATTGTCCTTTTATATACGATCTATGAAGCATTTCCGGTGATCGCGAGAAGTGTACGTTTTGAATGTGATTCTGACGAAAAGATCACACTTCTTTCTGCAATGAGCGCCTGTGTGGATCTGCCGGACAAGGATTATGAGATGATCGATCTTGCCGGTGTGTGGGCGAGAGAGCGCCATGTGAGAAGACATAAGCTGGATTACGGTATCCAGAGCATTTACAGTATGCGCGGATGCAGCAGCTACCAGTTTAATCCGTTTCTTGCACTTGCGCGTGAAAATGCAGACGAGTTCCAGGGGCAGGTCTACGGTTTCAGTCTGGTTTACAGCGGAAATTTCCTTGCACAGACAGAGGTAGACAATTATGATACCGCCCGTGTGCTGATGGGAATCCATCCAAATGGATTTAAGTGGACACTTGGAAAAGGCGAATCCTTCCAGACACCGGAGATGGTAATGGTATATTCGGAAGCCGGACTTAACGGAATGAGCCAGACCTTTCACAAGTTGTACCGCACACGTCTGGCAAGGGGAACCTGGAGAGATAAGGTTCGCCCGATCCTGATCAACAGCTGGGAAGCATTTTATTTTGATTTTGATGCGCCAAAGCTTCTGGGACTTGCGGATGCGGCAGCAGATCTTGGAATGGAGCTTTTTGTATTGGATGATGGATGGTTTGGAAAGAGAGATGACAGTACTTCTTCCCTTGGTGACTGGTATCCGAATGAGGAAAAGTTGAAAGGAACGTTAAAGGAGCTGGCAGAAAAGATCAATGCCAAAGGTTTAAAATTCGGGCTCTGGATTGAACCGGAGATGACGAACAAAGACAGTGATCTGTACAGGGCGCATCCGGACTGGCTTCTTGCAGAACAGGGCAAGCGGATCTGCCACAGCCGGACACAGTATGTACTGGATTTTTCTAAGAAAGAGGTACGTGAATATATCGGGGACATGCTGGAAAATCTTCTTGCAGAAGTGCCGGTATCTTATATCAAATGGGATATGAACCGTACATTTTCAGAGGTGTTCTCCAATGGAAATGACAGAGAGTATCAGGGAAAGGTCTGCCACAAATACGTTCTTGGAGTGTATGAGCTTTATGAGCGTCTGACCAGCCGGTTCCCACATGTATTGTTTGAATCCTGTGCAAGTGGTGGGGCAAGATTTGACCCGGGAATGCTTTATTATGCACCGCAGGGATGGACTTCGGATGATACCGATGCGATTGAACGTCTGAAGATCCAATATGGAACTTCTATGGTCTATCCGGTAAGCTGTATGGGAAGCCATGTATCAGCGTCACCGAACCATCAGACAAACCGTGTGACACCGATCGAGACAAGAGCAGATGTGGCTTACTTTGGAACTTTTGGATATGAGCTTGACCTTTTAAAGCTTGGCGAAGAAGATAAGGCAGAAATCCGCCGTCAGATCGCATTTATGAAGGAGAAGAGAGATCTGATCCAGAAAGGAACTTTCTATCGACTGAAGAGTCCGTTTGAGGGAAATGAGACCGCATGGATGATCGTATCGGAGGATCAGAAGAAGGCGCTGGTCGGTTATTACCGGGTAATGCAGCCGGTCAATGTTGGATTTAAGAGACTGAAGCTGAAAGGGCTGAAAGAAGATACCTGTTATAAGGTCAGCGGATATGATTATGACTGCTATGGCGATGAGCTGATGCAAGTCGGAATGATCCTGTCCGATTCTGCGTCCGGTGTATGGAAGAAGGGCGTGAATGATAAGGGAGATTTCCAGGCAAAAGTGTTTGAGATTGTGGCTGTGTAAGCCGGAATATATGGAAAGGACGAAATGGGAGAACCGTTTCGTCCTCTTGCGTTTTCGGAAGAAAAATTATATGATGTTTCTAAAAGACTTAAAGAGGTATCAAATGGAACGACTATACGATAAATTAAAAGCATATTCCGAGAGCGATTTTTACGCATTTCACATGCCGGGACATAAGAGAAACAAGGCACTTCTTGGAATTGAACTCCCATACGATCTGGATATCACGGAAATCGATGGTTTCGATGATCTGCATCACGCAGATGGTATTTTAAAAGAAGAGCAGGAAAGAGCCGCAAGGGTATTTGGGGCAGAGGAAAGTCATTTTCTGGTAAATGGAAGTACTGCCGGAATTTTAAGTGCAGTGATGGGATGTACGCACCGGGGAGATAAGATTCTGGTGGCACGCCATTGTCACAAATCCATTTACCATGCAATCTATATGAATGGTCTTGTACCGCGCTATGTGTATCCGGAATTTGATATTTCCATGCATATGAACGGGGAGATCAGCAAAGAAGATGTGGCAAAAGCACTTGCTGCAGAGCCGGATATCAAAGCCGTTGTGATCGTATCTCCAAACTATGACGGTGTGGTATCGGATGTGAAAGGAATTGCAGAAGTGGCACATTCGTATAGGATTCCACTGATCGTAGATGAAGCACATGGACCGCATTTTGGATTTCATCCGGCATTTCCGGGGCGCGCAAATGATCTGGGAGCAGATGTGGTGATCAACAGTCTGCACAAGACATTGCCGTCCCTTACCCAGACAGCGATCCTGCATATTAACGGAAAGCTTGCCAATCGAAGAAGAATTAAGAAATATCTGGATATGTTGCAGAGCAGCAGTCCGTCGTATATTTTCATGGCAAGCCTGGATGCCTGCGTGGATTTCTTGGATGGAAAATGTGAGGAAGCATTTGAACTTTATGTAGAGAGGCTGCAAA
>ERZ773210.3244-NODE-3244-length-11814-cov-4.465261_pt1 | contig 11814 bp, 10 predicted proteins | sample MGYA00580528_ERZ773210 | MGnify/ENA primary metagenome ERZ773210 (study PRJEB29015, sample SAMEA2737769) | human gut metagenome | biome: human gut; feature: human-associated habitat; material: faeces | place: China | collected 2012 ...
TACGGCGCTTCGTGACATTGTCCCAGAGCGTCTGGCAGGCATTGCGCAGGGCCTCGTCCTGCTGGATATCGGCCAGATCTGCCATTGCGCTGTAGAGATATACGGCTCTTACCGCATGCCCCTCTGCTGTCTTCTGCTCTCTGACCGGCAGATGTGACTGAGAATACTCCGGTACATATCCGGCAAATTCAGGAAATATCTGCTGATATTTTTCTTTCTTTTCTTCCTGAAAGAAATAATTTTCTCCCACACCTCTTGTATCGATAAAATATTTCGCAAGGTCTAAATATCTTTTCTGTCCGGTTGCCCGGTACAATTTTACCAGAGCAAGTTCTACTTCCGGATGCCCCGGATAGCCATGACACTTTCCTTCCTCCGGTCCAAATGTCTCACAGATCAGATCTGCAAATCTTGAAACGATGTCGAGGAACTTTCTTTTTCCTGTTGCATTGTAATATGCAACCGCTGCCTCGATCATGTGCCCCGCTGTGTAAAGTTCGTGTCCTTCTTTCAGGTTCGTCCAGCGTCTGTCCGGTTCTTTGATCGTGAAGTAGGTATTTAAATATCCGTCTTCACACTGTGCCTTCCCGATCAGGTCGATCGTCTCATCAGCAAGTTTTTCCAACTTTTCATCTCTTCCGGATGAATCTAAGGTAAATGCAACTGCCTCTAACCACTTTGCAACATCGGTATCCTGAAAGACAGCTCCTTCAAAATCTCCCTCTGCCTCGCCTGCTGCGATCTTAAAGTTCTTGATGCAGTGGCTTGGCGCCGCATCTTTTACATTGTCATTTAACGTGTTCCACTGGTAAGGAAGTATGACATCTTTTACTAAGCGGATGTATTTGTCCCAAAACGCATCTTTGATCTGGATCTGATGCAGCGGCACATCTGTCAGTTTTTCCTTCTCCATAACTTCCTCCCTCCTTTATACTCCTGTCATGTGTTATGTTAAACGTTTAATTGAACTAAAATGTTCATTTTCCGTTTATTTACATTTCATTCACACTTTTTTGCTTTTTTCTGAAATGTTTTTTCTTTTCTTTGTCATTTTGATTGATTTCTGTTTCGTTCTTGTTTATATATACCATACTAATTGTCATAATTAAAGTCTGTTATTTTTCATTTATCTATATATATTCTTTTGTTTTTATGTTATTTTCTCATGTTTTCTGTTTCTTTCTAAGTTTTTGCTTTTTCGCACAACTTTATTATTTTTTAAATCGTTTAACCATGTGCATGTTGCACAAATAGTACATATTCCCCAGAAATAATGAACATAAATACTTCTTCTGTTCACAAATAAACTCATGGAGGGATTTTTAATTCATAGGACGTAATTTCCTATAAATTAAAAATCCGCCTTCTGAGTCAGTTCAAAAGCCTGACATCAGAGGCGGTTCATCACGGTTTATTTTTATAATGTTTTGATCGACTGGCGGATCAGCTGCTTACATGGAACTTTATAGACCTGCGGTTCTGCCGTCTCGCCTGACTTTTTCTCCACCAGGCCGATCATAACCTCGGCAGCCCTGTAACCGATATCATGAAGCGGCAGCTCCGTCGTGGAGAGCGGCGGCTTATAATAACTTGACAGTTCTCTGTTATCGTATCCCGCAACAGATATCTCCTGTGGTATCTTTATCCCCGACTCATCTGCCCAGTCATAACATCCGCCTGCCATAAGATCATTCATGCAGAATATTGCCGTCACCTGTTTTTTTAAAAGCACTTCTGCTCCGGTATGTCCGGATTCTCTTCCCCAGTCTCCATAGTAGATCAGTTCCGGATCATATAAAAGCCCCTCATCCCGCAATGCCTTCTGATATCCGATCAGACGTGCCTGCGCATGAAGGCTGTCTGCTTTTCCGGTGATCACTCCGATTTTTTTATGTCCCTGTGCGATCAGATAACGGATCATCTCGTATGCACCACGCTCGTCATCCACAACTACGGACGGGATGTTTTTACTCTCCGTATAACCATATGCCATCACGGCAGGAATACTTAAATTATCCGGGATACAGTGCATGATACGCTCATGTGCCGTCACATAAATGATACCGTCCACCTGCGTTGCGATCAGTTTCCTGATCTCCTCGTCCACCAGCCCATAATAATCTGTTCTGTGATAATAATAGTCATTATATTTTTTATACAATCTTAAATTGGTCAGAAGAATCTGGTATTTTACCTTTTCACAATATTCCGTAATACCGTCAATAATATCCGGAATACTGAATATCGTCATATCCTCTGCAATGACTCCGATACTTCTGGTATTGCGTGCCTTAAGATTTTTTGCCACATAGTTTGGCATATAATTCATTTCTTTTGCAGTTTTTAACACAAGATTTCTTGTCGCTTCGCTTGCCCCCGGCTTTTTATTCAGGATATTCGAAACGGTAGCTACCGACACACCGCAGGCTTTTGCGATTTCTTTGATCGTCGCCATAACCTTACCTCCCGTACCACAAATCCCCTTTATTTAACAATATTTCCAGTGAAAAATCAATATCTTTCGATCAGGTATCGAATTTTTGCCCGGGTTATGCTACACTGGTATCTATGAAAATATTAATTTTATCCTGTAATACCGGCGAGGGACACAATGCCGCCGGAAAAGCGATCCGGGAAGCAGCCATCCGGTGCGGTCACACCGCCGACATGCTTGATATGTTCCTGCTCTCCGGGAAAAAAACTTCACATGCAGTAGGCGGTGCCTATGTGGAACTTGTCAAACATATGCCGCATGCCTTTGGTATGCTCTATAAGATCGGCATGGCAATTTCAAGCAATAAACACAAATCACCGGTCTACTATGCCAATGCACTGATGGCAAAAAAACTGGCTGCCTGTTTAAGCCAGCATGATTATGATATCATCGTAACGCCGCATCTTTACCCGGCAGAAACATTGACATACATGAAGAAAAAAGGCATGTTACAGATTCCCGCAGCTGCTATCGGCACCGATTATACCTGTATTCCGTTCTGGGAAGAAACGGATCTTGATGCATATTTTCTTCCCCACGAGGACTGTGTCTCAGAATATGTACACCGCGGAATTCCGGCTGACAGGTTATACCCTTACGGCATTCCTGTCAGTGGCGCATTTTCTCCGGCAGAGGACCGCATCCTGGCAAAGATGCACGCGCGCAATGCCTTAAATCTTCCACAGGGTGTTCCGATCTGTCTGGTCATGAGCGGCAGTATGGGATTTGGAAAACTTGCCATATTCGCGGCAGAGCTTTCACTGCGTTTAAAATCCGGCGAGCATATGGTCATCATCTGCGGCAATAACAAACGTATTTATACCGTGCTGCAGAAACAGTTCCAAAATAACCCGCGCGTCCACATTTTAGGCTACACCAACCGGGTTGCAGACTATATGGATGCCTGTGATGTGATTTTCACCAAACCGGGCGGACTTACCTCCACCGAAGCGTTAGTAAAACGGATCCCGATCGTACACACGGCACCGATTCCCGGATGTGAGACTGCAAACCGCAATTTTTTTGTAAAAAGGCATCTTTCCGTCTCCTCAAAATACATTGCCAAACAGATCACACTTGGAAAAAGACTGCTCTCTGACACCCAGGATCCGCATGGGAACCGTTCTCTTCGCGAAGAAATGCTTCTGGCCCAGAAAGAAAACGGAAAACCTGACGCTGCCGTGCACATTATAAAAACACTGGAGAAACTATGACGTATTTTCTTTTTATCCTTCTTGGATTTGTTCTTGGCAGTACATTGTTTGCTTACTGGATTCCAAGATTATTTTTCAAAACCGACATCACAAAAGTTCCCCCCGACCACAATCCCGGCGTTGCAAATGCCTACATGCAGGCCGGCTTTTTTGCCGGAACTCTCTCCCTGCTCTGTGAACTTTTCAAAGGCGCTGTCCCGGTTTTTCTTGCAGGCAGGATCTTAGACCGGGATTCCATGCTGTTTGCACTTGTCATGGCAGCTCCGGTATTCGGCCACGCTTTTCCGTTTTTCCAAAAAGAAAGAGGCGGCAAAGCGATTGCCGTCTCTTTCGGAGTTATGATCGGACTGTTTCCGGAAATTCATCCGTTATTCTGTCTGATCCTTTATTATATTTTATTCTCACTGGTACTCACACTGCGTCCGCATTCTTTCCGGTCTGTCATCACATACGGACTGTTTACGCTGACCGTGTTCCTGTTTGTACCGGTAAATTCCATACGGCTTGGCTGTTTTATCATCTCAGCAATCGTGATCTACCGCCACGTTATCCGCTGCCACGATGAAGCTTTACAGGCACTTTTATTTGGGAAATATCCATTATTTCACAAATCCTGAATTTTACCAGCAGAGCACCTCATGACCGTCTTCCGTCACCAGTACCATAATCTCCCACTGTGCTGATGGAAGTCCGTCCTCGGTATAAACTTCCCAGTCATTTTTTGAGTCTACATAAATATCCACTTTTCCCATATTGACCATCGGTTCGATCGTAAAGATCATGCCTGGAACTAAGAGCATTTCCTGTCCGCGTTTGGTATTATAGCCAACCCACGGTTCCTCATGGAACTCAAGTCCGACGCCATGTCCACCGATCTCGCGCACTACCGTATAACCGTTTGCAAACGCATGGTCATGCACAGCCTGACCCATATCGCCTAAAAATCCCCACGGTTTTACCTCTTTCAAACCAAGCTCCACGCACTCTTTGGTCACTTCCACAAGGCGCTTCTTCTCCGGACTTACATCCCCGATGCAGAACATTCTTGAAGAATCGGAAAAATATCCGTTTAAGATCGTGGATACATCCACATTAATGATATCACCGGACTTTAAGATCACATCTTTTGACGGAAATCCATGACATACCTGATCATTGACGGAAGTACATACACTGTACGGATATCCCTCGTAGTTCAGCGGTGCCGGAATACCGCCCATCTCCGTTGTCATATCATAAACGATCTTATCGATCTCTGCTGTATTCATTCCCTCATGAATATGCTTCTCAATATAATCAAGCACTGCAATATTGATCTTGCAGCTCTCCCTGATGCCTGCGATCTGATCTGCATTCTTGATCAGATCATGTGTCGGAACGATGTGTCCCTGTGAAGCGATCATTGCGATGCGCTCATCAAATGCCTGATGGCATGCTTTATATTTTTTCCCACTTCCGCACCAGCACGGATCATTTCTACCGATTTTTACTGACATAATTTCTGCACCACCTGATTGATCACACTTCCGTCTGCCTTTCCCTTTAACTCCGGCATTACGGCTTTCATGATCTGTCCTTTATTTTTACTTGCTGCCACATCGGCAAACTTCTCTGTAATATATGCTTCTACTTCCTCTGCTGACATCATCTGTGGTGCATATTCTGCAAAAATATCATATCTTGTCTGATATTCTGCCAAAAGATCCTCTCTGCTTGCAGGGCAGGTATCAATCTGCTCTTTTACTGATTTCATTTCTTTTAAAATTACCCTGTTCACCAGTTCTTCTTTGATATCATCTCTGCATCCCTCATCGATCGCAGCTTTCTTTGCTGCGGAAACAAGTGTGGAGATTGCATCCTTGCGTACTTTATCTCTCGCCTTCATGGCTGCTATCATATCTTTTTGTAATGTTTCAAACTGCATAACGATCCTACCTTCCTGATTCTAATAATTCCCTCTGATTATAGCATATTTTCCATATAATTCATAAATTTTTTTCAATATCTATTGCTGCTTTTTTATCATCAGTGTCCCTTACAGCACACGGCGCACCATTGTGATCGTACGGTAAGTCGCATTTCCATAACAGATGCCGCTCGACGGCGTTGATGCATGGACGATCCTGCCGCCTCCCATATAGATTGCCACATGTCCCGGATAACAGATAATGTCTCCCGGCTGTGCGTTCTCATAGCTGACAGCCTGTCCGCTTGACTGAAGCGCATAGGAACTTCTCGGAAGTGATACGCCAAAATGGCTGTATACAAGGGATACAAAACCGGAACAGTCCGTCCCCTCTGTCAGGCTGTTTCCGCCAAACACATACGGATTTCCCACAAAATTTGTCGCATAGGATACCACACTGCTGCCACTCACACCGGTAGAGTAGGATGGATTTAAACCGTTATTTGTCAGTCCTGTCGAACTGCTGCCGGAAGAACTGCTGTCGGAATCGTCCGTTGAAGCTGTATTATTGGAAGAGGAACTTCCCCCTGTACTGTCTGTTGTTGTTCCGCTGTCCGTAGATGCCGTTGTGGCAGAATTACTGGTTTTTGTGCCTGCCTTCGCCGCTTTCTTTGCCTTCTCTTCTGCTTCTTTCCGGGCTTTTTCCTGACGCGCCTGTTCCTGTGCGATCACCTCGTTCTGTTTGCGGATCGTGGACGCGTACTGGCTTGCCAGTGTTTTTGCATTTGAAAGCTGTGAATCAAAATCTGCAATCTGTGCCTTCTTTTCATTAATAACCTGATTCAGGGAAGCCTCCTGCTGATCATAACTTTGTTTCAGCTCCTCCATATCCGCTAATTCCTGCTCTAACTGTGACTCTAAATCCGCCACCTGCTGTACGGTCTCCTGATAAGCCACTAAAAGCTCCCTGTCATAACTGTATACTTCCGATACATACTCCACACGATTTAAAAGGTCTGAGATATCTTCCGACTCCACAAGTGCATCCAGAAATGTGTCATCTCCGTTTTCGTACATGTACTGGATTCTTTTTTTCATATCTGCATACTGCTGCTGTTCTTTTTCCTGTGCTGCGGCGAGATCCGTCTTTGCCTGATCAATCTCGCCTTCCTTATTATCAATATCCGTTTTCAACAGTTCCATATCGGTCAAAAGCGACATCAGCTGTTCATCATACGCCGCCATCTGGCTTTTTACCTTGCTCTGCTCACTCTGTATATTATTGATCTGCTGGTTGATATTGTCTAAATTCTGCTGCGCCTCATTTTTCTTCTTCTTCGCATCTTTTATCACGGATGCATCTGCAGAGTAAAAACACGCAAATCCGATCACACCTGCCATCATCACTGCGATCATTCTTTTATGTTTTCTTGTATATTTTAATGCCTTTTCCCACTTCATCAAGTATTTCTCCTTCTGTCATTTATAAAAGAACAGGACATAATTTCCTACGAATCAAAAATAAGCACGGCAGGCTGCAGTGGGCAGAAGCCGTACTTATATATTTTATCACACTTTCATCTATGTTTGTTAGGATTTCCAGAAATTCACAAATACTTAATATTTTATCCGACCTGTTTTACGATCAAAACCTTTTCGCCCGCCAGAAGTACCTCACTTTTTCTGTGATTTGTCTCCATGATATTTTGTATGGTCGTATGATTTTCCCTGGCGATCGTCCAGAGATCATCTCCCGCCTTTGCGATATAGCCCACCAGCCCCGGCCTGTTCCTGAGCATCTCAAGATCCGGTTCCGACTCTGTGGCCTCCTCGATATTCTGTATGACTTCCTGCACAAAGGCAATCAGATCCAGCCGTACTGCCGCCCGGATCTCAACGTGTTCCTGATCAAGCATCACCGCTGAGAGCTGCTCTAAGGAAGCATCTAACTCCACTTTCGCCTGCGCTGACATTTCCGGAATCTCCACAAGCTGTGAAAACGGATAAATTTCCTGCACTGCTCCAACCGGCATATGGTCATCCGGTGTAATGTACAAAATATTGACCTCAACCGTTCCCTCCGCAAGAACACCATCTGGTTTTATTTCCTGACGTTCTAAGAGCACTTTTCCCTCACAGGAACAGATCTGAAGAACTTTTTCTTTATCTTCTTTTAATTCCATCTGTTCTGTCATTCTGCATTTTGCAGCATTTTTAACCAGAAGACGCTCCAGCGGGCATTCACGGAAGACTGGTTTTACCTCTTTCTGCAGTGAATACAGATCTGTTAAAAGTCTTATCTTTTCTTCCTTCCAGATACGGATGTGTGTATCTAATGCCAGCTCCATGACAAGGATCCTTTCTTCCCCGTCATAATCCGGTTTGACTTCCAGTTCCATTGTCAAAGGTACCATCTGCACCTGCCAGATACAGTCATCCTCCATAACACCGCACTCTGCCTGTGCATCCAGCGGGACTGTCGTTTCATACCAGGACAGATGCTCCCCTTCCTCCTCATCATTATACAGTATGGAAACCAGTATTTCCCCGGAAAGTCTGATCTTTCCTTCCACAAGCCTGCTTTCAACATTGCGCAGCTGCATACTCTGCCAGAGTATTTCACGGATATTCGGTTTACTCGACGGCAGCACTGCCTCACTTTTCTGTCTGCAGATATCACGTCGCACCACAAGCAGCTTTAACGCTTCCTTCTCTACAATATTCTGTTCATAGGAACTGCCATCTGAGAGTTCACAGGTCAGCTCCTCATCCACTTCTTTTTCTGACGATGCCGTCAAAACAATGACCGCGCGGACATTTAACTTCCGGGAATTGATCACTCCGATCGTAAGATCTTCCATATCCCCTGTGGCATGAACTGCATCATATTCGCTCAGACCATCCATGTTAAGCCGTTCCTGAAAAGGAATCTCACCGCGCAGACAGCTTATTTTTCCTTCCTGCTTATCGCTCCGGTAAAGCACCTTAAAAACCAGACTGCCCTTGATCCATGCAGCCCCCTCCATCGCTTTTACCTCATCAAAGCGCAGTTCCCCGCGTTCTTTTATGACTTTTACGATATCCTGTCTGTAATCCGGTACATTATAGTCATCATCCAGTGTGATCTGTGTGACTGCAGCTCTGTTTTTTTCACTTCTATGTAATTTTATTTTCTGAAATTCCAAAAAAAGTCCCCCATTCCGAATCTTTGTAACCATCTTATTCGGACATGGAGGATTTTATACCTGTTTAGCACAACTTCATGCGTATATCTCTTGTAATAATATCAGAATAACTGAATGATAATAACTGAGGTGGATTTTCTTCACGCTCATCATTTACCAGGATCGTGAATACGCTTGGGTAAGCATTCTGGATGACGCCTTCCTGGATGTCAACTTTATTGCGTCCTCGGTCAAGCTGAATCATTACTTTTTTCCCGCACTGCTGATGCACGGATGCCCGAACTTTTCTGATGTCTGCCTGTTGCATGTGTTCTACCTCCTTAATCCGGCATCTCGCGATCGTTTATCATCGTAATGATCGTTTCCACCGAATTTCTTTTCCGCTTTAGAATAGCACTGTGCTAAATTTTTGTCAAACATAATTAAATTATTTAAAAAAATTTTAAGAATATTTACTCAAAAATGATACTTTTGTCCTGGTTTTTTACCTGTATTACAATATAAGGACAGCTTGGACTCGCATTTGTAACTTCACCCTTTCTCGGTCCGATGAGTTCTGTATCAAACACTACTGCGTTTGTGGTCAGATAACAGTCCCTCACACAGATACTGTATCCTCCCGTCGCCTGCTCCCCATATCCCCGCACGATATACAGATCATCCGCCATCTCATAGGTAAGTTTAAAATCCGCCGTTTTCTTTTCCTCGATCATTGTCTTTAACTCTTCCGGTGTCTCGGATTCCTCAACGATCGTATATGTAAGATCACTGACTTTTGTTTCATTTGTCTGCTCAATACTGCATCCGCTGATCAGTCCTGCCATCAGCAGACTGATCCCGCATATTTTTACCAGATACTTTCGAAACATGTTTCACTACACCTGCCCCCAGTTTTCGCTTCTATCTTAATATATGCCTCCCTGTCTTTAAATATGTCTTTTTTAGTTGTTTTTCCCATAGATACCCGATATAATGTGGGTATATAAAACTTGGGGGATCTCCCCGGAAAGGACGTACTATGTTACGCGCAATACTTGCATTGCTTTTTGCTATACTCTACCTGATCATCGGTATTCCTGTCCTTTTTGTTGAATGGATCATCGGAAAATTCAATCGTCAGGCTGCTGATATCAGCCAGCTCCGCATGGTGCAGTGGGCATTTCGTGTCATTCTGTTTATCTGTGGCACCAGACTTACCATTATCGGAGAAGAAAATGTTCCAAAAGACCAGCCTGTTCTCTATATTGGCAATCACAGGAGTTATTTCGATATCATCATCACCTACTCACGCTGTCCGCGCCTGACCGGTTATGTAGCAAAAGATTCCATGAAAAAGGTTCCTCTTTTATCTGTCTGGATGAGCAGACTGCACTGTCTGTTCATCAATCGTTCGGATGTCAAAGAAGCGTTAAAAACGATCCTTGCAGGAATCGACAATATCAAAAACGGGATTTCGATGTGTATTTTCCCTGAGGGAACACGCAATAAGACAGAGGACCTGATGCTCCCATTCAAAGAGGGTAGTTTTAAAATGGCAGAAAAAACCGGATGTCTGATCGTACCTATGGCAATTTCCGGCTCCGCCGATATTTTAGAAGCACATTTTCCAAATGTAATACGCCGCCGCTCACCCAGACTGCAGCATGGCAGGGTCGCTTGGGCAGAAACAAAGAGAAAGGCTCTCCGAAGAGAGCTTTTCTAGCTGGAATGCCGCAGCCGCAGGGAGGGGGAGGCCGAGGCGCGCGCGATGCGGGAAGTGGGTGGCTGCAGTTCTAGCTTCGCGCGGCGGCAGGGCGAGTTTGTGCGTTCCGCATACCCTTAGGGCAAAGGTCGGTTATTGTCCCAAAGGGAGTGCTAAAATCCTCCTTACGCTTGAATAGACCCAGGAGGTATCGATGCTCTCGGAGCGCATGCTCACTACCGTCGTCCGCGCCATGACCGACAAGACCCTGACCTTGCATCCCGTGCCCGAGGGCGCGCTTCCCGACCCGGTGCCCGGCCGCCCCTACACGCTTTACGTGCACGTTCCCTTCTGCGAGCGGCTGTGCCCCTATTGCTCCTTCAACCGCTTCCCCTATCGCGAGCAGCGGGCCCGCGATTACTTCCAGGCCCTGCGCCAGGAGATGAGGATGCTGGCCGCGCAGGGCTACGACTTTGAGAGCGTGTACGTCGGCGGCGGCACGCCGACGGTGGACATCGACGAGCTGTGCGAGACCATCGATCTGGCCCGCGACCTCTTCCATGTGAAGGAGGTGAACTCGGAGACGAATCCGAACCACCTCATCCCGGAGTACCTTGACAAGCTGCACGGCCGCATCCAGCGCCTCTCCGTGGGCGTGCAGAGCTTCGACGACGGCCTGCTCAAGCAGATGGATCGCTACGACAAGTACGGCAGCGGCGCGGAGATCCTCGAGCGCATCGGCGAGGCCAGCCCCTATTTCACCTCGCTGAACGTGGATATGATCTTCAACTTCCCCGCGCAGACCGAGGACATCCTCATCAACGACATCGAGCGCGTGGTGGAGAGCGGCACGAGCCAGACGACGTTCTACCCGCTCATGGCCTCACCCAGCGTGGCGCGCCAGCTCGCCCGCACCGTGGGCCGCGTGGACTACACCCGCGAGCGCACGTACTACGAGATCATCAGCGAGCTCTTGGCCGGCGGCCCCGACCCCCTGTTCGAGCACGGCAGCGCCTGGACGTTCAACAAGCGCGGCACCGGCGCGGCCGGCGAGGACGCCATGATCGACGAGTACGTGGTGGACTACGAGGAGTACCCTGCCATCGGAAGCGGCGGCATCACGTACCTGGGCGACAACCTGTTCGTGAACACGTTCTCCGTGAACGACTACAACGCAGCCATCGCGGCCGGCCGCATGTCGCTCATGGGGAAGACCACGTTCAGCTTGCGCGATCGCATGCGCTACCGCTTCATGATGCAGCTGTTCGGCCTGCGCCTGGACAAGCGCCAGTTCGAGCGCGATTTCGGCTGCACCGTGGAGGCCGGCCTGCCCG
>ERZ773210.3249-NODE-3249-length-11790-cov-2.870217_pt1 | contig 11790 bp, 9 predicted proteins | sample MGYA00580528_ERZ773210 | MGnify/ENA primary metagenome ERZ773210 (study PRJEB29015, sample SAMEA2737769) | human gut metagenome | biome: human gut; feature: human-associated habitat; material: faeces | place: China | collected 2012 ...
CACCTGATCTGTATGCAGGGTCCCTTCTCCAAAGAGCTGAACCTGGCCATGCTCCGCAGCACCGGCGCAGCCTGGATGGTTACTAAAGAAGCAGGCCGCGCAGGCGGCTTTGAGGAGAAAATGACCGCCGCCAAAGAGGCTGGAGTCAAAGTTGTGCTGATAGGCCGCCCGCAGGAGCAGGAGGGGCTGTCCATTGAGGATGGAGTGAAGCTGCTGGCGGAACGATTCCAAATCCAAAAGATATTAGAGTCTAATCATGTAAAAAATATTAAAAAAGAGAAAGAAATACATTCCAATTGCGATAGTATTTGTAATTCTATGGATTCCTGTAACAAAAACGAAGAACGAACCGCATACCTCGTCGGCATCGGCATGGGCACCCCCGACCACCTGACCGGCGAGGCCCGCGCGGCCTTCGAAAAGGCCGACTGTATCTTAGGCTCCGGCCGCATGCTGGATTCTTTCAAGGCCACCGGCAAGCCCCTGTTCGACGCCTACGATCCGGCCAAAATGCTGGCTTACGTTCAGGATCACCCGGAGCATCACACCATCGCAGTGGCCCTGTCCGGCGATGTGGGCTTCTACAGCGGCGCGAAGCGCCTGATCACCGCCTTTGAGGGCGCAGGTATCCACACAGAACTGATTACAGGAATCTCTTCCGTAACCTACTTCTGCAGCCGCCTGCAGATTCCCTGGGAGGACGTGAAGCTCATGAGCATCCATGGGCGCCGGGAGAATCTGATTGCGGCGGTACGCACCCATTTCCGCACCTTCACGCTGCTGGGCGGCAGGGACAATGTAGCATCCTTATGTGAAAAACTGGAAAAATATGGATTCGAAAACGTGAAGCTCTACATCGGCGAACGCCTCCACTACCCGGAGGAGCGTATCACCGAGGGCACTCCCGCGGAGCTGAAGGAGAAAGCCTTTGACAGCCTCTGCGTGGCTATCATCGAAAACCCGTCCTACACAAGCGGACTTCGAAGCTGCATCCCCGACGAAGAGTTTCAGCGGGGCGACGCGCCCATGACGAAGAGCGAGGTGCGCAGTCTCTCCGTGGCCAAGCTGAATCTGAACCGGGATTCTATTGCCTGGGACATCGGCGCGGGAACCGGCTCCGTCACCATCGAGATGGCGCTGGCAGCCGCGGACGGCGAAGTGTACGCCATCGAGAAAAAGTCCGCGGCGGCAGCCCTCATCGAGGAGAACGCGAAGAAGTTTGGCACCCCCAATGTGGAGGTGCATGTGGGAACGGCCCCGGAGGCCCTGACTGACCTGCCCGCTCCGACCCACGCCTTCATCGGCGGTTCCTCGGGCAACATGAAAGAGATTCTGAAGCTTTTGCTTGACCGGAATTCCCGCGTCCGCGTGGTAATAAACGCCATTACCCTGGAGACCGTGGCGGAGGCCAACAGCTGCTTCAAGGAGCTTGGCTTCACGGACGTGGACATTACCCAGATTCAGGCGGCCAAGGCCAAAAAGGTGGGGCCCTACGAGATGATGATGGGTCAGAATCCGGTCTACATCTTCGCCGGAACCGGAAAGGGGGAAGCATAAATGAGACTGCCGAGAATTATGCTGGCCGCTCCGTCCAGCGGCAGCGGCAAAACTTTGATTACCTGCGGCATCCTGCAGGCTCTGGTAAACCGCGGTTTCCGTGTGGCCTCCTTTAAATGCGGCCCTGACTACATCGACCCCATGTTTCATAGCAGGGTCATCGGCGTGAAATCCGGCAATCTGGACACTTTTTTCACGGATAAGGCGACCACCCGTTACCTGTTTGGCCGAAGTGCTGCGGAGGCGGAGATTTCCGTGGCCGAGGGCGTCATGGGCTATTATGATGGACTTGGCGGCATCTCCGAGGAGGCCAGCTCTTCGGACGTGGCGGCGGCTCTTAATATGCCCGTGGTGCTGGTGGTAAACTGCAGGGGTATGAGCATTTCTGTGGTACCGCTGATCAAGGGCTTCCTGGAATATCAGACTCCCAGCCGCATCAAGGGCGTCATTTTAAATCAGATGCCGAAGTCCCTGTACGCCGACATGAAGGCGCAAATCGAGCGCTGGCTGCCGGTGAAGGTGCTGGGCTATGTGCCGAAGGTGGAGGATCTGGTGCTGGAAAGCCGTCATCTGGGCCTGGTGCTTCCGGGTGAAATCGAGAGCCTGAAAGAGAAGCTGAACCGCCTGGCTGCTGTATTGGAGGAAAGCATCGATCTGGACGCTTTTCTGGCTTTGGCCTATGAAGCGCCGGATTTCACCTACGAGACGCCGGAGCTTCCGAAGCTTTCAGGCGGAAAAAAAGTCCGCATCGGCGTGGCGGAGGACGACGCTTTCTGCTTCACCTATCGGGATAATTTTCAGATGCTTAAGGATATGGGCGCGGAGCTGGTACCATTTTCCCCCATAAAGGACGAGGCGCTGCCGGAAGGGATCGACGGCCTCATCTTGAGCGGCGGTTATCCGGAGCTGCACGCGAAGGCGCTGAGCGAAAATGAAGACATGCGGGGAGCCATTCACGACGCGGTGAAAGCAGGCCTCCCCTGTATCGCCGAGTGCGGCGGCTTTCTTTACCTGCACCGGACTCTGGAGGGATCCGATGGCGTGGATTACCCCATGGCAGGCGTCATTGGGGCCAAAGCCTACCGGACGGATAAACTGTCCCGCTTCGGGTATATCGAAATGGAAGCAAAACAGGATCAGTTGATTCTGGCAGAGGGCGAAAAGGCCCGGGGGCACGAATTCCATTACTGGGAAAGCGAGGACTGCGGCGACGCCATCCACGCGAAGAAACCCTTACGGAAGCGGAACTGGGACTGCGTACATGGCACGCCGACCCTGTATGCGGGCTTTCCCCATCTCTTCTTCTATTCCAATCCGGCCATGGCCTGGAATTTTTTACAGAAATGTAGTAACGATTCCATACGGCCCGAAGCACCTGTTGCCGAGGGCGTATAAAAATGATTCAATGTGAGGAACATAGATGCTTGCAGTGATTACAGGAGGCAGCGGAAGCGGCAAATCCGAATACGCGGAGAGCGTAGCCACTTCTCTGGCAAAACGGGATAGACTTCCCTTATATTATATCGCCACTATGCGGCCCTTCGGCGCGGAGGGCAAGTGGAGAGTGGAGCGTCACCGGAAGCTCCGGGCCGGAAAAGGCTTTGAGACGATAGAATGTTATGTAAACTTAAAGGAACAGACCCTGCCGGAAAAAGGCGTGGTGCTGCTGGAGTGTATGTCGAACCTGACGGCCAACGAAATGTTTGAGCCGGAGGGCGCGGGTGATGACGCCGTGGAGGCGGTGCTGGCAGGCGTGGAGGCATTGAGAGGCCGCTGCATCCACCTGGTCATTGTGACCAACGATATCTTTTCCGACGGAATTACATATGATGAAGTAACAGCGCTGTATCAGGAACGGCTGGGCGAGATCAACCGTCGCATCGCGGCAGAGGCCGACCAGGCGGCGGAGGTGATCTGCGGCATTCCTCTGCAGCTCAAAAATAAAGGACAGAGCCTATGAAAACGATGAGACGGATATGGAACAGTTTTAAAATCGCATTTGCCATGTATTCCAAGATTCCCATGCCCCGGGCGGACTGGGAGAAGGAAAATATGCGCTATATGATGTGCTTCTTTCCTTTTGTGGGCATCGTCATCGGCGCGCTGATGGTGGGCTGGAGCTTCTTAAGCGGAAAGCTCGGCGCGGGCGACAGCCTCCGGAGCGTCATTTACGTGCTGATTCCGGTGCTGGTGACCGGCGGCATCCACCTGGACGGTCTGCTGGATACGGCGGACGCCCTGTCCTCCTGGCAGCCGAGAGAAAAGAAGCTGGAGATCCTGAAGGATTCCAATGCGGGAGCCTTTGCGGTCATCGTGGCCTGCTGTTATTTCCTGGCCTGCTTCGGCTTCTGGACGGAGCTGTCGGGCCGTCAGGTGCTGGTACTCTCCGGCGGCTATGTGCTGTCCCGCTCCATGAGCGGCCTGTCCGTAGCGTCCTTCCCCTGCGCCCGCAAGACCGGAACGGTAGCAGCCTTTTCCGACGCGGTGCAGGAGCGCACGGTCATGACCTGCCTCTACATTCTGCTTTTTCTGTCCGCGGGCTTCATGTGCCTGCTGGACGCGAAGCTTGGCACGGCGGCTGTGGTGGGAGCCTGGTGTACGTTTTTTTGGTATTATTGTATGTCCATGAAACAGTTCGGCGGCATCACCGGCGACCTGGCGGGCTGCTTTGTGCAGACCTGCGAGCTGGTCATGGCCATCTGCGTGTGGGCGGCGGGAAAATTCTGATTTCCGCTGTCTGGAAAAAACGATCTCTGCGCAAGCAGCAGGAGAATATAGGAGGAAATCAGACATGATACTGATTACAGGCGGAGCCTTTCAGGGAAAAAAGGCCTACGCGATGGAGCATTTTCACTTGAGAGAGCAGGATATGGTAAATGGGGCCGACTGCGGGGAAACGGATCTGCTTCAGGCAAAGGCAGTCACGGATTTTCAGGAATATGTACGCCGGGTACTGAAGGAGGGCGGCGACGCGTCCACGCTGGCAGAAACATTGTATACAGAAAATCCGGATATCCTTGTGATTACGAACGAGCTGGGAAGCGGCGTGATTCCTGCGGATCCCTTTGACCGCCAGTGGCGGGAGGCCTCCGGACGGGCAGCCTGCGATCTGGCGAAATACGCAGCAGAGGTTCATCGCGTGGTCTGCGGGATCGGGACGGTGATCAAGGAATGAAGGAGCTGTATCTGATCCGCCATGGAAAGACCTATGGCAACACCCTGGGGCGCTATATCGGAACCACCGACGAGCCCCTGTGCGAGGAGGGAAGAGAAGCCCTGCAGGCTATTTTCGAAGCGGGGCTCTACCCCATGCCGGACGTCCTGTACGGAAGTCCCCTGAAGCGCTGCCGGGAGACGGGGGCGATTTTATTTCCGGGCAAGGAAATGATTTCGGTTCCACGGCTCCGGGAATGTGATTTCGGCGAATTCGAAAATAAGAATTATAAAGAACTGTCCGGGAATGCGGCTTACCAGGCCTGGATTGACAGCAACGGCACGCTGCCCTTTCCGGAAGGCGAAAGCCGGGAGGCCTTTGAAGAGCGCTGTCGGGAAGGGTTTGCGGAGTTGCTGAAGGGCCTACGAGACAAGCCCTTTCGCCGCGCGGCTTTCGTGGTTCACGGCGGCACGATTATGAGTATCCTGGCAGCTTATGCGGCGGAGAAAGAGGAGTTTTATCACTGGCAGGTTCAGAACGGAGAAGGCTTCCGTATGCGTTGGGATGAGACAGAAAAAGGAGGCATCATTTTACATGAAATATCACATCTATGCCCTGATACTGGGCTTTGTGCTGGATCTGATCTTCGGTGATCCGCGGATTCTCTATCATCCCATCTGCGCCATCGGCAATCTGATTTCCCATGGGGAAAAGCCCTTCCGGGCGGCGTTCCCGAAGACGGAGAAGGGCGAGCTGGCAGCAGGCGTGTTCTTCTGTATTTTCGTGGTGGCCGTATCTACGGCAGTGCCCTTCGGACTTTTATATCTGGCCCGGAACATCAATTTCTGGCTGTATTTTGCCCTGCTGACATTCTGGAGTTTCCAGATTCTGGCAGCGAAATCCCTGAAAACCGAGAGCATGAAGGTTTACGAGGCTTTAAAAGAGGGAGATCTGGAAAAGGCCCGCCATGCGGTGTCTATGATTGTGGGACGCGATACCCAGGCCTTAAATGAGGAGGGCGTAGCCAAGGCGGCAGTGGAGACGGTGGCGGAAAATTCCTCAGACGGCGTGGTGGCTCCCCTGCTTTTTCTGGCCATCGGCGGCCCGGTTCTGGGCTTTTTCTATAAGGCGGTAAATACCCTGGATTCCATGGTGGGCTATAAGAACGACAAATATCTGTATTTCGGCCGCTTCTCCGCGAAGCTGGACGATGTGCTGAATTATATCCCGGCCCGGATAAGCGGCCTTCTGCTGGTTGCGGCGAGCCCGCTGGCAGGCTTAAGCATATCCGGCGCATGGAGGATCTGGCTGCGGGATCGCCGCAACCATGCCAGCCCCAACTCCGCCCAGACCGAGGCGGCAGCGGCGGGCGCGCTTGAAGTTCAGCTGGCCGGGGACGCTTATTATTTCGGAAAGCTTTATAAAAAGCCGACCATCGGCGATCCCATCCGGCCGGTGGAGTATGAGGATATCCGCCGCATGAACCGGCTGATGTACGCGGGCGTGATTCTGGCGCTGGCGCTTGTGGCGACAGTAGCGGCGCTGGCCGGGGTGCTGGTGTAAGAGAAGGAAACAACGATGATTTACGCACAAATTCAGGAGGTGCTGTCTTATGAAACAATCATGTATTCACATCTACTGCGGCGACGGCAAGGGAAAATCCACCGCAGTTACAGGGCTTGCTGTCCGGGCGGCAGGAAGCGGCAGAAGGGTCATTTTCATCCAGTTTATGAAGGATGGAAAGTCCTCGGAGCTGAAGGTGTTGCGGGAGCTGCCCGGGGTTACAGTGCTGACCTGTGAGAAGCAGTTCGGCTTCTTCTGGAATATGACAGACGAGCAGAAAAAGGAGGCGGCTGCCGCCTATCAGGCGCTTTTCGACCGGGCCACAGAGTTGGCAGTTCGGGAAGACGCGTTTCTGCTGTTCATGGACGAGTTCATGTCCTGCTACAATCACGGCATGTTGAACCGGGAAAAAGCCCTGGATTTTCTGAAGAACCGTCCGGAAGGTCTGGAGGTGGCCCTGACAGGCCGGGATCCGGCCCCGGAGCTTCTGGAACTGGCCGATTATGTCTCCGAGGTGCGGAAAATCAAGCATCCCTTTGATCAGGGTGTACATGCCCGGAAGGGAATCGAGCTGTAGGAGAAGAACAGGGGCTTGACAGGCCGGGGGAAAGAGTGGTAATGTGGAAATGCCCAGGGTCAAAAGAAGTCTGACCCGAATTTCCATTTAAAAACAGAATGATGAGGTGCAAGGATATGCAGGAAATGAAACCGATCAAAGAAGGTAAGGTACGTGAGATTTACGACAACGGCGACAGCCTGATTATGGTAGCGACAGACCGTATCAGCTGCTTCGATGTGATTCTTCATAATGAAGTGACAAAGAAGGGCGCAGTGCTGACTCAGATGTCCAAATTCTGGTTCGATATGACAGAGGATATTCTGCCGAACCACATGATTTCCGTTGACACAAAGGATATGCCGGAGTACTTCCAGCAGGAGAAGTTCCGGGGCAAATCCATGATGTGCAGAAAGCTTCAGATGCTTCCCATCGAGTGCATCGTCCGCGGCTATATCACAGGCAGTGGCTGGGCCAGCTACAAGGAGAACGGAACCGTCTGCGGTATCAGGCTTCCGGAAGGACTGAAAGAGTCTGACAAGCTGCCGGAGCCGATTTACACACCGTCCACCAAGGCGGAGATCGGCGACCATGACGAAAACATCAGCTTCGAGCGCCTGGTGGAGATCATCGGCGAGGACGATGCCTCGCAGCTGCGCGACCTCGCGCTCAAGGTGTACACCACGGCGCGCGACCATGCGGCCGAGCGCGGCGTGATCATCGCCGACACGAAGTTCGAGTTCGGCCGCCTCGGCGACACCATCATTTTGGCTGACGAGGTGCTCACGCCCGACTCCTCGCGCTTCTGGCCCGGCGACACCTACGAGGAGGGCAGCGACCAGCCCAGCTTCGACAAGCAGTTCGTCCGCGACTGGCTCACCGCCCATTGGGACAAGACTGGCAACCCGCCGCGTTTGCCCCAGGACATCATCGACGCCACCTCGGCCAAGTACATCCAGGCTTACGAGACCATCACGGGAAAGACGTTTGACCCGGCGACGTTCTAGCACGCAAGAAAAGGTCACGGCAACTGCCGGCGATCTCACCGCGAAGGAAGGATCGACCAGGGCATTTTTCCTGAAGCGACCTGGAGGAGCCGGGTAAGTTTCGGGTCCGTGACCGCCACCACCCGAATGACCACTTGAAGGAGAACCACAGCAACATGTCCCAGCGCAACCCTATGAACGAGCGGTACACCTCCGAAGACCGCACCGGCGTGACCCGCAAGTCGGCCGCCTCGGCCAAGCCGAAGGCCAAGGCCGCCGCCTCGGTCACCGTGAAGTCGGCGAAGAAGACGCCCGAGCAGCGCAAGGCCGAGGAGAAGGCCGCCCGCAAGGCCGCTGCCGCCAAGCAGCGCGAGGTGGAGCGCAAGTATTACAAGCCCGACACGCCGCGCTACAAGCGTCTGCGCGCCATCTGGTGGGTGCTGCTCATTGCGGCTATCGGCTGCACCACGCTGAGCTTCGTCGGCCAACAGTCGCTGCCGCCGGCGGTGGGCGTGGTCACGCTCATCTTGGCCTACGTGTTCATCATCGCCGCTTTCGTGCTCGATTTTTGGAAGATCAAGAAAGAGCGCGTCGCCTACCAGGAGCGCATGCTGGCGCTTGAGGAGAAGAACGCCAAGGCCGAGAAGCAGGCGCGCCGTGTGCAGCAGGCCAAGCAGGTGAAGGCGAAGGGCTCGGGGAAGAACCAGAACCGCCATGCGGCTCAGAAGAAGGGCGGCGAGGTCGAGGAAGACGCCGACGCCGGTGCCGGAGAGTCCGATGAGGCTCCGGTGAAGCCGGCCCGCCGCGGCCTGTTCGGCAGCGGGTTCCGTCTTTCCAACCGTGAGAAGATGCAAGCCGAGAAGAAGGCTGCGAAGGAAGCTGAAAAAGCCGAGTAGCACCCCCACCGTAGGGAGCGACCTCGGTCGCCCCTCCTCAAGTGGGATGATCCCGCTTGGGAGGGTAGATCAAGGTCTGTCCCTACGGAAAAGTTCGAGCGCCCGTCCCTTGAAGAGAGAGGCACATTCATGGTATCTCGCGTCTATGTTGAGAAGAAGCCCGGGTTTGATGGCGAGGCCCGCGCCCTGGCAGCCGAGCTGCGCGACATCGTCGGCATTTCGGGGCTGACCGGCGTGCGCCTGGTGAACCGCTACGACGTGGAAGGCGCGACGGACGAGTTGTTCGCCGCCTGCGTGCCCACGGTGTTCTCCGAGCCACAATCCGACACCGCCACCTTCGAGCTGCCCGAGGCCAACGGCGCGGCGGTGTTCGCCGTGGAGTTTCTGCCCGGCCAGTTCGACCAGCGCGCCGATTCGGCGAGCGAGTGCATCCAGCTCATCAGTCAGGGCGAGCGTCCCGATGTACGCTCGGCGGTGGTGTACTACCTGGAAGGCGATCTGACTGAAGACGACGTGGAGGCCGTGAAGCGCTACGTCATCAACCCGGTGGAGGCCCGCGAGGCCTCGCTGGATACGCGCGACACTCTGGCCATGGCCTTCGAGCGCCCGGCTGACGTGGAGGTCATCGAGGGCTTCACTACCTTTGCCGATGACGAGCTGGCCCGTTTCATCGACGAGCGCGGCCTGGCCATGGATCTGGCCGACATCCAGTTCTGCCGCGCGTACTTCGCCGAGGAGGGTCGCGACCCCTCCATCACCGAGATCAAGATGATCGACACCTACTGGTCTGATCACTGCCGCCACACCACCTTCGGCACCGTGCTGAATGAGGTGGAAATCGCCGACGCCAACGTGCAGGCCGCCTTCGACCGCTACTTGGAGCTGCGTCGCGAGCTTGGGCGCGACGAAAAGCCGGTGTGCCTCATGGATATGGGCACCATCGGCGCGAAGTGGCTGAAGAAAGAGGGCATTCTCACCGGGCTCGACGAGTCCGAGGAGATCAACGCCTGCACCATCAAGTGCAAGGTGGATGTCGATGGCGAGGAGCAGGACTGGCTGTACCTGTTCAAGAACGAGACCCACAACCACCCCACTGAGATCGAGCCCTTCGGCGGCGCGGCCACCTGCGTGGGCGGCGCCATCCGCGACCCCCTCTCGGGCCGCTCCTACGTGTACCAGGCCATGCGCGTCACAGGCGCGGCCGATCCCACGGTGCCCGTGGCCGACACCATTCCCGGCAAGCTCCCTCAGCGCAAGCTCGTGACCACGGCGGCGGCCGGCTACTCCTCCTACGGCAACCAGATCGGCCTGGCCACGGGTCAGGTGCACGAGCTGTACCACCCTGGTTACGCCGCCAAGCGCATGGAAATCGGCGCGGTGGTGGGTGCCACGCCGGCCGACCACGTGCGTCGCGAGACCCCGGCGCCGGGCGATGTGGTGGTGCTTCTCGGCGGCCGCACGGGCCGCGACGGCATCGGCGGCGCCACGGGCTCTTCCAAGGCCCATTCCGTGGAATCTCTGGAAAGCTGCGGGGCCGAGGTGCAGAAGGGCAACGCGCCCGTGGAGCGCAAGATTCAGCGCCTGTTCCGCCGCGGGGACGCCTGCCGCATGATCAAGCGCTGCAACGACTTCGGTGCCGGCGGCGTGTCCGTGGCCATCGGTGAATTGGCCGACGGCCTGGACATCAACCTGGATGCCGTGCCCAAGAAGTACGACGGGCTCGATGGCACGGAGCTCGCCATTTCCGAGTCGCAGGAGCGCATGGCCGTAGCGCTGGCGCCCGAGGACGTGGACGCCTTCATCGCGCTCGCCCACGAGGAGAACCTGGAGGCCACGCCGGTGGCCGTGGTTACGGAAGAGCCCCGGGTGCGCATGCATTGGCGCGGCGACACTATCGTGGACGTGAGCCGCGAGTTCCTCGCGAGCAACGGAGCGCCGAAGCATGCGGCGGTGGCCGTACCCGCGCCGGCCGACGAGAGCTTCGCCGAAAGTGCCTGCGACCGCGCCTTCGAGGCGACAAGCGAGCTGACCGACCCCGTGGTGGACGCCGTGTGCGACGCCGACTCGCTGGAAGTGTCCCTCGCGGCGCTCATGGGCGATATCAACCGCGCCTCGAACAAGGGCCTCGTGGAGCGCTTCGACTCCACCATCGGCGCGGCCACGGTGCTCATGCCTTTCGGCGGCGCTCGCCAGCTCACCCCGGCACTCGCCATGGTGGCGAAGCTGCCGGTGCTCGGCGGCAAGACCACCACGGTTTCAGGCCTGTCCTGGGGCTTCAACCCGTACCTTTCGTCCTACGATCCCTACGCCGGCGCCTACATGGCTGTGCTCGATTCCGTGGCGAAGCTAGTGGCTACCGGTTTCGAGCGGGCGAACATGTACCTCACCTTCCAAGAGTACTTCGAGAAGCTGCGCCAGGATCCGGAGCGCTGGGGCAAGCCCATGGCGGCGGTGCTCGGCGCGCTCATGGCCCAGATCGATTTCGGGGTGGGCGCCATCGGCGGCAAGGACTCCATGTCCGGTTCCTTCGAGGATTTGGACGTGCCGCCGACGCTCGTGTCCTTCGCGACGGCTATCGGCAATATCGACCGCATCACCTCACCGGAGCTGAAGGAGGCGGGCGACAACCTCATCTGGGTTTCCTTCGAAGACGCGCTGGCGTCGAGCGTCTGCGCGACCTTCGACGCGGTAGAGCACCTCATCGGCGCGGGCATCGTGCGGGCGTGCGCAAGCGGCGCTTACGGTGGCTTGGCCGAGACGCTGGTGAAGGCGGCCGTGGGCAACGGCCTGGGTATCACCGTGGACGAGGACATCGACATGGGCCAGCTGTTCGAGCCGGCCTACGGCACGTTCGTGATCGAGCTGGCCGCCGGCGAGGATGCCCAGTCCGTCGTCACGCGCTTGGAAGACGCCGGACTCGATGCCAACGTGGATGTGGTGGAGCTTGGCCAAGTGACCAGCGCTTACGAGCTGACCTGCGACGGCCAGGTGGCCGATCTCGCCGTGGTGCAGGAGGCCTGGGAGCGCGGAGGCGGGCTTGAAAGCGTGTTCCCGTACCGCACCTCGCCGGAAGAGCGC
>ERZ773210.3258-NODE-3258-length-11756-cov-3.316640_pt1 | contig 11756 bp, 12 predicted proteins | sample MGYA00580528_ERZ773210 | MGnify/ENA primary metagenome ERZ773210 (study PRJEB29015, sample SAMEA2737769) | human gut metagenome | biome: human gut; feature: human-associated habitat; material: faeces | place: China | collected 2012 ...
CAGAATTAGAAAATTATAAGGACGTAAGCTTAGACACCAATTTCATAGAAACAAATGAAATTTCAAAAATGTACATAGTAGATGGAGAAGAATTTTCAAAAGACAAAAAAGGAGTATGGTTAGATAGTTATTTAGCTAAAAATTTGGATTTAAAAGTTGGAGATGAAATAACTTTTAAATATAAAGATTACGAAATGAAAGAAAAAATATTAGGATTAATAACAGTTCCAGACCATATATATTCAGTAAAAGATGAAAGCACAATATTTCCAACACATAAAGATTTTGGATTTATATACCTTTCAGTAAATGAATTTCCAATCCAAGATTATATGATATATAATCAAATAATAGTTGATATTGATGACACTGACAAAATAGATGAAACAAAAAGAAATATAGAAAATAATATAAAATCAGCAATTGCAGTAACAGACAGAAATGCAAGTTCATCTTACCAAAGTTATAATTCAGAAATAGAAGAAGGAGAAACATACTCAAAAGTATTTACATTTTTATTTCTATTTATTGCAATTTTATCAGTTGTAACAACAATGAATAGATTTGTAAAAAAACAAAGAACGCAAATTGGAACTTTAAAAGCTTTAGGATTTAAAAATAGAAAAATTATAAAACACTATGTAAGTTATGGTTTTTATGTAAGTTTATTAGCATCAATATTAGGATTGATATTAGGAAAATATGTTTTAGGAGCATTCTTCTTAAATATGGAAGCACAATATTTTGAAATACCAGTATATAATACTATATTAATATCAAGTGTTTATATATTAGCATTAATAGTGGTTGTTTTAATAACAATAGTAACATACTTATCATGTAGAGGAATATTAAAAGAATCAGCAGTAGACGCTTTAAGAACTGAAATTCCTAAAGTAAAAAATACAAAATTTGATTTAACAACAAAAGGAATATTCAAAAAATCATCAATTTCTACTAGATGGAATTTAAGAGATATAGGTAGAAATAAAAGCAGAAGCATAATGGCAGTTGTTGGAATAATAGGATGTACAATGCTTTTAGTTTGTGCTTTTGGAATGTTAGATACAATGAATTCTTATCTTGATTGGGAATTTAACAAAATCAGTAATTTTGAATATAAACTTTCTTTATCAAATAATTATACAAACGAACAACTAGAAAAATTAACAGATAAATACGGAAATTCAACTAGTGAAACACTAGGAATAGAAATAAAAAATGGAGATAAAAAAGAAGCAAATACTTTAGTAGTAAATGATGCTAAAGATTATTTGAAATATACAAATCATAATAGAGAATATATGGATTTAAAAGATGATGGAATATACATTACAGAAAAATTATCAAAAAAATATAATCTAAACATAGGAGATACAATATCTTGGCATATATTTGGAGATAATACATGGTATACTTGCAAAATAGTTGGTTTAAATAGAGATCCACAAAATCAAAATTTAAATATGACTAGAAAATATTATGAAACTTTAGGATTAACATATAGAGCAGACTCATTATATACTAATGAAAACTTATCAGAAACAAAATCTTTAGATGGTGTAGACATAATTCAAAGCAAAGCAAATTTACAAGAAGGAATGGAAAGTATGTTAGACACAATGAAAACAATGATAACAATATTAATAGTTGTTTCTGCAATATTAGGATTTGTAATAATATATAATTTAGGAATATTATCATTTACAGAAAAACAATATCAATTTGCAACACTAAAAGTATTAGGATTTAAAAATCAACAAATCAAAAAAATATTTATAAAACAAAACTTATGGCTTTCAATAATAGGCATTGTTTTAGGCTTACCTTTAGGATTTATAATGGTGGATTATATATTTAAATCAGCATTAGGAGAAAATTATGACTTTTCAGCAAGTATAAAACCATTATCATATTTATTAGCATCAGGAGGAAGCTTAATAGTTGCAATATTTGTAAATAAAGTATTATCTAGAAAAGTAAAAACAATAGACATGGTAACAAGTTTAAAAGGAAATGAATAATGGGAAACATAGTTTTATTAGATGATTTAACAATAAATAAAATTGCTGCAGGAGAAGTTATAGAAAGACCTGCAAATGTAGTAAAAGAATTAGTAGAAAACTCAATAGATGCAGGAAGTAGTAAAATAATAATAGAAATCAAAAAGGGCGGAAAAGCTTATATATCAGTAACAGACAATGGAAAAGGCATTGAAAAAGATGATATGCTAATTTCGTTAGAAAGACATGCAACTAGTAAAATAACAAGAGTAGAAGATTTAGAAAAAACTTATACAATGGGATTTAGAGGCGAGGCATTAGCAAGCATTGCCTCTATATCTGAATTAACAATGATTTCTAAAACAAAAGAAACTTTACTAGGTCAAAAAATAAAAGCAGAAGCTGGAGATATAATAGAAGCAGAAGAATGTCGGAACTCAAACAGGAACAACAATAATAGTAGAAAATTTATTTTTCAATACTCCAGTAAGATACAAATTTTTAAAACAAGATTCAACAGAAAGTAGGTACATAAAAGACTGGGTACAAAAAGTAGCACTGGCAAATCCAGAAATCTCAATAAGATTAATAAATGATGGAAAAAGTATATTTTACTCTACAGGAAATGGTAAAATTGAAGATATTGTATATATGATATATGGAAAAGAAATAAAAGAAAATCTTGTAAAAGTAAACTACGAAGAGAAAAACGTGAAAATAACAGGGATTATTGGAAACACTCTAGTTGCAAGAGATACAAGGAAAGACCAAATAATATTTTTAAACAAAAGAAATATAAAAAATATCACATTAACAAGCAGTGCAGACCAAGCCTTTAAAGGTGCTACAGGAATAGGAAAATACGGATTTTTTATATTAAATATCGAAATGAATGCTAATGAGTATGATGTAAATGTTCATCCAACAAAAACAGAAGTTAGATTTAAAGAAGAAGATAAAATTGCTAGAATTTTATATCATGCTATAAAAAATGCAATGTTAAATACAGAATTTTTAGGAAACAAGCAAATAGAAGAAAATAATTCAAAATACATAGAAAATGAATACGAATTTTTGACAAATAAAATACAAACAAATCAATTTGAAAAACAAGAAGAAACAAATATAGAACTTAGAAAACGAGAAGAAAAAAGAGTAATAAATTATAAATATATAGGAATTTTATTTAGAACATACATAATAATTGAAGTTGAAGATGAGATATACTTAATAGATCAACATGCTGCTCATGAAAGAGTTTTATATGAACAAATAAAAGAAAATTATAAAAAACACATTCAGCCAAATAGCCAATTGATGTTAATTCCTGAAGTTGTAACATTAACACATCAAGAGATGGAATTTGTGAGAGAAAATAAAGAAATGTTAGTAAATATTGGATTTGACATAGAAGAATTTGGTGAAAATACTTTGAAAATAAATGGAATTCCAGATTTAGAATATAGAGCAAAAACAACTAATATATTTTTAGATATTTTAGATGAGATGTTAACAAACCAAAGAACATCAATAAAAGATATTGAAGAAAGATTTATTGCAACTGTTGCTTGTAAGGCTGCAGTAAAGGCTAATATGGATTTAAGCAGACAAGAAGTTGATAAGTTGATTCAAAATTTATTATCTTTGAATAATCCTTATACTTGTCCGCATGGAAGACCTACTACTATAAAGATTTCTAGGGAAGATTTGAAAATTTGTTAAAAACACTACACAAATTATATTTAATATGCTATAATAAAACAAGTTGTTAACAAAAAAGAACTTTATAGAAAGATAAATAAAGAAAAAAGAGGAGGAAAAAATATGTCAGGACATAGCAAATGGCACAATATACAAGCCAAAAAAGGAAAAGCAGATGCAGCAAGAGGAAAAATATTTACAAAATTAGGAAGAGAATTATTAATAGCAACAAAAGAAGGTGGACCAGACCCAGCAGGAAACTCAAAATTAAAAGCAGTAATAGCAAAATGTAAAGCAGCAAACATGCCAAACGACACAATAAACAATGCAATCAAAAAAGCATCAACAAGTAATGAAAACTATGAAGAAATAGTATATGAAGGATATGGACCAAACGGAGTAGCAGTAATAGTAGAAGCATCAACAGACAACAAAAACAGAACAGCGGCAGATGTAAGACACGTATTTGATAAAGCAGGAGGAAACTTAGGAACAACAGGATGTGTATCTTATATGTTTAATAAAAAAGGAGTAATAGTAATAGAAAAAGCATCAACAGAAATGTCAGAAGACGACGTAATGATGTTAGCCTTAGATGCTGGAGCAGAAGACTTTATAGCAGAAGATGAAGTATACGAAATAACAACAGATCCAGCAGATTTTGCACAAGTTAGTGAAAAACTAGAAGAAGCTGGATTAGAATTCTTAGAAGCAGAAGTTCAAATGGTTCCAACAACAACAGTTCAATTAGATGAAAAAGGCATAGAAAAAATGGAAAGATTAATAGAAAGACTAGAAGAACTTGATGATGTTGCAAACATATATCACAACTGGGAAGAATAGGGCGGAAAAAGGATGTCCTTTTCTTCCTTATTATTTTTTATACATATTTAGTTAGGAGTAATAATAATGAATAATCCACCAGTAGAAAAAAATAAAGAATATATAGTAGATATAATAGACAATGGATTTGAAGGTGAAGGAATAGCAAAAATAGACAACTTCACTATTTTTATTAATGGAGCAATAAAAGGAGAAAAAGTAAAAATCTTAATAGTAAAAGTATTATCATCACATGCATTTGGAAAAATATTAGAAATAATAGAAAAATCAGATAAAAGGCAAGAAGTAGATTGCAAAACTTATAAAAGATGTGGAGGATGCACAATGAGACATATAAAATACGAAGAAACATTAAAAATGAAACAAAATGCAGTCCAATCACTAGTAAATAAAACACTAAAAAATAAAATAGAGATAAAAGAAACATTACGGAATGGAAAATCCATTTCATTACAGAAACAAAGCACAATATCCATTAGGACTAAATAAAGAAAACGAACCAGTAGTTGGAATATTTGCACAAAGAAGTCATGAAATAATACCTATGGAAAAATGCCTTATACAAAAACCAATATCAGAAGAAATAGCAAAAACAATACTTGAATTTATAAAACAAAATAAAATTTCTATATATAATGAAAAAACAGGAAAAGGATTATTTAGACACATTGTAATAAAAGTAGGAGCAAAAACAAATGAAATAATGTGCATATTAGTTATAAATGGAAAACAAATACCAAAAGAAACAGAACTTGTAGAAATGCTAATAAAAAAATATCCTAATATAAAAACAATTGTAAAAAACATAAATACAAAAAACACTAATGTTATATTAGGACTAGAAAATATTAATATATATGGAAATGGCTACATTGAAGATAAACTTGGAGAATACAAATTCAAAATATCTCCACTTTCATTTTATCAAGTAAATCCTATTCAAGCAGAAAAATTATATAATATAGGAGTAGAAGCTGCAAAAATAACATCAAATGATACAGTATTTGACTTATATTGTGGAATTGGCACAATTTCTTTATTTATGGCAAAATATGCTAAAAAAGTTTATGGCGTTGAAATCGTAGAACAAGCTATTGAGAATGCAAAAGAAAATGCAATATTAAATAATATTAATAATGTTGATTTTATAGCTGGAGATACAGAAGTTGTTTTAGATGATTTGATTAATAATAAAAAGATTATTCCAGATGTTGTTATGGTTGATCCTCCAAGAAAAGGTCTTGATAATAGGTCTATTGATAATATTTTGAAGATTAAACCTGATAGAGTAGTGTATATTAGTTGCAATCCTGCTACTTTGGTTAGAGATTTGGCTAAATTTGAGGAGAATTATGTGATTGAGGAAATTAGACCGGTGGATATGTTCCCTTTTACGAAACATGTGGAGTGTGTAGCAGTTCTACAATTTTCATTTTGAAATGAGTTCGGAAAGGTAGGAAATATGGGAAAAATTTTAAAAATTAGAGAAGTAGGAGACCCTGTTCTTGAAAAAGAATGTGATAAAGTGGAAATAAAAAATATAAATGAAGAGATTTTAGATATTATAGAAGATTTAAAATCAACATTAGAATTCGGTACAGGATTAGGAATTGCAGCACCACAAATAGGTATAAATAAGAGAATAATTGTAGTAGGTGCTAAAAAAGAAAATATTAAATATCATGATGCAGAAGAAATACCTGTAACAGCAATGATAAATCCAACATGGAGAAAAATATCAAATGAAACAGATATACAATATGAAGGTTGCTTGAGTGTACCTAGTATCAGAGGAAAAGTCGAAAGATATAAAGATATAGAATTAACATACTATGATGAAAATGGTAAGCAAATAACAAGGCAACTACATGGATTTTTTGCAAGATTGGTTCAACATGAATGTGATCATTTAGAAGGAATTGTGTTTCTAGAAAGAGTAAAAGACAAAAATGGATTTGCTACAATAGATAATATTAATAAATATAATTTAAGGGAAAAATAGAATTATTAAAATAGGAATAGATTTAGACGGAGTAGTAATAAATAAATAAAAATGAAATGGAGTAGCAAATGAAAAAAATAAAAAACGAAAACCAAATACTTATAATGTTAGCACTTTTTAGTATATCGGTTGGACTATGGGGGAATTTTAGACAGCTATGGTTACAAGATAATAATTTCTCTGTTACAAATATAAGCAATACTAAGTATAGGAACATTAATAAGTGTTATAATTATTGGTTTAATTGGAAAATACATAAAATTAGATAAATTAAAAAATACACTAGTGATAGTATTATTAATAAAATTTGTAAATATGTTTTGGTTATACTTTTTAAATCAAACAACTTCTGTAGAACTAATAAAACTATCAATAATAATAGATATAGTAACAGAATACATAATAATTACAAGTATATATCCATTAATAACTACAATTATAAAAACAGGAACAATTTATAGTAAAAGAAGGTTAACAGAATATTTATTTAGAGATGTTGGAATTTTATTTGGCGGAATGTTTATAGGAAAAAATATTGCTGGAATACTTATAAATTATAATGCATGTTTATTTATATCAAATATATTTTTAATGTTCTCATTATTAATATTACTTAATATAAAGGGGAAAAACTTTGAAAATGATAATGAAGAAATATCTTCAAAATATATTTTTAAAGATAAAATTTTAGTATTATATTTGATATATACACTTTTTGGAACAATTGCTATGTCAACAGCACTTGGATTAAAAATGCTAACACTAACAAATTATTTTAAATTTAGTGATAGTTTAGCAACAAATTATTTATTAATAATTGGTCTTTTAGCAGATATATTTGGCATTATAGCATTAAAATATTTAACACCAAAAAATGACAATTTAACAGTAGCAATAAAATTTGGAATAAGATTTTTAGGTTATGTGATAGCATTTATATCAAATAATATTACAATTACATTTTTGGCAATTACTTGGTCAATATTCATTTCAACTTCATACGAAAACATTTGTGATGCAGTATATATAAATAGATTAGAAAATAAATATCAATTAAGTTTTTCAAATATATGCCATATAATTAGATTTTTAGGAGAAGCAATAGGAGTATTTTTATGTGGTTTGATGTATGAAAAAGGATTACGATATATGGTGGGATTATCAGCTTTCTTTATGATATTCCAGATAAGTCTAGCTTATTATATGATATATTTAAGAAAAGGAGAAAATAAAAATGAAAATAGGAATTGATATAGATGGAGTTTTAACTGACATAGAACAATGGCAGTTAGATTATGGGAGCAAATTTTATTATGAAAACTATGGTTTAGGAATAAAAAATTATAAAGGATATGAAACCAATGAAATATTTGATGTAGATATAAAATTAGATGATGAATTTTGGAATAAATATTTTAGAGAGTATTCAATTAATGTAGAGGCAAGAAAATTTGCAAATGAAGTAATTGATAAATTGAAAGAAGAAAATGAAATTTATATTATCACAGCAAGAGGTTCATTCTTATCTCATTCAGCGGATGTAATGACAATAGAAGAGAACAGAAATATTGTATTAAATTGGCTAAAAATTAATCAAATACATTTTGACAATATAATCTTTAGTCCAGAAGATAAATTGGAAATATGCAAACAAAATAATATAGATTTAATGATTGAAGATAAGCCTAAAAATATAAACACAATATCTAATGAAATACCTGTAATTTGCTATCATGCAAATTATAATGAACAATGTAATGGAAAAAATATTTATAGATGTTATAGTTGGTATGATATATATAGAAAAATAAAAGAAATACTTAAGTAAGGAGTAGAATATAAATATGAAATTATATGTAATTAGACATGGACAAACAGACTGGAACGTAAAAGAAAAATGCCAAGGAAGAACAGATATAGAACTAAATAATACAGGAATAAAACAAGCACAAAATGCAAAGGAACAATTAAAAAAATATAAAATAGATTTAATAATATGTTCGCCATTAAAAAGAACAAGAAAAACAGCAGAAATAATAAATGAAAACATAAATAGTGAAATTATAATTGATGAAAGAATAATAGAAAGAGGTTACGGAAATCTTGAAGGAAAAACAGATGAAGAATGGAAAGAGATAATTGGAGATAGTGTAAGCATATTAAATTATTATAATTTGAATTGGAATAAACAAAATATAGAACCAATACAAGATATATGCAAAAGAGTATGGGAAGTTTTAGATGAAATAAAGGAAAAATATAATGATAAAAATGTATTACTTGTTACTCATGGTGGAACTTGTAGAGCAATAAATGCATATTTTAATGGAATTGGTGAGGATGGACATGTGCAAAGCGCAAAAATAAAAAATTGCGAAATAAGAGAATACGAATATAATAAATAAAAATAGGAGAAAAAATGAAACGATTACTACGAATAGCAAGTAACTTAGCAATAAATTCATTTATGCCAATAGTATCTTGGTTTTGCTTGGGACTTTTAATTGATAAAAATTTAGTAAATGTTTTTACATTAACATATCCATTACAATTTATATATGCATTACTAAAATCAATATTTGCAACAGGAGCAAATATCAGTAAAGAAAAAGATCAAGATGAAAATGCAGTATTATCAGGAATGACAGCAGGTATAATAGTTGGCGGAATAATATTTGGATTAGTTGCAGTAAATGTAAAAAAATATATTGAATTTATGAATATGGATTTTTCAATATACAAAGAATTTACAGTATATTCAATATTACAATTATATATACAATTAATATTCTCTTATGTGCTAGAAAAATTATATTTTGAAGGAAAAGAGCAAAAAGCAAATAAATATTGTATACAATTAAATTTACTAAATTTTATAGTATTGATAGAAACATCTATATTTATAAAAACTAAAATAATTGTTGTAACCTTAACATTAATATCAATAACAATTTATGTATTAGTAATTACAATAAAACAATATAGAAAATTTAGATTTGAATTACATATAATCAAATATATAAAATACGAATCAGTAGAGATTGCAAACAATATATTGTTCTTTTTAATTTTCTTATTTGGATTAAGTAATACTTTAGAATTTGGAGAAAAATATACTGTTGCACTAAATTTTGTAGCATTAATAACAGATACACAATGGGATTCATTTGGAGCAATTACAACTGTAGCAAAAATAGATATAAGTAAGGGAGAATTTAATTATAAAAACCATAGAACCAATGCATATAAATTATTAATTATTTTGCTAGTTACAACATTTAGTATGTTATTAATTTCATATAGATTTTATGAATTAGATTTAGGAATAACATTAATATATTTAAGTTTCGAATTAATTAATTTTTTTATATATCCAATATATGGATTAAAAACATGTTATTTACAATTAACAAATTTAGTTAAGCAAATAACAACTAACAAAATAACAGCAGGAATAATAAGATTTTTTGTTTCGTTGTTAAAAACACCATATTGTACTGGAATAGGACAAGTTACCTCTTCATTATATCAGTTTATTACTGTAAATTTAATATTTCATAAAAATTTTGTAATAGATAAAGAAGGAAGAGTTGTTGAAAATAAATAAAATGGGAGTGATAAAAATGAAAATATTAATAGGAACAAAAAATCCAGGAAAGATAGAAGGAGCAAAACAAGCCTTTGAAAAATATTTTGACAAAGTAGAAATAGAAGGAATATCAGTAGACTCAAATGTCGGAGACCAACCAGTAAATGAAGAAATACTTCAAGGAGCTAAAAACAGAGTAAAAAATTTAAAAAAATATGCTAAAAACAACAATATAGAAGCGGATTTTTATATATCAAGTGAAGCAGGAATAACTAACCTTTTGGGAGAATGGATTGATATAAATGCGGTAGTTGTAGAAGATGCAAAAGGATTTCAAAGTGTAGGAACAAGTCAAGGATTTCCTATTCCAGATAAATACATAAATGAAATAAAAGAAACAGAACTTGGAAAAGTTATGGATAAAATATTTAATATAAAAGAATCTGGAAAAGGAAAGGGAGGAATAAGTTTCTTAACAAGAGATGAAATAACAAGAATAGATTTAACAAGAAATGCTTTTATAATGGCATTAACAAAACATATAAATGGGGAGATATGGAAATAGAAATTATATTTAATCTTGATATTGACATAAAAAAATGCTATAATATGAAATGTATTTAGTTTTAAAAACCAAAAAGTACAAAACTTGGAGGTTTTAAACCTCCAAGAAAATTTAAGGAGGAAAAAATGAAACAAATAGTTTTCGCAAGTTGTAACCAAAAAAAAGCAGAAGAAATGCAAAGGATGGCACCAGATAATATAAAAATACTTTGCTTAAAAGACATACCAGAAGCAACAAATCTACTTCAAGCAGAGGAAACAGGAAAAACATTTTTGGAAAATGCAACAATAAAAGCAAAATATTGGGCAGAAAAATTAAAAATGCCAGTAATTGCTGAAGATTCTGGAATTGAAATAGATGCCTTAGAAGGTTATCCAGGTGTTTATACCAAACGTTGCCTAGAAAAACTTTGTCCAGGTTCAAATGTAAACGTAGACAAGCCAAGTGAACTATATCCTATAATTTTAGACCTTATGGCAGAGAGTGAAAATAAAGATACTACTGCACATTGGGTTACTGCAATGGCTTTTATAGATAATGAAAGAACTATATATGTAGAAGAAAAATTAGATGGAGATATGTGCCAGAAAGCAGGTCAAAGAGAATTTGGATTTGACCAATATTTCAAAGCAAAAGGTTATGACAAAACACTTTCTGAACTTAGTCCAGAAGAAAAAGATAACATAGGACCAAGAAAGAAAGCTTTTGAAACCATATTAAAAGCAATTTAATTTAATATGATTAAACCAAAAATAAGACCAAAATATAATATTATGAATTATTTTGGTCTTATTTTTCGCCTAAAAAAGTTGAAAAAAATATTATATATGATAAAATGTAAGTACTTATAAAATAAGGAGATAAAAAATTGGAAGAAAAAATAATAAAAAGAGAAAAAATATACAATCTATATTGGTATTTTGCATGTGAAAGGCAAAATATTTTTCTAAAAAAGAAAAATGGAGAACCAGCACCATGGACAAAAGATGAAATTTTGCAAGAATTTAAGTTTTGCAATAGCTATAGAGTAAATGATAGAGTAAGCCAATACTT
>ERZ773210.3261-NODE-3261-length-11747-cov-3.656517_pt1 | contig 11747 bp, 10 predicted proteins | sample MGYA00580528_ERZ773210 | MGnify/ENA primary metagenome ERZ773210 (study PRJEB29015, sample SAMEA2737769) | human gut metagenome | biome: human gut; feature: human-associated habitat; material: faeces | place: China | collected 2012 ...
TAATCTGTTATGACAGGCGCTCGGGGAGGGGATTTTTCTTGAAATACGGCTTTGGACGCACAGCGGTGCAGATGGCGTGCACGCTGCTCGCGCTGTGCCTCGGCATCGGCCTGCTGCGGCAGGAGAGGATGCGGACGGTGTTTTCCGAGGAGCGCGTGACGCTCCCGATCATCATGTATCACAGCATCCTGAAGGACGACGCGCGGCAGGGGAAATATGTAGTCTCGCCCGAGGTGCTGGCGCGCGACCTTGACGCACTGGAGGCGCGCGGCTGCGAGACGGTGACGGTACGCGACCTCATCGCGTATACAAGGGACGGCGCGCCGCTTCCGGCAAAGCCGGTCATGCTGACCTTTGACGACGGCTACTATAATAACTATGTCTATGCCTATCCGCTGCTGCGGCAGAGAGGCATGCGGGCGGTCGTGTCGATCATCGGCAGTCAGACCGCGCTCTTTACAGAAAACGGCGAGGAAAACGCCTACTGGTCGCATCTGCGTGCGGAGCGGCTGCGCGAGACCGAGGACGTTTTCGAGATACAGAACCATTCGTGGAATCTGCATGAATACGGTGAGCGGCGCGGCTGTCTGCGGCGGAGCGGCGAGGACGAAGCACATTATGCAAAGCTGCTGCACGAGGATACCGAGCAAACCCAGCAGCTGATCGAGGAGATCGGCCTGCCGGCGCCGGAATGCTATACCTATCCGTTCGGCGCGTGCTCGGAGGAGAGCGAAAGGATTTTGCGCGAGATGGGCTTTCTGTGCACGCTCGGCTGCGAGGAGCGCATCAATACGGTGACGCGCGACCCGGAGTCGCTCTATCAGCTCGGCCGCTTCAACCGCGCCGCCTTCGAGTCGACAGACGATTTTCTGCGCCGCGCACTGGGGGAGTGAGAGTATGCGGTTTTCCGAGCTGCACTGCCGCGAGGTCATCAACCTGTGCGACGGGGCGCGCATGGGTGAGGTATGTGATCTGATCTTTGACCCGGCCTGCGGCCAGATCAGCGCCATCGTCGTGCCGTCCGCGAGCGGGCTGTTCGGCATGTTCTCGCGCGAGGGCTGCATCATTCCGTGGAGCTGCATCGAAACGCTCGGCGAGGACTATATCCTCGTGCGGTACCGGCCGAAATAAGGAAAAAGCAGGAGCGCGGCAGGAAATCGAGAAAACAGGCGGAAAAATGCAAAAAAATGATTGACATCGGGCAAAAGTTCGGATATACTATTAGAGCATGAAATTCGCACATCCCGTAATGAAAGCAGTCGGTGACGGTTCCCCGTTGCTGCTGTCAGATGATCTGGGATGGAGGAAAAACCAAGGAGGAAAACTAAAATGGCAGTAATTTCTATGAAGCAGCTGCTGGAGGCCGGCGTACACTTCGGCCATCAGACCCGTCGTTGGAACCCGAAAATGGCTACCTACATCTTCACCGAGCGCAATGGTATCTATATCATTGACCTCCAGAAGACTGTAAAGAAGCTCGAGGAAGCATACTTCTTCGTACGCGATATGGCAGCTTCCGGCAAGTCCATCCTGTTTGTCGGCACCAAGAAGCAGGCACAGGACGCAATCAAGGAAGAGGCTGAGCGCTGCGGTCAGTTCTACGTTAACGCACGTTGGCTGGGCGGCATGCTGACCAACTTCAAGACCATGCGTACCCGTATCGCTCGTCTGAACCAGCTGCAGAAGATGCAGGCAGACGGCACCTTCGATCTGCTCCCGAAGAAGGAAGTTATCAAGCTCCAGCTCGAGATCGCCAAGCTCGAGAAGTACCTGGGCGGCGTTAAGGAAATGAAGAAGCTGCCGGGCGCTCTGTTCGTTGTTGACTCCCGCAAGGAGAAGAACGCGATCGCTGAGGCTCGCAAGCTGAACATCCCGATCGTTGCAATCGTTGATACCAACTGCGATCCGGACGAGATCGACTACGTTATCCCGGGCAACGACGACGCTATCCGCGCGATCAAGCTCATCTCCCAGACCATGGCTAACGCCGTTCTGGAAGGCAAGCAGGGCGAGCAGCTCGAGGTCGAGGCTAAGGCTGACGACGCAAAGGCTGAGTAATTCATAACTCTATATAAATTCAAGTGAGTTGTTCGTAGGGCGCGACGACCCGGCGCGCCGTGGTCGTTGTGCCCTACGTTTTTTATCGTACAAATACAAAATTGGAGGAATTTAAAATGGCTTTTACCGCTGCTGACGTAAAGAAGCTCCGCGAAATGACCAGCGTAGGCATGATGGACTGCAAGAAGGCACTGACCGAGGCCGACGGCGACTTCGACAAGGCTATCGAGCTGCTCCGTGAGAAGGGCCTGGCTAAGGCTGCCAAGAAGGCAGACCGCATCGCTGCTGAGGGTCTGGTCAAGGCTACCGTATGTGATGCGTGCGGCGTAGGCGCAATCATCGAGGTAAACTCCGAGACCGACTTCGTTGCTAAGAACGCTGACTTCCAGCAGTTCGTTTCCGACGTTGCTAACGTTGTTATCAAGGACGCTCCGGCTGACGTTGAGGCCCTCAAGGCTTGCAAGATGGGCGAAGGCACCGTTCAGGACGCTCTGCAGGAGAAGGTTCTGACCATCGGCGAGAACCTGCAGATCCGTCGTTTCGAGCGTTTCGACAACTCCACCGTTAACGTTGCTTACAACCACATGGGCGGCGTAATCGGCGTTCTGGTTGGTCTGGAAGTTTCCGAGGGTCTGAAGGACAACGCTGCTGTTAAGGAGCTGGGCAAGGACATCGGCATGCAGGCTGCTGCTATGAACCCGTCCTTCCTCGACAAGTCCGACGTTGACGAGGCTACCCTCGCAAAGGAGAAGGAGATCCTCCTGATCCAGGCTCTCGAGGAGAACAAGACCGCTGCTAAGCCGAAGCCGGAGCAGATCATCCACAAGATGGTAGACGGCCGTATCGGCAAGTACTACGAGGAGAACTGCCTCCTGCAGCAGGCTTTCGTTAAGGAGAACAAGGTCTCCGTCGAGAACCACATCAAGGCTGTTGCCAAGGAGCTGGGCGGCGAGATCAAGCTCGTAAAGTGCGTTCGTTTCGAGAAGGGCGAGGGCATCGAGAAGAAGGTTGACGACTTCGCAGCAGAAGTCGCATCCATGGCTAAGTAATCTTAATTCCATAGATACTTTAAGGGCGTAAAGGTTGACTTTACGCCCTTTTTTGCGTTACAATAGGAAAAACAGGACGCGCACGGCGCGGAAAGGACAATCTAAATGAAGCTGTTTTCCTCTTTTCAGGTAAAGAACATGACGCTGCGCAACCGTGTGGTCATGCCGCCGATGTGCATGTACAGCGCGGAAAACGGAATGCCGAATGCGTTCCATTTTACGCACTACACCTCCCGCGCCGTGGGCGGCGTCGGACTCATCATCATAGAGGCGACCGGCGTCATGCCGAACGGCCGTATCTCGGACCACTGTCTCGGCCTGTGGAACGACGAGCAGATGCACGCGCTCACGCCGCTCGTTTCCGAATGCCGGCGCCTCGGCGCGAAGGTCGCGATTCAGCTCAACCATGCAGGCCGAAAATGCGAGGCGGATGAGCCGGTCATTCTTGCACCGAGCGCCATCCCGTTCGATGAAAACTCTAAAACGCCGCATGAAATGGACGAGAGCGACTGCAAAAACGTTGTAAAAGCCTTCCGCGATGCGGCAGAGCGCGCCGAGAAGGCAGGCTTTGATGCAGTGGAGATCCATGCGGCGCACGGCTATCTGCTCAGCGAATTCCTTTCGCCGCTCACCAATCTTCGTACCGATGCCTACGGCGGTTCGACTGAAAACCGCTGCCGCCTGCTCATCGAGGTCCTCAAGGCGGTGCATGAGGTCTGGCCGCAGGAAAAGCCGGTGCTGCTGCGCGTCTCTGCCGAGGACTACGAGCCGGACGGCATGCACCCGGACGAGATGGCGAGGATCGTGGAGCTGGTAAAGCCATATGTCGATGTGCTCGATGTGAGTACGGGCGGCGTTGTGCCGACGCCTCCTCCGGCGCTTTTCCCCGGCTATCAGGTCAGGATCGCGGAATATCTCAGGCAGCAGAACGCTCTCCCGACCATCACCGTCGGCCTCATCACGGAGCCGCACCACGCGGAGGAGATCCTGTGCAATGAGCGCGCAGACCTCGTTGCGCTCGGCCGTGCACTGCTTCGCGAACCGTACTGGGTGCTGAGCGCAGCGCGCGCGCTGGATGTTCCGTATGACTGGCCGGAACCGTATCAGCGCGGATACAAGACAAGAAAGTAACAGATAACGCAAAAAAGCGGCCGCAAACGGCCGCTTTTCTGTTATACATTTTCAGAAAGGGAACACAGGGTAATTCCTGTGCGGCAATGCCGTGGCTTATTCGCCCCAGTACTTTGCAACGTGAGCGCGGGTTGCCTCAGCAGCCGTCTTGATGTTCTCCTCGTTGGACAGCTTGTAGTAGTCCGGACGGAACACCTCCATGGTGCAGACGTCGCCTTCAAAGCCGATCTTCTTGAGGGTATCTGCGTAACGCTTGTGGTCGAGGCAGTCGCCCGGCTCGCCCGGCCACAGACGCTTCTCGTCGTTGTTGTAAGCTGCGCCGCAGGGCATATTCTCCATGCCGTTCAGGTGCCATACGAAGATCTTCTTGCCGTCGGCCTTCTCGAGAGCCTCAAAAGAAGAAGCCATTGCATGGAAATGATACTGGTCGAGGGTGATGCCGACGAGCGGAGAGTTCACTTCCTCGACGATCGCGTAAGCGTCCTCGAAGCGGTTGATGGACATGGTCGGGCAGCCGCAGAACTCGATGGACAGCTTGATGCCGTGCGGCTCAACCTTCTTGACCATTTCCTTCAGTACAGCGACAGCGTCAGCCTTGATCTCGTCGAGGGTAGCCGGAACGGTGAGGTCCATGGACGGAACAACGACGATCATCTTGCACTGGAGCTTGTTGCAGTCCTCGATGATCTGATCGAGCTTTGCCATAACGGCGTCCTTTTCCTCCTGGGTCTGCTTCATGTTGAAGAAGATCAGGGCGTTGTAGGACAGCATCTTCAGATGGTGCTTCGGGTCAGCGAACCATGCGGCCAGATCGTCGATGGTGTACTTGCCTGCTGCGATCTCGCGGTCAAGGCACTCGGACTGGATGTCGATGTAGTCAACACCGTACTTCTCGCACAGGTCGAGATCCTCGAGTACGGAGTGATTTTCGCAGAAACGGTTGCAGCCTTCGTTAAAACCGATTTTCATGATGGAAAACTCCTTTATTCTTTCTTATCTTTAATCAAGGTGATATGCAGAGCGGGCAGGAGTGGTATCGCTGTCCGCTCCGCAGGTGATATGGTCTTACTTCTTGTAGAAATCCGGGGTGCCGCCGGTTACGACCTTCTCCGGCACACCGGAGGTCTGGGACTTAACCAGAGCGTCAGCGGTGATGGAAGCAACGTAGCCGTCCCAAGCAGAGGAGCCGCCGGTCTCACCCTTGAGTGCGTGGTCAACCCAGTCCTGAATCTCTACATCGTAAGAATCGATGAAGCGCAGGATCCAGTTGTCCTCGATCTTGGTGGAAACCTCGTTAGCGTAGCGAACGGTCGGGAAGGACGGGCACGGCAGGTTTACAACGCCGTTCTCACATACAACCTCGCAGTTGATGTCGTAGCCGAAGCCGCAGTTTACGTTTACCTCGAGCATGTTGATGATGCCGCCCTTGGTCTTCATGATCATGATCTGCGGGTCCTTCAGCGCGTTCTTAACCTTGCTGTTGGTCTTCGGCATGATGCACTGCACCTCGTCCCACTCGTCGTTTACCAGCCACGGCAGAACGTCGATCTCGTGGATTGCGGTATCGGTAACAGCCATTGCGGTGGTGTAGTCGTCAGCAACGCCGTCTGCACGGTGGGTGCACTTGATGACCATCGGTGCGCCGAACTTGCCGGAGTCGATCAGCTCCTTAACCTGACGGTAGCCGCGGTCGTAACGGCGCATGAAGCCAACCTGTACGAGGTGCTTGCCGCCTGCCATCTCGGCCTCAACGATCTCCTTGCCGTCAGCAGCGGTGTTAGCCAGCGGCTTCTCGGAGAATACCGGCTTGCCGGCCTTGATAGCTGCCAGAACCGGACCCTTGTGGAACTGACCCGGGGTGGTAACGACGACTGCGTTTACGTCCGGATCGTTGATTGCTTCGTTGAAATCGGTGTAAACCTTGGTGCCGGCGCCTGCAATCTCAGCGCCCTTCTTTGCGCCTTCTTCAAATACGTCGCATACGGCAACGATGCGTGCATTGCGGATGCGGTTCTGGATACGCTCGATGTGCTCACGGCCGATCATGCCGCAGCCGATCAGTGCAATGTTCAGGTTTTCCATGATAAGTTCCTCCTTGGATAAGTAAATATGAAATGGTGAATGGAATTTTGTGATTTACCGTAGCTGTCTGCGTCAAATGCACGCATGTCGGTTTTTCGCTCGTGCAGTCTTGCGTGCACTTCGCTTTTCATTTGACGAAATGATTATAACTCTGCGTTCACGAGAACGCAAGAGGAAATTTCGAAAAATTTCAAAAAATTTTTTGCGGTTCGGGCAGTGTGAGCACGGAAAAGTGTCACACTGCCGCCGCATAGGGAAAAGAGAGAAAATGGTTTATGCTGCGATGCCGAGGGGAGAGAAAAAGATATAGATGGCAACCGCAAGGATAAGACCGATGATGGATACAACGTGACGGTACTTCCACGGGGTCAGATCGACCGCGCCGACGTCCTGGATCTCGTACTCCTCAGCCGGGTGATACTTGTTCAGATACCACATGATGAGCAGCTCGATCGGGAACAGAACAGCCATTGCGTACAGGTAGTGGATGGGGTTCGTGCTGCCCGGGTAGCAGGGCTTGATGAGCAGGAACGCACCGTAGCATACGACGTGGAAGATGGTGATGACCTTGGGCATGTACTTCGGGATGCGCTTGAACATGAAGATGCCGAGGATGGTGCACAGTACCGGCAGGGATACAAACTGGCTCATGGAGTTGAGGAAGGTGGTGATGCCGCCTGCGTTCATGATGAACGGAGCGATGACGATCGAGATGCAGCCTGCGATGGTGCCGTAGATCTTGCCGACCTTGACGCACTTGGTGTCCGAAGCCTTCGGATTGATGGAAGAGCGGTACAGGTCGAGGGTGAACATGGTGGATGCCGAGTTCAGGACCGAGTTGAACGAGGACAGGATCGCGCCGAACATAACAGCTGCGAAGAAGCCCATGACCGGCTTCGGAACGATCTCAGAGATGAGCGCCGGATAAGCGAAGTCGATCGCGGAGGAGCCGGCTGCTGCAAGCTTGTCCTGGATGGACGGCAGGTAGAAAGCGATGATGCCCGGGATGACGAGGTACAGAGGGCCGAGGCACTTGAGGAAGCCGCAGAAAATAGCGCCCTTCTGGCCTTCCTTGAGGCTCTTTGCCGCGAGAGAACGCTGGACAAAGGACTGGTTGGTGCACCACCAGTACAGGTTGTTGAAGAACATACCGGTGATGATCAGCGGCCACGGAACCTCCGGCTCCGGTGCGTTCCATGCGTTGATTGCGTTCATCTTGGCCGGATCAGCCTCGATCATGTACTTTACGCCGTCGAGAATGCCGTGACCGCCGGTTGCTGCGGACAGAGCCGCGAAGCCGAGGAACGGGATCATCAGACCGCCGATGATCAGGCCGATGCCGTTGATGGTATCCGAAACTGCAACGGCCTTCAGACCGCCGAAGATCGCGTAGCAGCCGCCGATGATGCCGATGATAACGCAGAGAATTGCGACAGCGACGAATTTGCTGGTGCCCATGATGCCGGAGATGTCAAAGATCTGCTCGAAAACAACGGCGCCCGAGTAGAGGATGACCGGCAGGTTGAGGATGGAGTACATAACGACGATTACGACCGAGAACATCGTCTTGGTGCCTCTGCCGTAGCGCTCCTCCATCAGAGACGGGATGGTCATGGCGCCCATTTTAAGGTACTTCGGAAGGAAGTAGTACGCCAGAACCAGCAGAGTGAACATCGAGCCGACCTCCCATGCGATCGGGCCCATGTTGGTTTTCCAGCTCTGGCCGTTCAGGCCGACGAGCTGTTCTGCGGAAAGGTTGGTCAGAAGCAGAGAACCTGCGATGACCACACCGGGCAGGCCGCGGCCTGCGAGGAAGTAGCCTTCGGCGGTGTCGAGCTGTTCGTCACGCGTTTTCCATGCGGAAATGATGGCGACGAGGGCGGTGAACAGTACAAACGATATGCCTGTCCATGCGAGCGAGGAGAAGAATGTCATTTGGATAACCCCCATATCATTGATGTTTTGCGTTCTCGTGAACGCTGTCCCTCTAAAAACAATCCCCCTGAGCTTTTCTGGCGCGTTCTCCCTTGCACCGAGCAGCTTGTTTTTGTGGGGATTTGTTTTGATGGGTATAGATTATCACGTTTATTTTGAGTTTGCAAGAGGGAAAAGTGCACTTAATTTAAATTTAGGATTTGCTACAAAAAACAGGGGTGGTTTTTGTAGAAAAAATCGGAGTACAGCGAAAAAGTGCGTGCATTTGCGTGCGAAATGATAGTAAGAATACCCAAAGGAATAGGGATGACGTTGTGCAGTATGTTGAAATGGTTGAAAACGGAGGAGGATGACTGACCACATGATCATCGGAAAAGGAGAGAAAAACGTTGAAATACATCAAAAATGCACGCATACAATTAAAATAGTATGCGTGCGCGGAAACGCAGGAGCGCATAATAACAATTTCATAAAAATGCGTGCATTTTTCAAAAAAAGCATTGCAAGCTGCGTGCATTATGATATACTATAAACATAAAGAAACATAAAGAGAAACCAAAAGGAGGGAAACATTATGGCGGTCACCGCTCAGCAGATTGCGGATCTCGCGGGAGTATCGCGCGGCACTGTTGATCGTGCGCTGCACAATCGAGGCCGTGTCAACCCGGAAGTAAAGGAAAAAATTCAAAAAATCGCACTCGAACTCGGATATAAGCCCAACCTGATCGGACAGGCGCTCGTGCGCTCCAAGCAGGATTTCAAGCTCGGCGTGATTCTCCAGTCCACCGAAACCCCGACGATGCAGATCGTGCGTGCAGGCGTGCTGCGTGCAGCGGAGGAGCTGGCAGGCTCAGGCGTCGAGCTCGTTCTCCGCGATTTTCAGGGTCTGGACACCGAGCTGATGCTCGAATATATAGAGGAGCTGGTTTCGGCAGGCGTGCAGGGTATCGCGCTTTCCCCGGATACCGCGCCGGAGGTGCGGCAGTGCATTGATGAACTGCACGCACAGGGCATTCCGGTCATTACCTTAAATGCCGACGCGCCGGGCAGCAAACGTCTGTGCTTTATCGGCATGGACAACTACCGCGCCGGTCAGACGGCGGCGTGTCTGCTCCGTCTGATGCTGCCCGAGGGCGGAAAGGTGCTCCCGCTCGCCGGTCATCTGAATAATACTGCGCACAACAACCGCCTGAACGGCTTTCTGGATGCCATCAAGGCAGAAAATACGCTCAATATCAGCACACTGGCGTTTCAGCCGTGCTTTGACCGCGATGACTATTCGCACGAGATCACGCAGCATGCACTGCGTGCAAATCCCGATCTTGCGGCGATCTATGTTGCCTCCAACGGTCAGAAGGGCGTGTGCCAGGCAATCGAGGAGGAGGGCCGGAAGGGCCGCGTGAAGGTGGCGGCGTTCGACCTGAACGAGCTGAACATGGAGCTTCTGCAGTCGGACAGTCTGAGCTTCGTGCTCGATCAGGAGGCGATCGAGCAGGGCTACCGGCCGCCGTTTCTGCTGTATGAATATCTTCTGCACAAGAAAAAACCCGAAAAAGAGCTGCTCTACACGGATATTGCAATCCGAACCAAGTACAACAGCGACATGGCGCTCGTCTGCACGACTATGCAGAACGGCCTTTAAGACTGCTGAAAAAGGTGCGTGCACCGAACGCTGAGCGTTCCCGTACACGCACCTTTTCTGCTGTTTTTCAGTCTGCGTGCAGCCAGAGCGACTGCCGCAGATCGACATGCGTTTCATCTTTGAAGGCCGTGCCTTCCGCGCGGAGCAGGTCAGCCTGCTCAGACCAGCCCGGCGCGATGCGGCCGACGTGGTTGACAACGCGGTGACAGGGGAAATGACCGTAGTATTCTGCGTGCGAAAGCACGAGCGCCACCAGACGCGCATTTTTCGGCCGCCCGATCATGCACGCAAGCTGCCCGTAGGTCGCGACCGAGCCGGCGGGGATCTCCTCGACGACAGAAAGCACCTGCCGCGCAAAGTCATCATTCAGTCTGGTTCTGCTCATATTTGGTCTCCTTTTATCGGCATACGCTTCTTTATTATAGGCAGCGCCGCAGCTTTCATTGTGCGGTGCTGCCTATAGTATAGCACGTTTCGCGGAAAGGGGAAGACAGATTGTTTTTTCGGCAGAAAATAGACTTTTGCTGTGATGCGTAGTATAATAGAGATAACGGACAGGAAGGGAGAAAAAGCATGACGATTTTAACCTGTGACTGCGGATATGAGATCTACATCATGGATGAAACTGAGGCGACGGCGTGGCAGTGCGACCGCTGCGGTCAGTGGTACGACTTCTTCGGCGTCAAGGTAACGCCGCCGTCCGAGCGGAAGCAGGAGAAAAACCCGAACCTCGTCAACTGGAGCGCAGGGGAGGAGCTGTAACCTAAGGCAATGCCGCCCAAGGAAAGCGGCGCTGTTTGCTCGCAAATCGCTTTTGTCCCGTTATGCGGTATTGCCTGAAAAAAGTAACAGGAATGTAACCTTCATTCCTGTTTTTTGATGCTATAATAAGCAAAGGAAAGGCCGGACACCGCGAAAAGCGGCGTCAGACAGTCTGCCGCGGAAATCGCTTCTAAAGCAGACGACCCCCGCGTAAAATACAGAAAGCATTACCGGGGTGTAAAAGGCAGGAAGGGAAGAGTTCAAAATGGCATATGGTACGGCGAACAGCTATGCACGTCCTCGCCGCCGCCGTCGAAAACGCAAGAGCCACTACGGCGTGCTGGCACTGGTGATCGTGCTTCTGATCGCGCTCATCGTGCTCGCGGTCAAGCTGGTGACGACAGCGGTCAGCACTGTGCTCGGCAGGACCGAAACGCACGAGATCGTCTATCAGGTGGACAACAAGCTGGGCTACTGCGACGGAAAGACGTTCGACCTTGAGGCGGCGCCTTACCGCGATCAGAGCGGCAACCTGTTCGCGCCGCTCCAGTCTCTGTGCGATGAGCTTCAGATCGATCTGACCTGGGATGAAAGCACGAAGAGCGGCACGGCAGTCTGGAACAAGCAGACCGCTGAGATCAAGGCCTCGAGCACCAAGGTTCAGATGGGCGAGGAGAGCAGGAACATGGCGGCCGCGCCTTCCGTGAAGGACGGCGTCGTTTTCATTCCGGCGAAGGATTTCTGTGCGGCGTTCTCGTGGAAGACCGCCGAAACCGCCGAGGAGCAGGGCGATCTGCTCATTATCTCGCAGAAGGACGACGAGCTGACCGAGGACGCGATCAAGCAGATCACAGATGACGTAACGAAGGTTCTCGGCCCGTCCGAGAAGCAGATCACGGGAGACAGCATTCTGATGCGCACCGACTCGGACAAGGCGCTCGTTGCCGGCGAGACCAGGACCATGGCCTCTGACGGCGAAAAGCTGGGCGAGGGCGTCATGGAGCAGAACGGCACGAAATACGTTCCGCTGAAGGCGGCGATGACCGCGCTCGGCGGCACGGCGGAGTTCGACGGTAAAAAGACCTGGA
>ERZ773210.3270-NODE-3270-length-11730-cov-3.919829_pt1 | contig 11730 bp, 10 predicted proteins | sample MGYA00580528_ERZ773210 | MGnify/ENA primary metagenome ERZ773210 (study PRJEB29015, sample SAMEA2737769) | human gut metagenome | biome: human gut; feature: human-associated habitat; material: faeces | place: China | collected 2012 ...
TTGGATATGATATCGGAAGAATGGATCACGATGAGGAGAGAATTCGGGCAGAGCTGAAAAAGACGACTGCTGATTCAGAAATATCCATCCGCCCGGTTGCAAAGGGTGGTACTGGAAAAACGGAGATCGAAATCCTGACAGAATGTCTGGAGGATGCGAAGGACAGCCTGGAGAATCTGGAAAAATATAATGAACAGCTGCAGGCACTCGATGGAAAGACACCGGATACAGAAACCGTTGTTTTGATACAGGATCTGGATGATAAGAATGAAAAAGCATATGAAGTACTGAAAGATCTTACGGAAGACCCGGCGGGATACATCGCAGAAAAAGCGGCGGCGCGTGGCGAAGGTGATGAAGTCTGGGCAGATGACTGGGCAGCAGATATCCAGGTTGTAAAATGGCTGAAAGAGAACGACGGAAAGCGTCTTTACAAAGAGAATCAGGCATATATTTTAAAAATCCTTGCATTTCAGGAAAAGTAGTGCTATACTGTATGCAGTTACATAAGAAATCTGGCAGAAGAGTGGACGAAAGTTCACTCTTCTTTTTGCCAGTCATACAACCAAAATCGGACAGATTTTTGGAGCCTGATTAAGAAAGGAAGTTGCAGATTGTCAAAAAAAGAAGTATATGAACAGAAAACAGAAGAGATTCTGAACCCAATCGTGGAAAAGCATGGATTTGATCTCTGGGATGTAGAATATGTAAAAGAGGGCGGAAACTGGTACCTGCGTGCTTATATTGATAAGCCGGGAGGAATTATGGTCGATGACTGTGAGGTTGTAAGCCGGGAACTTTCAGACATTCTGGATGAGAAGGATTTTATCGATGAAGCGTATATTCTGGAAGTGAGTTCGCCGGGACTTGGCAGACCGCTGAAGAAAGAAAAAGACTTTGCAAGAAGCCTGGGAGAAGAAGTAGAGGTTCGTACTTACCGGGCAATCGACAGACAGAAAGAGTTTATTGGAATCTTAAAAGATTATGATAAAGATACAGTTACCATTGAATATGAAGACGGCGAGACGATGACATTTGATAAAGCAGACATCGCACTGATCCGTCTGGCGTTCGATTTCTAGTGACAGGAGGAAGAAGGAAATGAATACCGAATTATTAGAAGCACTTACAATTCTTGAAGAGGAAAAAGATATCAGCAGAGATACTCTGATGGATGCCATTGAGAATTCACTGATCAATGCATGTAAGAATCATTTCGGAAAAGCAGACAATATCAAAGTAATTATGGATAAGGAGACATGCGATTACACTCTGATCCAGGAGAAAACCGTTGTAGAAGAAGTAGAGGACAAAGTAGAACAGATCAGTCTTGCAGATGCGAAGATGATCGATCCTTCTTATGAGATCGGCGACATCGTACAGATCCCGGTTGAGTCCAAATCTTTCGGACGTATCGCAACACAGAATGCAAAGAACCTGATTCTTCAGAAGATCCGCGAAGAAGAAAGAAAAGTTGTATATGATCAGTACTTTGAAAAAGAAAAAGATATCGTGACAGGTGTGGTTCAGAGATATATTGGCAAGAATGTCAGTGTAAACCTTGGAAAAGCAGATGCGATCCTTACTGAGAATGAGCAGGTAAAAGGTGAGAAATTCGAGCCGACAGAGCGTATCAAACTTTACGTTGTAGAGGTGAAGAACACGACAAAAGGACCAAAGATCCTTGTATCAAGAACACATCCGGAACTGGTTAAGCGTCTTTTTGAGGCGGAAGTAACCGAGGTGCGTGATGGTATTGTAGAGATCAAGAGCATTGCAAGAGAAGCAGGTTCCCGTACCAAGATCGCAGTATGGTCTAACGACCCGGATGTAGATCCGGTTGGAGCATGCGTTGGTATGAACGGTGCCAGAGTCGGAGCCGTTGTAAATGAACTCCGCGGTGAAAAGATTGATATCATCAACTGGAGTGATAACCCGGCAATCCTGATCGAGAATGCACTCAGCCCGGCGAAGGTTATTTCTGTAATGGCTGATCCGGATGAGAGAACAGCAAGTGTAATTGTACCGGATTACCAGCTTTCACTTGCAATCGGTAAAGAAGGTCAGAATGCACGTCTTGCAGCAAGACTGACCGGATATAAGATCGATATCAAGAACGAAACACAGGCGATCGAGTCTGGCGAACTTCCGGCAGATTATATGAATATGGCTGAGAATTATGAAGATGATTATCAGGAGGAAGAGTATTCAGACAAAGAATATTCTGCTGATGAAGAATCAGAGGAAGAAGTAGCAGATGATCTTGATCTGTATGAAGAATAGACAGAGGTGATTATTTGAGTACGACCAAAAAGATCCCGATGCGTAAATGCGTGGGATGTCAGGAAATGAAGAATAAAAAAGAAATGCTGCGTGTTCTGAAAACAGCAGAAGGCGAATTCATTCTGGACGCAACCGGACGTAAGAACGGGCGCGGGGCATATCTGTGCTTTTCCGGAAAATGTTTGCAGGAAGCAATAAAGAATAAAGGACTGGAACGTTCTTTCAAACAGGCGATACCAAAAGAGATATACGAAAATCTGGAAAAGGAGCTGGAGCAGCTTGAACATAAATAGAGCATTATCGATGATCAGTCTGGCGACCAAAGCCGGCAAGACAAAGAGCGGGGAATTCATGACAGAAAAAGAAGTCAAGGAAGGACGCGCGCATCTGGTGATTGTGGCAGACGACGCATCGGACAATACAAAAAAGAAATTTCAGAACATGTGTGATTTTTATAAAGTGCCAATATACTTTTTTGAAGATAAAGATACCCTGGGCCATGCGATGGGAAAAGAGTTCCGCGCTTCGCTTGCAGTAACAGATGCAGGGTTTGCAAAAGGAATCAGAAAACATCTGGATATGGAAGAAGGATAATAGGAACTGTATACAGGAGGTAGATTTATGGCAAAATTAAGAGTATATGAACTGGCAGAACAGATGAATAAGACAAACAAAGAAATACTCTCTATATTAAAAGACAAAGGAATTGAGGTGGCAAGTCATATGAGTACACTTTCAGATGAACAGATTGATGCAGTAAAAAGTGAAAAAACTTCTGAAGATACCCCGAAGAAGAAAAATATCGTTCAGGTTTTCAGACCGCAGAACTCACAGGGCGGCGGAAGAGGCCGTAATGGTCAGGGACGCCAGCAGGGCAGTCGAAACGGACAGCGCCCGCAAGGCAATGGAAATGGTCAGGGACGCCCACAGGGCAATGGAAACAGACAGGAACGTCCACAGAATGGTAACAGCCAGGGACGCCCTCAGGAAAATGGCCAGGGACGTCCGCAGAACGGAAACAGACAGGAACGCCCGCAGGGTAATGGAAATGGCCAGGGACGCCCACAGAACGGAAACAGACAGGATCGTCCGCAGGGAGAAAACCGTGATAACAGACAGCGCAGAAATCCAAACGGACCAAGAAACGGTCAGGATCAGAGACAGGGACGCCCGGGTGATGGAAGAAGAGATGGCGGATTCCAGAACCGCGGAGACAGAAGAGATAATCGAGATAACCGTGATAACAGAGACGGAAGAGAGATGCGTGATGGCGGACGCCGTGACGACAGAAGAAAATCCAGCCCGTCTATTCCGGCACCTGCAATCGCAGAACAGAAACCAAGCCGCAACAAACCAAAAGATGCGCACAAGAAGAAAGAATATAACAGAAATGAAGAGAACGAAGACAGACTGCAGAAAGGCAAAAAGGGCAAAAACAATAACGCTCAGCCGAAAATGGTAAAACCACAGCCGAAGAAAGAGGTTGTGGAGGAGCAGATCAAGCAGATCACAATTCCGGAAGTACTTACAATCCAGGAACTTGCAGATGCAATGAAGATCCAGCCATCCGTAATCGTTAAGAAACTCTTCATGCAGGGCAAGATTGTAACAGTCAACCAGGAAATTGATTACGAGACAGCTGAAGAAATCGCTCTGGAATTCGATGTGCTCTGTGAAAAAGAAGAAGTAGTCGATGTGATCGAAGAACTTCTGAAAGAAGACGAAGAAGACGAAAAGAAAATGAAGAAACGTCCGCCGGTAGTCTGCGTTATGGGACACGTTGACCACGGTAAAACCTCTCTTCTTGACAAGATCCGTGATACTCATGTCATCGCAGGAGAAGCAGGTGGAATCACACAGCATATCGGTGCTTCAGTTGTGGAAATCAACGGTGAGAAAATCACCTTCCTCGATACACCGGGACATGAAGCATTTACCGCAATGCGTATGCGTGGTGCAAATTCTACCGATATTGCAATCCTGGTTGTTGCAGCAGATGACGGTGTCATGCCGCAGACTGTAGAAGCGATCAACCATGCAAAGGCAGCAGGAATCGAGATCGTAGTTGCGATCAACAAGATCGATAAGCCAAGTGCCAATATCGACCGTGTAAAACAGGAACTGACCGAATATGAACTGATTCCGGAAGACTGGGGCGGAAGCACTATCTGTGTACCGGTATCTGCTCATACAGGAGAAGGAATCAAAGAGCTTCTGGAAATGGTTCTTCTTACCGCAGAAGTGATGGAACTGAAAGCAAATCCGAACCGCCGCGCAAGAGGTCTTGTAATTGAGGCTGAGCTTGACAAAGGAAAAGGACCGGTTGCAACCGTTCTTGTACAGAAGGGTACACTCCGTGTCGGAGATCCGATCGCAGCAGGTTCTGCATATGGTAAAGTACGTGCCATGATGGATGACCAGGGACGCCGTGTAAAAGAAGCAGGTCCTTCTATGCCGGTTGAGATCCTCGGTCTTAATGATGTGCCGAATGCAGGTGAAGTATTTGTTGGCTGCAAGAATGATAAAGATGCAAGAAGCTTTGCAGAGACATTCATCAGTCAGAACAAGATCAAGAAACTGGAAGAAACCAAGTCCAAGATGTCTCTGGATGATCTGTTCAACCAGATCCAGGAAGGCAACTTAAAAGAACTTGGAATCGTTGTAAAAGCAGACGTACAGGGATCTGTAGAAGCGATCAAGCAGAGCCTTGTCAAACTTTCCAATGAAGAAGTCGTTGTTAAGATCATCCATGGTGGTGTTGGTGCGATCAATGAATCTGACGTTACGCTTGCAGCAGCATCCAATGCGATCATTATCGGATTCAATGTACGTCCGGACGCAACTGCAAAGGAAACGGCAGAACGTGAAGGTGTTGATGTGAGACTGTACCGTGTCATCTACAATGCGATCGAAGACGTTGAAGCAGCCATGAAGGGTATGCTTGAGCCTGTATTTGAAGAAAAGGTACTTGGCCATGCCGAAGTACGTCAGACATTCAAGGCTTCCGGAGTCGGAACAATTGCAGGATCTTATGTCCTTGACGGTACATTTGAACGTGACTGCCAGGCAAGAATCGTTCGTGACGGCGTTGTGATCTATGATGGAAAGCTTGCTTCATTAAAGCGTTTCAAAGATGATGTGAAGGAAGTTAAAGCCGGATATGAATGTGGTTTCGTATTTGAACGTTTCAACGATGTCAAAGAAGGAGACCAGGTAGAAGCATTCAAGATGGTGGAAGTTCCTAGATAAAGAAGGGTAGAAAATGAGAAAAAACAGCATTAAGAATACAAGAGTAAACGCAGAGGTGCAGCGTGAACTGAGTACTATTCTGCGTGGAGGGATCAAGGATCCGCGTGTTGCACCGATGACTTCGGTTGTAGCGGTAGAGGTTGCTCCGGATCTTAAAACCTGCAAAGCATATATCAGTGTCCTGGGCGATGAAAAAGCCCAGGCTGATACCCTGAAGGGATTACAGAGCGCAGAAGGCTATATCCGCCGCGAACTTGCTCATACACTGAATATGCGTAACACACCGGAGATCAAGTTCGTACTGGATCAGTCCATTGAATATGGTGTCCGGATGTCAAAGAAAATTGATGATGTAACAAGAGATTTACGGGAAGAGGATGATTAGTATGTTATTAGATGCAATTTCTAAAGCCGGGACGATCGCACTTGGCGGACATGTCCGCCCGGATGGGGACTGTGCTGGTTCCTGCATGGGATTGTATAACTATGTCAGAGAGAATTTTCCTGAAAAAGAGATCGATGTTTATCTGGAAGAGCTTCCGAATACACTGAAATTCATGAAAAATACAGATAAGATCCGGCATGAAGTGACGGAAGAAAAAACCTATGATCTGTTTATCGCACTGGATTGCGGGGATAAGGGAAGACTTGGATTTTCGGCAGTCCTTTTCAAAAAAGCGGCAGTAAGATTCTGTGTAGATCATCATGTGAGCAACCAGAGTTTTGCAGACCAGAACTATATCATGCCAGATGCAAGCTCGACAAGTGAGCTGATCTACGATCTGCTGGATTATGGGAAGATGTCTGTGGAGACTGCCGAGTGCCTTTACACAGGAATGGTACATGATACCGGTGTGTTCCGTTATTCCTGTACCCATCCGTCGACCATGCGCGCAGCAGCAGCACTGATGGAAAAAGAGATCGATTTTACAAAAATAATTACAGAGACTTTTGATGAAAAGACCTATGCACAGAACCAGGTTCTGGGGCGTGCATTGTTGGAAAGCTTTCTTTTTATGGACGGAAGATGTATTGTATCTTATGTTACAAAAGAAGAGATGGATTTCTACCAGGTAAAAGCGAAACATCTGGATGGAATCGTAAGCCAGCTGAAACTCACAAAAGGGATCGATGTTGCAATTTTTATGTATGAGCTTGAACATGGAACTTTTAAGGTAAGTCTGCGATCCAGTGAAAAGATAGATGTAAGTGTAGTTGCAAGCTATTTTGGCGGCGGCGGACACGCAAGGGCAGCCGGATTCTCCATGACTGCCACACCACATGATATCATCAACAATCTGGCAAGAAGACTGGAACTTCAGTTTAACAGTGGGAGCGAAGCGGAATGATACATGGCGTACTGAATGTATATAAAGAAAAAGGCTATACGTCCCATGATGTGGTTGCAAAGCTGCGCGGGATCGTAAAGCAGAAAAAGATCGGGCATACCGGAACCCTTGATCCGGATGCCGAAGGAGTACTTCCGGTCTGCTTTGGGAAAGCAACAAAGCTTTGTGACCTGCTGACAGACAAAGATAAAACCTATCAGGCGGTTCTTCTTCTCGGTCAGGTGACGGATACACAGGATACTTCCGGTCAGGTTCTGGAAAAACATAGCACAGAAGATCTGACCAATGAAAAAGTAGAAAATGTGATCCGCAGCTTTGAGGGAGAATACGATCAGATTCCGCCGATGTATTCGGCACTCAAAGTTAACGGGAAAAAGCTTTATGAGCTTGCCAGAGAGGGCCAAGAAGTAGAGCGGAAAGCACGAAGAATCACGATTCATGAGATCCGGATCCTGGAGATCAATCTTCCGGAGGTAAAACTGGAAGTGACCTGTTCAAAGGGAACGTATATCCGTACACTGTGTCATGATATCGGTCAGAAGCTTGGCTGTGGCGGATGCATGAAAGAGCTTTTGAGAACACGTGTAGAGCGGTTTGGACTTGAAGACAGTATCCGGCTCGGTGAAATTGCACAGCTTCAGAAAGAAGGGATTCTGGAGGAGAAGATCATCGCGATAGATGAAATGTTTCCAACGTATGCACAGGTCGTACTGCCACCGAAAACGGCCGCGGCAGTACGGAACGGGAATAGTTTCAGAAAAAGAGATATTTCACAGGAAACAGCATTAAAGGAGTATGAGAACGATGAGAGAGTCCGCGTGTACGATGAATCGCATCAGTTTATTGCGATTTACTGTTACTGCAGGAAAGACGATCTCTTCAAGATTGTAAAAATGTTTTTTGATGGAAATGAAAAAAAGTAATTAAAGAGGAAAGAACATGGACTATATCAGAGGTCTGGAAGCCTATCAGGATTCCAGAGAGGCAGCAATCACACTTGGCAAATTTGATGGAGTTCACAGAGGACATCAGAAGCTGATCAAAAAAGTATGTCAGCTGAAGGCGAAAAAAGGCGTTCGTTCTGTTGTGTTTGCATTTGATATGAATCCGCTTTATGAAAAGCTTGGAAAATCAAGAGAAGGGATCATGTCCAATGAGGAGCGCAGATGTCTTCTGGACGGGAAAGTAGATGTACTGCTGGAATGCCCGTTTTCCGAAGATGTCACAAGTATGTCGGCAGAGGATTTCATCCGGAAGATCCTGATTGAGAAAATTCATGCCCGATATATTGTGATCGGAACGGATTTCCACTTTGGGCATGACAAGCGTGGTGATGCAAAAATGCTTGCAGAATATGCCGATGTGTATGGATATGAACTTTTTGTGATTGAAAAAGAGATGTACGGAAAACGGGAGATCAGCAGCAGCTATGTCAGGGAAGAACTTCGGAAGGGAAATATGGAAGCTGTGAATGATATGCTGGGGTATGCATATACTGTACGGGGAAAAGTAGAGCATGGCAGGCAGCTGGGCAGAAAACTGGGATTTCCGACACTTAATGTACATCCGTCAAGGGATAAACTTCTTCCACCGAACGGAGTTTATCTGGATAGTGTGAGGATTGATGGAATCTGGTACAACGGAATCGGTAATGTCGGGTTTAAGCCAACGGTATCCGATGAGAACCGGATGCTGATCGAGAGCAATCTGCTGGATTACAGTGGTGATGCCTACGGAAAAGAGGTAGAGATCCAGCTTTATCATTTTAAGAGACCGGAGCAGAAGTTTGAATCGGTAGAAATGATGAAGGCTCAAATCGATCAGGATATTGCTTACGCAAAAGAATTTTTCCGTTATCATCATAAGAAATAACAGAGCCGGTGAAAAAGCTCCGGAAATGCGGTTATTTACAGGCAGCCTGTGAACAGGAATATGAAAACCTGCCAGATGCGGGAAAGATAAAATCCTTCTTGACAGGATTCGGGGCATATGGTACACTAGGCAAGTATGAAAAACCGATGTTCGGCAGATGGAATCTCCAACCACTGCTTAATATCAGGCAATTAACAGTATATTTAGGAGGTAGTGACAAATGATCACAAAAGAAATGAAAGAACAGATTATCAAAGAATACGGAAGAACAGAAGGAGATACAGGATCTCCGGAAGTACAGGTAGCTCTTCTTACAGCAAGAATCAATGATCTTACAGATCACTTCAAAGCTAATCCGAAGGATCACCACTCAAGAAGAGGACTTCTTAAGATGGTTGGACAGAGAAGAGGACTTCTTGCATACCTTAAGAAGAATGACATTGAAAGATATCGTTCACTGATCGAAAGATTAGGTTTAAGAAAGTAAGACGTATTTTACAGGGAGCGAAAGGCATCAGCTGGATGTCTTCGCTCCCTGTTTGTTTACGCAAACAATGAGCCGAACCGGTACAACATGCATCATCCATGCCAATCAGCATAGTGATTGACATGGGAGTGACCAATAACCGTGTTTTGCCACATTTTAAAGTTAGTTATATAGAATCTTGCAAGAGATGTAAGGATATGATATAATACAGAAGATTGTGGGTAGAGATTGCGTCCGAGACCACTGAAAAGTATATTTTGAGAAGTGTATTTTTCAGTAGTTTCGGAGATTTTACCCGTCAGATAAACAGATAAAAAAGGAGAACATTTATGTACAAAAAGTTTGAAATGGAACTGGCAGGCCGTACACTCCGCGTAGATGTTGGAAGAGTTGCCAAACAGGCGAACGGCGCAGTACTTATGCATTATGGTGATACAGTTGTGCTTTCAACAGCAACTGCATCCGACAAACCAAGAGAAGGAATTGACTTCTTCCCGCTCAGCGTTGAATACAATGAGAAGCTTTATGCAGTAGGAAAGATCCCGGGAGGATTTAACAAGAGAGAAGGAAAGGCATCAGAAAATGCTGTTCTTACCTGCCGTGTGATCGACCGTCCGATGAGACCGCTTTTCCCGAAGGATTACAGAAATGATGTAACTTTGGAGAACCTGGTTCTCTCTGTTGAACAGGACTGCTCACCGGAGCTTACCGCTATGCTTGGATCAGCGATTGCAACTGCTATTTCTGATATCCCGTTCGATGGTCCGACAGCTTCTACCCAGGTAGGACTTGTTGACGGAGAACTGGTATTCAATCCAACCGCAGAGCAGAAAGAAAAGTCCGACCTTGCACTGACTGTTGCATCTACAAGAGAAAAGGTAATCATGATTGAAGCCGGAGCAAATGAAGTACCGGAAGCTAAGATGCTCGAAGCCATCTTCGCGGCGCATGAAGTGAATCAGAAAGTCATCGCATTCATCGACCAGATCGTTGCAGAATGTGGAAAACCAAAACATGATTATGTAAGCTTTGCAGTACCGGAAGAACTCTTTGAAGCGATTCAGAAGATCGTAACACCGGAAGAGATGGAAGTTGCAGTATTCACAGATGACAAGCAGACAAGAGAAGAAAATATCCGTAAGATCACAGAAAAGCTGGAAGAAGCTTTTGCTGATAACGAAGAATGGCTTGCCAAACTTGGTGAAGCTGTATATCAGTACCAGAAGAAGGTTGTCCGCAAGATGATCCTCAAGGATCACAAGCGTCCGGACGGTCGTGCAATCGAAGAAATCCGTCCACTTGCCGCAGAAATTGACCTGATCCCGAGAGTACATGGTTCTGCTATGTTTACACGTGGACAGACACAGATCTGTACCATCACCACACTGGCTCCGCTTTCAGAAGCACAGAAGGTAGACGGACTGGATGAATCTGAGACATCCAAGAGATATATGCATCACTATAACTTCCCGTCATACTCTGTAGGTGAGACAAGACCTTCCAGAGGACCGGGACGTCGTGAGATCGGACATGGAGCCCTTGCTGAGAGAGCACTGGTACCGGTACTTCCGTCAGAGGAAGAATTCCCGTATGCGATCCGTACCGTATCTGAGACATTTGAATCTAACGGTTCTACTTCTCAGGCAAGTGTATGTGCATCTTCTATGTCACTTATGGCAGCCGGTGTACCAATCAAATCTGCAGTTGCAGGTATCTCATGTGGTCTGGTAACAGGTGCTACTGACGATGATTATCTGGTACTTACAGATATTCAGGGGCTGGAAGATTTCTTCGGAGATATGGACTTCAAGGTAGCAGGTACACATAAAGGTATCACAGCGATCCAGATGGATATTAAGATCCACGGACTGACAAGACCGATCATCGAAGAAGCAATTGCACGTACAAGAAAAGCAAGAGTTTACATTCTGGATGAAGTTATGGCTAAGACAATCGCTGAGCCAAGAGCACAGGTTGGCAAGTATGCACCGAAGATCATTCAGATGAATATTGATCCGGCTAAGATTGGTGAAGTTGTAGGTCAGAGAGGAAAGACCATCAACGCAATCATCGAAAAGACAGGCGTTAAGATTGATATCACAGATGAAGGAAGTGTATCTATCTGTGGCGTAGATGCAGACAGCATGGAACAGGCAAGAAAGATGATCGCTACCATCGTAACAGACTTCGAGGCAGGAATGGTTCTTGAAGGTGATGTTGTAAGCATCAAAGAATTCGGCGCATTCATCGAATTTGCACCGGGCAAAGAAGGAATGGTACACATTTCCAAAATCGCTAAGCAGAGAATCGATCATGTAGAAGATGTTCTTTCTATCGGAGATCACGTCAAAGTGGTTTGCCTTGGAAAAGACAAGATGGGACGTTTGAGCTTCAGCATCAAAGATGTTGCAGAATAAAGTTTTATAAAATCAGAAGGGGCTGTCGCACTAATTAGTGCGCAGCTCCTTTTCTTGTGCAAAAAAATAACTG
>ERZ773210.3273-NODE-3273-length-11728-cov-2.975585_pt1 | contig 11728 bp, 8 predicted proteins | sample MGYA00580528_ERZ773210 | MGnify/ENA primary metagenome ERZ773210 (study PRJEB29015, sample SAMEA2737769) | human gut metagenome | biome: human gut; feature: human-associated habitat; material: faeces | place: China | collected 2012 ...
TCCAGATTCTAGTTCAACCCATTTTTTTAAGTCCGTAGGCTTCTTCATTCCAAATTGTTGTGCAATCGCCTTCAGTTCCTTAGAAGGCATAAATGTACCAACCGTTAATAATGTTTTTAAGCGTTGACCAATATCACTATCAGCACAAATATTCTCTTTTTTTAAAGCTTCAAGAGCAACTTTTACAGCCTTCATACTTCTTAATTTTTTCACCTGTTCTACTCCCAATTTACACAAAGCGTCTCTTATGAAAGGATATTCTTTTTCAATGCCCTGTTTTACTTCAATATCCAAACAATATTTCATATCAGCATACAAGATAAATGTTTCCAAGAATGTAGGCTTCTTAGAAGCAGACTTTATAAAGTTGTTATCTAATTGCACCCATTCCACTTTGGAATGTAACATACCCGCCCTCTCATATTCAACAACTAAATCTTTCTGTGAACAATATATGCTATCCATTAATCTATAATTATAGAGTGCGACTTTAGCTACCATATCATTAACAATAAACTTATCATTTTTTTCATCATATTTGAGAAATGAGGATTTACTTAAGTCTGACTTTTGTTGCTTTCTTGCTCCTTTCGAAAGTTGGTTATATGCGGTAACTCTTTCTTTAGCATATTCCAGTTCTTCTTCTATCTCCTTTTTTGCCTTTTCATAATCACTATAGTAGTCACTTGGTCTTGTATTAAAAATATGAACGACTAAATTCCTAAACGGATTATTCGTGTTTCTTATTCTCCCTGCAATTTGGGGAATATCCATATCAACGCTTAATAGAGTATGTTTATTATAAATATTACTTACCACGTAACATATACCTGTTTCAGAATAAAAATCCACTCCTTCAAACGATTTGGAAGTTATGAAATTAAATTTCTTTGGTGCATCCGTAGAACTAGATATTCGATATTCACCTAATGTCTTGCGGTTCTTGGCTTCATCAGCACAAATAATTCTGCAATCATCATTTGTAAGATGAGTATGTTCCAATATTTTCTTTATATCTGTGACACTGTTTATAAAGAAGTAAGCTTCGTATGATTTAAGTTCACCTCTTTCGATATATCCCTGTCTCCGATACGTTTCAATAAGCTTTGCAGCAAGCCAATAGGGCTTATTAGTTTGATAAGGTAGAATCATTAAAGGCTCTATATGCTCCCAATCAGCAATATATTCTTCCACGTCTTTTAAAGCATCCGGTTTAAAATCCATAGCAATAGGAGTGGCAGACATAAAACAATATGATTTAAACTCATTAAAATGTTCCAATACTCCTTCTACGGCTTCTTTTCTATAAGAATATATTTTCAAGAGGTTATGATATTCGTCAACTAATAACCTATACTCTTTGGGAGTAAGAAGAGAAACTAGAGAAGGTATCTTATCATAAGTGCACATTATCTTTTTCGCTCCTTCTTTAGAAAGATATGCTTTCAGTTCTTTCTTCAACGTAGGAGTGAATGTACCATACAATCCGAAAAGATTTCTAACCGGACTCAATCCTGCCTTTCTATTTTCAGCCTTCCACACAATACTATTTCCGTTCTCATCTTTAGGTGGATAACACTTATTTTCTATTAATTCAGTGGTAGGAACTGCAATCACATAATTCTCACCATTTTTAAGAGCAATTGTTGTTCCGCCACAACCAGTGACTACCTTATTAAAGATACAATTATGAGGAAGGTCTTCTAAATCAAGAAAGCCGTCATGTTCTTGGATTTCTAGTTTTTTCATATCTATTATTCTGAAAAAATTGTAACGCTATCATCGACTACAAAATTAATACTTTATAAATACCTGTACTACTATTTTCCTGACTTTCCATATTTTTTATATAGCTATAATCTGCAAAAAAATGTAACACACATTTTTGAAAGTAGAAATATAGATATTCTTGAAATTTATCTGTAATGTTATCGGACAGGGAGAAATATGAATTATATTTCAACTTTTACTAAAATATTTCTTGCATACTCCACACAAAAACATAATTGCCGAATAACCCAGCATTACAAAATGAAAAATTATATATAGACTCAAAAATCGTATTTTACCCCTATTTTAGAGTCTAAACTCAATCCTCTAGCCTATTATAGGCTTGAAAGGTAATGATTCATACCTATTTTAAACTGACATCTTCATTTTTCAGTAAATTATCAGATACCGTTCTTGCCTGTTAAGGCTATATTCTTTATTTTTGCAGTCCATAATCAAGATACTGAAAAAGCTTGCGTCAGAGTTTTTATATGTTTTGATTTATGGACAAGCTAAATATTCGGAAGTCTGTTTTTATCTTAAAAAAAATTATCAACATGTGATTTTAAACTATTGAAAATTAGATAGTTATATCAAAAAAATGTGATATACAATAAAATCAAAGTATAATTTTTTAATGATAATAATATGAAGAAAAATGTTTTAGCTGCTGATAATCAGCAAAGTGTAGAAGTTGTAAACGGTGGTAATTCACAAGTAGTAACTCGTAAAGCTTCCAAGAAGAAAGAACCCTTTCACGCTGTAAGAGAGAAAGCTGCGAACCTCTATCGAAAGCAACTGAACCAAGGTGTTGACACAATGAGAAAAGCGATTGAGTACGCTCTGAACCAAGCCTCTATTGAATATAACCAAAACCGTTTCTTGGCGGATTACGGGAAATTGGTAGAAAGGCTCTTGGATAGTAAAAGTTTTGAGAAGGATTGTAAAAAGTTTAACTTAGAACCGTTCCACGCTGCAACTCATATCGTCTTTGACGGTGTGAAACAGTTGAACACTGTCCTCGAAAATGGTTTGGAAACTGTTTACGGAAGCCGTTTAACGGAACTCAAGGAAGCAGTGTACTCGAAAGAAGAACTTGATGCAGCATTAGGATACACAATTGCTGCCTAATAACTTCCCCCTCTTGCCTGACGCTTTAGCAAGGGGGGATTTTATTTTTAAAAAGATGCTTTATTCTTCACAATTAAATGTGTCCATTAGTTTATCCATTTCTTCGCCTATACACTTATCAACCAATTTAGCATAGTGTTCAGTCATTCGTGTATTAGAATGTCCCAACATCTTGGATACCGCAATTAATGATATATTATTTGCCAAAGTAACAGTACTCGCAAAAGTATGGCGGGCTGTATGATAGGTTATTCGTTTATCAATATGACACAAAATAGCTATATCTTTCAAATAAAGATTTATATCTTTAGCTGAATATATAGGTATTAAAGTATCTCCACCAGAATACTTATCAATTAACATCTTAGCACTTGGCAATAATGGAATACGAGCAAGTACACCCGTCTTAATCCTTTTCTTCTTAATCCATATTCTTCCTTCATTATCACGTTCCAAATGTTCAGCTCGCAAAGTCTTAACATCAACATAGGACAAACCTGTATAGCAAGCGAATAAAAACATGTCTCTAGTCCTTTCAAGTCTTGGTAAAGGAGAATTGAAGTTTATAATTCTACGCAATTCATCTTCATTCAGAAAATCGGGAGACACCTCTTGTCTCTCTAATTTGTACGCTGCAAAAGGATTAAATGCTATCTTATTATTAGCAACTGCACGATTTACCACTTTCTTTAATAATGCTAAATACTTCACCGCTCCATTATGAGATAGCCCATGTTCTGATAATAGCCATATACGAAATTCCTCTATAAAATCACGGTTCAATTCTCTTAGAAACATATCATCCCGATGATACTTGAATTGAATAAAATTCTCTAAGAGTGACAATCCATGTTTTGAATTAGCGTATGTCCCCTTAGAGACTCCACAACCAATCTGTTTGTACTGTATCTCATTATGCTTTCTATAAACACTAAGTATAGTTTCTTCTTTTATTAATTCCACCTTATTTAATAGTGCATCACGAAGTAATACAGCGGTTACAGCAAAACCATGCTTTACCAATTTTATTTCCTCTTCATAAATCCGCACTCTTAAATTTTTAAGAAATTCATTTAAAGCCGTGGCTTCTGAATTTATACCACGTACGCACTGTTTATCTTTATTCCAACTTTCTAATATCACTAACTTACCAGTAGAAAATACAGTACGTTCTTCTCCCACAGATATTAATACCTCAATAGGTGCTTTACCTGCTTTATTCACTTTACTTGCTCTAACAGTAAATGACAATGTATAATTACTCTTATTTATCATACTCTATTATTTGTGACGTCACAGTGACGGAACTGATAAATTACCGTCACCAATATACATCTAGTTAATAAAAACAAGAGCATAACATATTATATAATAGCAAATTACAGCATATTGTATATTTCTAAACCGTCACGAGTTTATGTATGACAGACACTATGGGTCGTATGCACTCAGACGCTCAGTTCGCTGGTTCTTCATCAGTTCCTGCTCACGTAGAAATGATGGGATTCCTGGGAATTGGTAACAACCCGATGGTAGGTTGTACAGTAGCTTGTGCGGTTGATGTTGCTCAGGCTTTAGGTAAGTAATTCAGGTTACTTTATATAGATAAAGAACTCCTGTAATCTTAACGATTACAGGAGTTCTTTTTATTTGTAATAATTTGATATGGATAAATTTATTCAGAAATGTATTACTTCATATAAACCATATCATCTTTTCTTTCTCCTTTGTACCAATCAGTGTTTGATTTACATCCACTTTCAACCCACTTTGAATACCCTCCAGACACTATTTAAACTGGACAAATAGGTAGCTTTTAACTTGAATATACAAATATAAACCTGTAAGAGCAAATAATGTAGCTAATTCGAGAACTTTTGTATGACTTCGCCTGTTTACATAACAGATACTAAAACATTATACAACAATGCTACTCACATTCTTAAATACACTTGCCACTATTATCAGTGTTATTAGTCTGCTAATTGTCACTTACGGAGTATTAGTCTGCTTCATCGCCTTTTTACGCAATGAAATAAAACGATTCAACGGAACATATACGGTTAACAATATACGGCAGTTGAGGGCGGATTTTGGCACTTACCTTTTGCTTGGATTGGAATTTCTAATTGCTTCCGACATACTAAAAACTGTGGTTGATCCAACGTTGGACGAATTGGCAATCCTGGGTGGAGTGGTTGTAGTAAGAACTGTGCTTTCTGTATTTTTGAATAAAGAGATCAAAGAATTGGCCGAAAATGATTCAGCGAAAGAAATATAGCATATCGCCGCACAACTAAGTTTCTCCAAAGCCATATCTTTTTTATTGCCTGATATTTCTATTTTACCTACCTTTGTACGGGAAAGATTTACACACTGACTGGCAAGGAATAGAAACACGTCAAAAAAAATGGGAATTACACATCTATCTATTGAGCTTACACTTGATCTGATTGCGTTAATTATAGGAATCATCCTTATTATACGTGCTAAAGACAATTATCCGAAATTATATTGGGGAATTATAGCAACCGGCATCGGTATTATGTTTTCATGGGAAAATATCGGATGGCTGACAATTGTCACAGACACTCCGGAATACAACTTCACAGAATTGCTCAACATTGAGAAAATGCTCAAATGGTATGCTTTAGCAAATATTGTAGCCCTGTTCCCTATCGCTTCTTTATCGCCGGGCTATCTGAACCATTTCAGGATATTTACTTTTCTGTTATTACCTATCATTACGATAACGGTAGGAATCAGTTATTTAGGTTTCAATGGGAATATCACCCCCATCCACTCCATAGATGAAATTATTCCGAATATCCATCAAATAGATGTCAAGCTTAGGGTTTGCATATTCCTGTTATCCGTTTTTACCCCACTCGTTCTTCTTATTTATCCGATGATGAATAACAAGACCTACCGCAGGATAAATAATAACATGTATCTATTCATCGGTTTTCTATTCGTATTTTTAGGGATATACATTTTGTTCACTCTAAATATCAATGAATTTGTTTTCAATCTGTTCGGCATTATGGCAATCGTTTTTACGGTCTTATTCTCCATACAATATTTACGTTATGAGAATCCGTTTTCGAACCATATAAACATGATTCATAATGCAAAGAATACGGAAAGCACTATAATGCTACAAGCTGGAAAGCCATCTCCTACTCTCACGCTCTTCTCAACGATTGAAGCCTATCTTCAGGAACAGCATCCCTATACCGATCAACGGTATAATATAGAACTTTTAGCCAAGTCCCTGAATAAACAGGAACATGATATTTCAGCAGCAATCAAAAGTCAGGGCTTTACAGGTTTCCGGGAATACATTAATTATCTTCGACTGGAATATTTCAGACAGTTAGCCGCCGAAAATCCAAAGAGTAATGTAAAAGAACTGATGTTTGCATGCGGTTTCACCTCCCGGGCAACTTTCTATCGTAACTTTTCAGAAAAGTATGGTGTATCACCCAGTAAATTCATTGAGAATCAAAGAGTAGAACAATAATTTCTTTTTTTAAAAGCACAATTCTTAATAGTAAAAAGTGTCTCATTTCAGGAATGAGACACTTTTTATTTTTATAGCTAAAAGCAATCCGTTACTTTTGATGCAAAATAAAACTACGACGTTGGCATCATCAACAGATTAATCGAATACTAAGATAAATAGAATATGAATATTGACAATTGTAATCACACCGACACAGAAAAACATCAAGAAGAAAAGATCTTTTTATATACTACCATTACTGGAAACTTGCAACTAATCCATTTAGAACAGATTGGCTATTTCCGGTATAACTCCAAGAGTAAACTATGGGAAGCTGTATTAAATAACAATCATATCCTGGCACTCAAAAGAAATACAAACTCACAAAAGATATTGAGTCTGCATCCCTATCTTATCCAGATTAGCCAGTCACACATTATCAATATAAGCTATCTGGTTTCGATTGAAGACAACAATTGCATATTGCTTCCTCCATTTAATGAGAAGGAACTTTTACAAGTAAGCAAGTCTTTTATGAAAAAGCTAAAAGAAAAATATCCATGTATCTGATTGTATATAGCTCATCTTTATGCTCTATGCAACACCAAGCAGTTCCACTTCGAAGATCAATGTCGAGTAAGCAGGAATAGAATCAAAAGATTTGATACCGTATCCCATTGCATAAGGAATATAAATAATCCATTTATCACCAACATGCATTTTCTGAAGTGCCACCTGCCACCCTTCTATTACATCACTAAGACGTAAGGCATCGGGACAAGTACGCTCATAAGAATTATCAAACACCCGACCATCAATCAGACTTCCTTTGTAATGCACGGTAACAATACTCCGCGCACCCGGAGAAATCGTACTTTCGCCAGTTTCCAAAACTTTGTAATAGATTCCACACGGCAACGCGCAAACACCTTCCTGAAAAGACAGTTTTTTCAAAAATCGCCGATTGGCCTCTTTGTATTCTTTCTTTTTCCCCATAAATAAATTGATTAAGAACTTGCAAAAATAATCAGAATAACAAAGGATTTAGCATAAAAACTGTATATTTGTTTGTTGAACTATAAAAAACTTCTCACTATGGGACAAACAAAGACTACACGTAGCATCAGTGCTACCGGACTATTCTTACTTATCATGATGACTGTGGGCCTATATTCATGCACACGCACTCAAAAAGACATCATTCCTTCTGCCGATTATGCACCGTATGTAAATGCGTATACGGGAGGAGTCATCTCGCAAAATTCGACCATACGTATAGAACTGACCCACGACCAACCCATGGTGGATATGAACAATGAGTTAAAAAACAACCCATTTAGTTTCTCACCTTCATTAAAAGGAAAAGCATATTGGGTTAGCAACAACACCATTGAATTTGTGCCCGAAGAAGGAGCGCTGAAACCGGGAACACTTTACGAAGGAACTTTCCGGCTCGGAGACTTCATCGAAGTGGACAAAAAGCTGAAAGAGTTCAACTTCTCATTCCGTGTACAGGAACGTAACTTCACCCTGCAACTGGAATCATTGCCGATTACAGCTACCCAACCGAATGAAATAAATATTAAAGGAGAGATACGTTTCAGCGACGTAGTGAAAAAGGAAGAGGTAGAAAAGATGCTGACTGCCAGTGACGGAAAAAAGAGTTATCCGGTGGAAGTCACCGCAACCGACAATCATACCCGGTATTTGTTTAGTATCAGACAAATCCCCAGAGAAGCTGATGATTACCCCTTGACTATCACAGCCAACGGCAACGCAGCCGGCATCGACCGTAAACAAAGCGAAGAAGTACTGATACCGGCGAAAGATTGTTTCCGTTTCATGTCTGCCGAACGCATCGACCAACCGGAAAATGGAATCGAGATTGTTTTCTCCGCTCCCCTATCCACCACTCAAGATTTAAAAGGACTGATTGAGATCCCGGAAATCTCCTCATCGATCTTCCAAATCAGTGAGAACAGAGTTTTTATCTATTTCGAAGCAAACACACAGAACAAACTGACGTTGAATATCCATGAAGGAGTCAAAGACTGTCAAGGTAAAGCATTGGGAACTTCTCATACGATCTCATTCAGTGAAGTAAGTCTGAAGCCACAAGTGGAAATGTCTACTACCGCCGCTATCCTGCCCGATTCGAAAAGTCTGATTATTCCTTTCAGGGCTGTCAACCTATACGCTGTGGATTTGAGCGTGATCCGCATTTTCGAGAACAATGTATTGATGTTTATGCAAACCAATTTACTGGCCTCGGCCAATGAGCTACGCCGTTCGGGAAGACTGGTTTACAAGAAAACATTATGGCTTGCCAAAGATGCTTCCAAAGACATTCATCATTGGGGAGATTACTCGATAGACCTTGCCGGATTAATCCACCAGGAACCGGGTGCCATCTATCGTGTCATACTTTCATTTCGTCAGGAATACTCCGCTTATCCTTGTGGAGGAGGCGAGAATCAGGATATGAAATTCGCCGACAGCAGCACCTCCGACGGGCTGACCAAAGTAAGTGGAAGTGTTTTGTCCGAAGAAGATGAAGCAATCTGGAATACCCCCGAAGCCTACTATTATTACAATGGCGGAACAATGGACTGGAGTGTGTACCGATGGACGGAACGCGACAACCCCTGCCATCCGTCTTATTATATGAATTCAGACCGAGCAGCTGCCTGCAACGTTTTTGCTTCCAACCTGGGAATGATTGTAAAACGGAACTCACTGAATAAACTGTGGATTGCCGTTAGTAATATCTTGGATACAAAACCGATAGGAAAAGCACAGGTAACAGCATATAACTTCCAGTTACAACCCATAGGGAAAGGAGAAACCAATGGAGAAGGATTCGTTGAAATCGCTCCGAACGGTGTGCCTTTCATTATCGTGGCAGAATCGGAAAAGCAAAAGGCGTATGTGCGCATTGTGGACGGTGAAGAACAGTCCGTCAGCAGATTCGACGTGGGAGGAAAAGATATTCAAAAGGGACTGAAAGGATTTATATATGGCGAAAGAGGGGTATGGCGCCCGGGAGACACGCTGCACATTTCCTTTATATTGGAAGACCGCGAAAAGAGAATCCCCGACAAGCACCCCGTAGCACTGGAGATTTACAATCCGAGAGGACAGTTCTACACAAAAATGATTTCAACGCAAGGAATGAACGGATTTTATACATTCGACGTTCCGACACAGGCAACAGACCCGACCGGACTTTGGAATGCGTATATTAAGGTGGGAGGAACCACCTTCCACAAAGGTCTGCGTATCGAAACCATAAAGCCCAACCGCTTGAAAATAAATCTGGCATTGCCGAAGGTGCTTCAAGCCACGGACAAGGATTTCTATGCCCCACTCACTTCAACCTGGCTGACAGGAGCAACTGCCTCCAAACTGAAAGCCAAAGTAGAAATGTCTTTATCGAAAGTGAATACACAGTTCAAGAATTACGGACAATATATCTTTAACAATCCGGCTACGGATTTCACGACTATCAAAACAGATATATTTGACGGCACACTGGATGCAGAAGGAAAAGCAAATGTCACGCTGAAAGTTCCGACCGCAACGGAAGCACCGGGTATGCTGAACGCCACTTTCACCACCCGCGTGTTCGAACCGGGAGGAGATGCCAGCATCTACACTCAAACAATTCCATTCTCACCATTCACCTCTTATGTCGGTATCAATCTGAACCAGCCAAAAGGGAAATATATTGAAACTGACAAAGATCATGTATTCGATATTGTAACTGTAAACACGCAGGGACAGTTAGTGAACAGTTCTAATCTGGAATACAAAATATACCGCATCGGCTGGAGTTGGTGGTGGGAAAACAGCGGTGAATCTTTCGGAACGTATATCAACAATAGTTCCATCACTCCTGTTGCCAGCGGCAATTTACAGACAAGAGGCGGAAAAGCATCTTTCAAATTCCGTATTGATTATCCGTCATGGGGACGCTACCTGGTTTACGTGAAAGATAAAGAGAGTGGACATGCCACCGGAGGTACAGTTTATGTTGACTGGCCGGAATGGCGGGGACGTTCGAGCAAGACTGATCCCAGCGGTATCAAAATGCTTGCTTTCTCGCTGAACAAAGATTCTTATGAAATAGGAGAAACAGCCACAGCAATCATTCCTGCAGCAGCGGGAGGACGTGCACTGGTATCCATAGAAAACGGTTCTACCGTATTACGACAAGAATGGATAGAGGTTTCCAACGGAGGAGATACGAAATATACATTCAAGATTACACCGGAGATGACTCCGAATGTATATCTGCATATCAGTCTGTTACAGCCTCACGCGCAAACAGTCAATGACCTGCCTATCCGTATGTATGGCGTCGTTCCGGTATTCGTGACTAACAGTCAGACGGTGTTGCAACCGCAGATACAGATGCCGGAAGTGTTACGCCCGGAAACCAACTTCAATGTAACCGTCAGCGAAAAGACCGGAAAACCGATGACTTATACATTAGCTATTGTAGACGACGGTTTGCTGGATCTTACCAATTTCAAAACCCCGGACCCATGGAATGATTTCTATTCACGCGAAGCACTCGGCATCCGGACATGGGATATGTATGATAATGTATTGTGTGTTGAAAATGATCAAAACCATGGAGTTTCCTATACAAGAAATCATGGGTTAGATTATGCAGAGGGAACTTATTTAATGTTCGTAGATAGCGATGATTACGTGGTGGAAGATTATGTGGAGACAATGGTAACAGCAGTTTCTGATACAGAAGATGAAAAAATCATACCAGTCTGCGGATACATTAATCATGACGAAAAGAAAACTGGACGAACAGACATTTTCCTTCCATCAGATGAAAGAGAGAATTTAAAAAAATCAATCGAGATTATGCCAGAACTATATGAAAAAAGAATGTTACAGATTATCTGGAATAAAATTTTTCGATTAGATGTGATAAAACAGAATCATATTCGATTTAAAGAAGAATTGTTTATCGGGGAAGATTTCAGATTCTTATTGGAATATATGCAAGCTGCGAAGATCACAGGATTTCTATTTGTGAATAAACCATTGTGTCATTACATGAGAGATAATGAACATTCATTGATGAGCAGACTATTAGAAACGAAAATTCAGGATAGTTTGGATAATTTTGAGATCATGTATGAACTTATGGGAAAATCATCCGATGAGATTCAGAAATTAATCAGAGAAGAAAAGCAAAAACAATTAGAATATTATGCATATACGATCATGTATGATAGCACTATGACATCAAAAGAGAAGAAAGAATTTTTCAATTACCTTCAGATAATGTAGATCAAT
>ERZ773210.3278-NODE-3278-length-11713-cov-3.161949_pt1 | contig 11713 bp, 13 predicted proteins | sample MGYA00580528_ERZ773210 | MGnify/ENA primary metagenome ERZ773210 (study PRJEB29015, sample SAMEA2737769) | human gut metagenome | biome: human gut; feature: human-associated habitat; material: faeces | place: China | collected 2012 ...
TGGTTGTAGTAGCCGTGCTATCCGTCAGATTTGTAACTTCTACATCATAAGATTTTGTGTCTATTAAATACCCAAAAGGCACTGATATTTCATTTATTGTATAAGTTCCTTTTTTTAATTTATCAATAGTAATCTTTCCATTAGTAACAGTAACGTCTTTATTATAGTCATTTGCTCCTCTTACTTTGAAAACTGCACCATTTACTAAATCTCCATTTGTATTTAATTTTTGTAACTCCAATCTTCCAAATGTTTCAATTTCTAGTGAAAAATTTAATGTTACTGGATCATTATAACTCATACAATATAATTGGTTTTGAACACCACTTGCGAATTCAAAATAAACCATTGTATCATTATCTTCTGTTCCGTTTTTTATCATTCCCCACTCTTTAAAAGTATTATCTGAAATTCTATAATTTTCTAAATTTGTATTTTCATTTACAAAAATAGTCATTGAATTACTACCATTTTGGTGAACGAATCTTATTCCATCTTTTGTATTATCAATTGTTCCATATTCTGCAAGAACTCCATTAGAATCAGTTATTGTTTTTGTTTCTCCTGCTTGAATTGTAATTGTAGACCCATTGAAACTAGGTCTTTTTTCGATATCTGCTATTTCATTATTTATTCTATTTTTAAAGTCTATATATCCTTGTTGCTCATCTGACTTAATAAATGTTGCATTGCTTTGTCCAAGAATTTCCCAAATATATTGTTGAGTAAACACATAATCCCATTTTACCCATTTCATATCATTAGCTAAAATTCCTCCATCTACTGTATATCCACCATTATTTTTATACCATCCTAAATAAGCAACTTTACATGCCTTTCTAATGTTTGAATTAGTTGGTGTATAATAAATTCCATTATATGAAGCTCCTGTTTTAAAATCTATTCCATGTTCTGCACAGAATACGGTTCTCCTTTCTCCTGTATTTAAATTATTTAATCTTCAATTGTTCAAAACGATAACGTGGTTTGCCAACACTTTTCTTTCCATATTCAATTGCCTCTTGCGGACAATAACAAATACAAGCCATACAGTGTGTACAATTCTTTCCCCAAACAGGTTTTCCATCAATAAGTTGAATATTATTCATTGGACATTTCTTAACACATTGATTGCAACCAGTACATGCATCCTTGACTTTAAAAGCATCTGCTTTAACAAAAAAATGATAAAAAAGAGGATTAACAGGTCCGCTCATAAAACGATCATAAAGATTATGACGTGGTTTCAAAAAAGCTTTTCCTTCTCTAATATATTTAATAGTTTCCTTTATATTTATTTCTGCTTTTTCTACGATTTCTTTTGCCTCTTCTAATTGTGGAGCATTAAACATCGCAATATAGTTTTCCGGCATAAGGATTTGTTTTGTTCCCATATAGTCTAAATGTTTATCATTTGCAAGCATTAAGTTATACTTTGAAGCATTCCCTATCTCACTACCACAATTCATAACAAACCAAATACGTTTTGCACCAATGAATTTAGTTTTATAAAGCCAATTGGAAACAATTTTTGGAATACGCCAAGCATAAGTTGGAACAACAAGGATAACATCGTCTCCTGTTTCTATTGACGAATAATTATTCGTTTTTATTTTTTCATTTAAATCTATTATATTATCTTGCAATTCATCTGCAATTCTTTGTGCTATATAGCAACTATTACCCGTTCCTGAATAACATAAAATCATCTATTACACTCCTTTTTACATAATAATTTCTGATTTGAAATATTTTTCTTGAAATTCAACTTGCTTTTTTATTTCTTCTTTTGTATATGACTTATTTAGAGGGACAACAACCCATTTTTCTTTCAAAGTACATTCATTGTTAAGTCTTCAACTTTTTAATAATTTTACTTTGGATATTTATTAACATTCCTTTCAACCTTTTATAGAATAGAACTTTTAATACAAATCCATTTTAGCACAAACTAAAAAAGAAAAACTAAGAAACTTTAATGTCCCTTATGTTTTTCTTTTTTCTTTTGTTGTTTCAAAGCAAACAAACGCATTTTATCTAGTTCTTTTTGTTTTTTATTTTGTAATATGTGCTCTGATTTGCTTTGATCATGTTGTAATTTTAATGCCTGTTGAGATTTTGTTCCAACTCCTTGTAATTGGACTTGTTTTCTAACATCACGTTGTCTTTTTTTATAACTTTTCTGTTTTTCAATGACAACATTTTCAACAGCAGGACTAAAGTTTAATTGATTATACTTTTTTAAAATAAAATTCCTTATTTCATAATCTTTAGGTTCTTTATAAAATGTTATTTTGGATACAGTTAATTTTCCATCTTCATTACATTCTATAATGCCTACCCAAAAAGGATTTTCAAAAAATACAGTTAATTTACAACTTGTCTTGTCCATAATTACCCTCCTTTATATAAATAAACAAAGAATGGACAACCCGGAGGAGCAGGTTACTTACCTATTAAAATAGACGGCTGGGCTACCTACCAGCTCTAGTACAATTTGTACATTGCGTTTTTATCTTTGCAAACATATTTTATCATCTTTTAATTATTTTTCTACTACACAATAACAAACACCTTCAGGTGCTTTTATAGGATCATCTTTATAATAGACATTATAATTAGATATGTATTTTTCTGTCATTGTTTGATGATTTTTATGTTGAATAATTGTGAGATGACATTGATTTAATATCTCTTTAAGTTCAGCAAAACTGTATTTTGCTTTCATTGATTCATTTGCTCCTTTTGCCAACATTTCATTGATTTTTGTTTCTTTACTTTCTTGAATACTTGGATAATCAAAAACAAGACGACTTCCTTTTAAGAGATGTTTAGATAATTGTTTTAACATCTTTTTAAATTCATCTTTTGTAAGATAATAGCTTAATCCTAACATACTACTGATTGAAAGTTGGTCTTCTTGATAACTACTTTGTAATAAAACATCTATCCAATTTTTTTGACTTAAATCAATTGGTAAGAATTGAATATTTTCAATATCATCACCTTTACATCTTTGTCTTTTATCTTCAATCACTTCTTTTTTATCAATTTCAAAAACATGCATTTGATTTTGATAATAATACGCAAATGAATCATAACCCGATGCAAAATCTAAATACTGCTTACATTCCTTTTCTTTCATCTCTTCTATCGCTTCTTTACAAAAAGCACTTCTTAGTAAAACAGAAGGTGATAGTTGATGATCTACAATCCACTTTATCGCTTCTTCTTTACTTCCTTTAAAAGTTGGATTAAAAAATGAAATTCCCTGAGACATATTTAACCCAATCATTTCATATTCTTTTTTTGTAATTAATTTTGTTGAAAGAGAATCATTAAATATCTTAATTTCCTTATTTTTTTGATGATACGCTCTTGCAAATAAGCTCACTAATGCTGTCATATTTTGTTCCATAAAATCACCTCCATATATTTAATACAGGACTTTGACAAAAATGACTAGTCTTGAAAAAATGCCCATTTTGTGGTAATATAAAGGTAGAAAAAGAAAAGAAATGGGACAAAAAATCTCATTTCTTTTTTATTTAGACTTCTTAAAGCCATTAAACCAAGCTCGCTCATCAAATGACTTCTTTTTTATTTTTATAACATTTTTTTCTTTTGGAATACCAATTGGTAAAAAGCATACCAATTCATAATCATCCGGCACATTTAGTATATGTGCCATTTTTTTACCGATTTGATCCTCATCGGTAATGTGCCCTTCATACCAACAGCTTTGATATCCTAAAGCAATGATTGCTAGTAACATATTTTCAATCGCTGCTGAATAATCCTGTATGGCAAAACATTTATCACGATATGCATAGATACGTTGAGTGAGAACACAAATGGCAGCGAGTGCACTTTGTCCTATTGGCGGATCTATAACATTGAGTAATTGTTTTAAAATATGTGGATCATCAATCGCAATAAAACTTGTTGTTTGTTTATTACATCCAGAAGGAGCATCGATTCCTGCTTGCATTATTTTGATAAGATCCTCTCTTTTTACTGGAACTGCTTGATATTCTCCACGAAAACTACGTCTACTATGAATTAATTCTAGAAAAGTATTCATTTTTACCCTCCTAATAACTATATTTCTTAATCTTTTCCATGACTCTACTTGCTTGTTCATCTTGTAAAATATAAGGTTGATAATCGTTTCTTCCTCTTGATGAAGTTAAAGAACATGGAATGATTTGTACTTGATATCCTGTTTGTGTTGTTCCTTTAAAAGAATAAGAGAGTTGATAAATCATTGTGTCTGTATCACTTGGATTACGATTACCACCAAAGCAGAAATTACCTAATGAATAAACAATCGGTTTTCCATTGTAGGTTTCTGTTCCTTGAACAACATGAGGATGCGAACCAATGACAGCATCCGCTCCAGCATCAATGGTAAACTTAGCCAATGATCTTTGATCTTCATTGGCTTGATATTGTCTTTCAATACCCCAATGATAATAAACAAAAACAAGTTGACATTGTTCCTCATTTTTTAAATGATTGATTGCTTCTTGTATTTTTTGATGACCACTTTCATTATTCATAGATACTGAAAGTGAACGATAACCAAGAAATCCACACTTGATGCCTTTGATTTCTTTTATATAAGAATCATCATAACCAAAGTTTCCAATAGAAGCTTCATCTAAATATTTTTTGGTATCTTGAAGCCCTGCTTCATAATAATCTTCGCTATGATTATTGGCGAGGGTCACCACTTCTACAGATGAAGATGTTAATATTTTAGTATATTCAGGATCTCCACTAAAAGGAAATTCTTTTTCAAGATGATTACTGGCTGTAGTAAGTGGTCCTTCTAGATTAACAACTGTCAAATCATCTTTTTCAAAAACATCTTTTACTTTTTTTAAAAAATATGTTGGATCATTCCCTTGTCTTTTATATTCTTGATTAAAAGATCCATCATAGGCTTGTCCAGCATAATTTCCAAGTGTACAATCTCCCGCAAAAGAAATAGTAAAATTAACTTCAGGTTCTTCTTTCTTCTTTTCTTCTTTTTGCACTGTTTTTTCTTGTGTCTTTTTAGGTGTTTCTTTTTTTGTGGATTGATTTACATTATTAAAAAGAAAAACACCTAAAGAAACAATAAGAACAGCTATTATGATAACGAATGCTACTTTTTTCTTATTTAATTTATGATTCATGAAATTCACCTCAACTTATTTTAACATATTCTAAAATATGTTAAAATGCTTCAATTGGAGGAATAACTATGATTCAAGAAATTATTGAAAATAAATTAGATTATGCATCTTTATTATGCGAAAGTGATCCTAATATTAATCTTGTTGAAAATTATTTAAGAGATGGAAGATTATTTGCTTACTTTGAAAAACAAATATCTGTCGCTTTTATTGCTGTTAAAGAAATCAATGATACTACCCTTGAAATTAAAAACTTACTTACTTTAGAAAATAATCGATGTCGTGGCTATGGAAAATCCTTACTTCAATACATTGAAGAGCTTTATCAAAATAAAACAACTTTTTTAATTGGTACTGCCAATAGTTCAATGACAAACATGCTTATTTATACAAAGCTTGGTTATCATTATAGTCATAAAATTGAAAACTTTTTCATTGATTATTATCCTCAAGAAATCTATGAAAATGGAATGCAAGCAACCGATCTTCTTTACTTTATCAAAACACGCGCAAACTAAAAGGATTCCTTACGAATCCTTTTTTGTATATTCTTTTAAAATATCAATATAAAGTTGTCCAAAACGACTTAGAATAGCTTTATTATGTGTAATATATCCTATTTCCATAAAATCATCCACATCTAAAGGAACCGCAATGATATCTTTTCCATTAAGCTGTTCATTAATGACTCCACTACAAATTGTATAGCCATTAAGACCTATTAATAAATTAAAGAGTGTTGCACGATCACATACTTTAATTTCTTTTTGGCTGTCTAAAGTACTCAGTATTTCTTCAGAAAAGTAAAAAGAATTATGTTCTCCCTGTTCATAAGATAAACGTGGATATTCTTTTAAATCCTCTAAAGATACTTTGTTTTTATTTGCGAGGGGATTATCTTTCCCAAGAAAAACATGGGGCTTTGCGATAAATAAACGATGAAATGTTAAGTCATTTTCTTTCAACGTTTTCTTTAAAACAACTTCATTAAATGAATTAAGATAAAGAACCCCAATTTCACTTTTAAGTTTAGCAACATCTTCAATAATTTCATAAGTTTGTGTTTCTCGAATTCTAAAGTCATATTCCTTCCCACCATATTCTTTAATCAAAGAAACAAAAGCTTCTACGGCAAAAGAATAATGTTGTGTAGAAATACAAAATTCATGTTTAACATTATGATCCTGTAAATACTTTTCTTCAATCAAGTTTGTTTGTTCAATCACTTGTCTTGCATAACCTAAAAATTCCTCTCCCTGTCTTGATAAAATAACTCCTTTATTGGTACGAATAAAAATCGTAATACCTAATTCTTTTTCTAATTCTTTAATGGCATTTGTTAAACTAGGTTGTGATATATATAAACGTTTAGCAGCTTCTGAAAGTGTTCCTACTTGTGAAACTGTAATGACGTATCTTAACTGTGCTAATGTCATACTTTTCTCCTTTTTCTATGTCATTATATCATAGCTTTCCTAAAATAAAATTATTGATTAATTATAAATTGACATTCTTTTTAAAGAGAAATTGTTAGAATGAAATCAATGAGGGAGTAGTCTCACAAGTTGTGTGATGATATCAACATATGCGAATAGTTTTTCTATTCTGGTACATCTTAAAGATAAGACTCGTTAAGGATTGATGATCTTTAACGAGCTTTGTTTTTTTATTAAAAGGAGGAGCTGTGATGTTTTATCAAAAAAGTATTGAAGATATTTTAAAAGAATCTGATAGTTCTTTAGAAGGTTTAAATGAAATACAAGTAAAAAAACATATTGAAAAATATGGTAAAAATGAATTTATTGAAAAAAAGAAAGATTCCCCTCTTGTGATCTTTTTAAAACAATTTCAAGATTTACTTGTTATCAGTTTAATCTTTGCTGCTATAATTTCTGGATTAAGTCATCAAATTGAAAGTACCTTTGTTATTATTGCCGTTATTGTTTTAAATGCTTTACTAGGAACAATACAAGCTTTAAAATTAGAAAAATCTCTAGAAAGTTTAAAAAAATTATCTCTTCCTCATGTTAAAGTAATTCGTCAAAATCAATTACAAGAAATAAATGTAAACGATTTAACCATTGGCGATCTTGTTTGCATTGAAACCGGTGATATTATTAGTGGTGACGGTCGCCTTCTTGAAGCAAATCATCTTCAAGTAAATGAAAGTCATTTAACAGGTGAAGTAGAAAGTATCGATAAATCCGTAGAAATAATAAAATAAAAAACGATTCTTGCCGAACAAAAAAACATGGTTTTTTCTGGTAGTTTTGTAAATCATGGAACTGGAAAATATATTGTCTGTGCCATTGATATGCAAACTGAAATTGGTAAAATCGTCTCTTTATTAGATAATACAAAAAATCGTAAAACACCTTTACAAAAGAATTTGGATACTTTAAGTGGACAACTTTCTTTACTTATTTTAATCATTTGTTTTCTTGTTTTAATACTTCAATTATTTGTTGCTCGAGAAAATATTTTAGATGCTCTTATGATGGCTGTTGCTTTGACTGTAGCAGCTATTCCTGAAGCTTTAGGTTCTATTGTAACAATCACCCTATCTCTTTCTACACAAAAAATGGTAAAGGAGCATGCCATTATTAAAAATATTCATTCTGTAGAAAGTTTAGGCTGCATTTCTGTGATTTGTAGTGATAAAACAGGAACACTGCCACAAAATAAAATGACTGTTCAAAATATTTATATCAATTTACAATTTATCTATCGTTTTAATTTACAAAATCACGATCATTTAACTTTATTAAAAACCTGTTATTTATGTAATAATGCCCAAATAAATGAAGATCAACGTATTGGAGATCCTACCGAACTTGCTCTTTTAGACTTAATCCATCAAAGTATTCCTCTTTATAAAATGGATTCTTTAAAAATAGCGGAAATTCCTTTTGATTCAAATAGAAAAATGATGTCTGTTTCTACAAAACATCATCTTTATAGTAAAGGTGCTCCTGATGTTCTTTTAAAAAAATGTGATACACTTTTACTCAATGGTGAAAAAATAGCTTTATCTTCTATGCAAAAAGAACATATCTTAAAACAAAATCAAGAACTTGCCAAAGCAGGTTTGCGAGTACTTGCTTTTGGCTATAAAGCATATAACCACGAAAGACTTACTTTAGTAGATGAAAATCATCTCACTTTCATTGGCTTTATTTCCTTAATGGATCCACCTAGAGTTGAAAGTCAAGAAGCTGTACTTCAATGCAAAAAAGCCGGTATTAAACCTATTATGATTACTGGAGATCATGTCATTACCGCTACAAGCATCGCTAAAAAATTGGCATATTTGAAGAAAATGATTTATGTCTAGAAGGTCAAAAATTAGATTTACTAAACAATTATGAACTTGATGAAACTCTCCCTCGTGTTTCTGTTTATGCACGAGTAGCTCCTGAACATAAAATTCGTATCGTTGAAGCTTGGCAAAGAAAAGGTAAAGTGGTGGCCATGACAGGTGATGGTGTCAATAATGCTCCTGCCCTTAAACAAAGTGATATTGGTGTAGCCATGGGATTACTGGAAATGAAGTGGCAAAAAATGCCGCTAATATGATTTTAATGGATGATAATTTTTCAACGATTGTGCATGCTATTATTATCGATCGAAATGTCTATGAACATCTTAAAAATTCAATTTATTATTTATTGTCAGGAAATTTTGTGGGAATTCTATGTGTATTACTTGCTTCTTTATTTATTTTGCCAACTCCATTTTATCCAGCACACCTTTTATTTATGAATTTAATTACAGATTCTTTACCTGCCATTGCGATTGTAATGGAAAAAAATGATCAAGATGTTTTAAAATATCCACCAAGAAAAAAAGAAGAATCTCTTTTAAATAAAAAAGCACTTTTTAGGATCTCTTTTGAAGGAATCGTTATTGGTTTATGTACGATGGCAAGTTATTATTGTGGTTTAAAAATAAATACACTGGCTGCTTCTACTTTTGCCTTTGTGACAATTTGTTTATCACGTTTACTTCATGGTTTAAGTAGTCGAAATGAAAAACCTATTTATCAAATAGGATTATTTTCAAATAAACAAAGTATTCTTGCTTTTTTGATTGGTACTTTTCTATTACATCTTGTTTTATATATTCCTCTTTTACAAAAAGTCTTTTTAATTGAAAAAGTATCCTTCTTTCAAATGATTCCGATTTATATTTTTCTCTTCTTTCCTTTTTCCTTATTCAAGTAAAAAAGATGTTTTCTATAAAATAGAGAATACTTTTTTCATAATTTAAAAATCCTTCACTCTTTTTCTATGCTATAATAAGAAAACAGGATTTAGGGAGGGATTAGATGGAAAAAGATTTAACACATGGAAATACATTAAAATTGATTATTTCATTTTGTATTCCTTTAATTGGGGGAGCTATTTTCCAACAACTTTATAACGTCGTTGACACAATGATTGTAGGAAGATTTGTCGGCGTAGATGCTCTTGCTGCCGTTGGCTCAACAGGTTCATTAAACTTTTTAATTATCGGTTTTGTTTTAGGACTTGCGGCTGGCTTTGGAATTCCTATTGCGCAAGCTTTTGGTGCTAGAGAAGAAAAAAGAATGCTTCAAACCATTATGAACGCATTTTACTTATGCATCTTCTTTTCAATTGTACTTACAATTTTAACCCATTTTACAACGGAAACATTACTTCAATGGATGCAAACACCCGCTAATATTTTCAAACAATCTTACGATTATATTTCAATTATTTTTTATGGTTTAACATGTACCATTGCTTATAACTTTTTAGCAAGTGTTTCACGTGCTTTAGGGGATAGTAAAACACCTCTTATTTTCTTAGTTATATCATCGGTACTTAATGTTGTTTTAGATTTATCAATGATTATTAATTTTCATATGGGTGTTCGAGGTGCTGCCCTTGCCACAGTGATTGCTCAAGGAATTTCAGCTGTTTTATGTTTTATTTATATGGCTAAAAAATATCCTAATTTAAGATTTGATCATCATGCACGTTCTATAAGTTTTCCAATTATCAAAAAACTTATTAATATTGCCGTCCCAATGGCTTTACAATATTCAATTACAGCTGTTGGTGCTGTTATCTTACAAAGTGCCGTTAATACTTTAGGTTCAGCAAAAGTTGCCGCTATTGCTGCTGCCCAAAAATTATCGATGTTCTTTACGCAACCAATGGATATGATGGGTTCTACAATGGCTACTTTCTCTGGACAAAATTTAGGTGCCGGAAAGATAGAACGTATTTTTAAAGGAATTAAAGAATCTATGCTCCTTGTCATTGGTTATGGTATCGTTGCTTGTATCTTTATGATTTTCTTTGGGAAATACCTTTCATTATTATTTGTTGCCGGTAATGAAACAGGCGTTATTAATGATGCTCAACAGTTCTTGATTTGCAATAGTATTTTCTATTTTGTTTTAGGTATTCTATTTGTTTCAAGAAACACCATTCAAGGTTTAGGAAAATCCGCACTTACAATGCTTGCTGGGGGTGCTGAATTAGTGGCAAGAGCTTTTGTTGCCTTTGCCCTTGTTGGTAAGTTTGGTTATAATGCCATTTGTTTTGCCAACCCTATTGCTTGGTTTGCTGCTATCATTATTTTGATTCCAACACTGGTTATTTTGATGAACAAATTAAAAAAAGAACATAATTAAAAGATATCGCAATCGCGATATCTTTTTTACACACGTTTTTTATTTAAACGATTATGAATATTTTGCATTTTTAAATCAAGTTCAGAAATTGTTTTTGCACATTCTTGTAATTCTTCTTTAATATCTTCAGGAACATTATTATCTGTTTTATATTTAAGTTTATGTTCCAAAGAAGCCCAGAAATCCATCGCAATTGTACGAAGCTGTACTTCAACATGAATTGGTTTAGATCCTTCTGATAAGAAAATTGGTACTTCTAAAACAAGATGTAAAGACATATAACCACTTTCTTTTGGATTTGCAATATAATCTTTTACTTCAACTAAACGGATATCATCTTGGTCTGTAAGTAATTGTGCTACTTTATAAACATCATCTACATAATTACAAATAACACGAATTCCCGCAATATCATGAATATTTTCTTCTAACGAACGTTCTGTTACAGGAATATCTTTATTAATAGCTTTTTTTAAAATACTTTCTGGCGATTTTAAACGAGATTCGATATGATGAATCGGATTATGATCATGTTTTACTTTAAATTCTGCATCTAATATTTCTAATTTTGTGCGAATTTCTTTAATTCCTGCTTCATAAATTTGTTGCATTTTCATTAATTCTGAGACATTTTCATATAAAGTAGTTTTTGCTATTTGATTCACAACATTTTGTTTAATTTTTTGACTTGGTTTCATTTTAACACCTCATCTCTATTAAAGCCTAAAAAAATGAACTTGTCATTAACAAAAGAAAAATCTTTAAAGATTTTTCTTTAAAGATTTAATCACTAAGATCTTCTCCATTAGAAGCAATAACTTTTTTATACCAATAGAATGAATCTTTTCTATAACGATCTAATGTT
>ERZ773210.3280-NODE-3280-length-11708-cov-27.985068_pt1 | contig 11708 bp, 17 predicted proteins | sample MGYA00580528_ERZ773210 | MGnify/ENA primary metagenome ERZ773210 (study PRJEB29015, sample SAMEA2737769) | human gut metagenome | biome: human gut; feature: human-associated habitat; material: faeces | place: China | collected 2012 ...
TAGCCTGCACCGCACCGTGAATATCCACGATGACATTCCATATCGTGCCGCCCTTGAAGTTCTCTGGGGATTGGGTAATGAGCTGCCATATCTCGGCTAATTTCTCATTCCAAGTGTTTAAGGCGTTCTCCAAATTTTGTACGACCCAGTTATCTGACACTGTTCACGACCTCCTTTCATTGAATAATTTGTTTTCTGCATCTTTGATCTCCTTTCAGTTTTATTTATCAAAACAGGTTGAAAAGTAGCATAAAAATGTTACAATATAAAATGGTTTTTTAGCTCACATATATATGCAAAACCAAAAAGCTATGTAATTTGTAAAGGTGGAATTTCTATGGATATTTTAATAAATTTTTTTAAGAGTGATATTCTGATACCTTTTTTTTTAATTCTGTTTGCAACATTTCTTTTTAGCATTCTTTGCGAATTAATAATTACTAGCAGCATAACTTTTTATTTTTGGATTCAAAATATTTTAATTGTTAATTCTAGTAGTTCAAACAAACTGATTATTAGCAAATTAATAATCATTTTCTATAAAATCCATAAAATAATCATCTCATTTTTTGTACGAATAAGACCTTTTCAATTTAAAAGTTATGAGTCTTCCGAAACTTTTCATCCTAGGCTTTGTACAACAAAATCTAAAAGAAATATTATAAGTATATTGATTTGTTTTGGAATCACTATGGTAATCAACTTCATTTTGAATAACATTAATATATTTAAAAAAGCCTATTTATGGTTTCTTGATGAACAAATCGCTAAAAATATATTGACTTTTATCTCCGAAAACAAATTGATGCTACTAACTACTTTTGGCGTAGTATTTCTTGTATATGAAGTCTTAAAAGACAGATTTACAAACAAGATCATTTCAGAAATTCATGATGAAGAATTGAAAAACATAATCATAACCCATAAAGAGCTCTTCATGGATTTTATTACTCTTCGTAATACCTTGTGTTTTAATATAAATCATTTTTTTGATACTCCGAAAGAAAATGGAATAATCTATCACATACATATGAGCATCACCGAAAAATTCCCTTCTTTTGAATTCGATTCAGTTCATCGCAGTTTCAAAAAGAAAGAATGTCAAAACTTATACTCTCCTTTAAACGCAGGAACGTATGGGTATAAAAATATTGCTGATATTTTAAACAAAATGAAAATAAGAATAGAAGAATTTAAAAATACAAATCCTTTTTATAATACATCAGCAATCAATAAATATGTTCGCGGATTACAAGGGTTTGATATTTCACGTGCCATTAAAGAAAACGATATAAACGATTTGCTTTGTGAAGAATTCATCAAAAGTTTGTATGAACTATACCCTGAACATATTACCGAATTTATAACAAATAGCAATTTTGATGATGAAAGCAAAATCATAAAACTTAATGAGCTTTTAGACTCTGGCAATTATCTTGCTGCCAATACTGTATTAAAAACCATTGAATATACAATTGATATTGAAACATATATTTATAAATTCAGAAAGGCTTTTGCTCTTAAAACCAGACGAAAGGAATTGTCTTTTAAACAAATTCTTGATAAATATAAGTAATCTTTATGTATATGCCGTATCCTATTATGGATACGGCTATTTTTTTAGCCTGTGATTAGGGTTAAAATCTCCTTTGCAAAGGTAATGACAACGCCGCCTGCAAGAGTGAGAAAGCCGTTCGCCCTCTGAGACGGGTCATGGGATTTGAGGGAAAGACCAATCTGCACGATACCAAAGCCGAGCATAATCATACCAACAGCCCTCACCAGACCGAAAATGAAATCGGACAGATTGTTGACTACCTGAATGGGGTCATTGGCAGCAAAGGCGGTTACGGAAGTACCAAGCACAAATGTCATTGCCATAACAGCCATACAGTAATAGCGGAAGCCCCGCAAGTTCACAAGCCTTTTTTCGCCTGTGACCGCTGATAAGCTCATACCGTCCGTCCTCTTTTAAGCGAACTGTCACAGGGGTCATTACACCGTTTCGCTTGATACTCTCGACAAGCTGTTCCATATCCTCGTCCATTAAAACCTTGAACGGGTGGTCTGGAAACTCGTCAATCTCCGATATGAGAATATCCCTTATCTTAGAGAGCTTTGCTTAATTCTTCCATCTCATCAGCACATTTCGAATAAACTCTTTTTTTATATAGTTTTTTCAAAACAACTATAGTAATATAGAGTTATCACAATCTTAGCTTCCTACTATTCAACGGTTCCTTTTCGCCATATCCAGTGGGGTGGGTAAAGATGACCCAATAAGTGAATGTAATTGAAGAAATTAAAAAAAGGACTATTTTTTATGAACAATATAAAAGAAAGAATAAAAATATTTTCAGGGGCGCAGCTTAAATACATTGCTTTTCTATCTATGCTTATCGATCACACAAACAAAGCGTTAATCTATCCGAATTTGGATGGAGGAGCATTGAATCGGTTGAGTGACTTTTTTGATATTTTAGGAAGAATCGCATTTCCAATATTCATCTTCCTTCTCGTGGAAGGCTATTTCCACACAAAAAATAAATGGAAGTATTTAATTACACTTCTTGTATTTGGAGTAATATCAGAAATTCCTTTTGATATGTGTACAACAGCTACATTTTTTGAAGCCAACTGGAACAATATTATGTTTACGTTAGCCTTGGTGCTTGCCATGATCTGGCTGATTGATGTACTCAAGGAAAAGATGGCAGCATTGCCGAAAGCTTTATGGTATTTCGTATCATTTCTCATTGTGGCAGTATTGTGCTTTGCTGCAATGAATCTGGGATTAGATTATGAACACCATGCGGTGCTGATTGGATATTTCTGTTATATTTTTCATGACCGACAGGCACTTGCGATTCCATTTTCCTATCTTTCCATGTTCAAAGAACCATGGGCTTTGCTTGGATTTGGCCTGACACTTACTTATAATGGAGAACGTGGAAAACAGAATAAGTGGTTTAATTATCTTTTTTATCCAGTACATTTGCTGATTTTAGGAATTATAAGAATGTGTCTTAAGATTTGAATATGAAATTTTAAAAAGGACTTTTCTTTTAAAATGAACGAAAAGTCCTCTTTTTGCGTAGATGACTGTTATTTCACAGCCCCTTCTACTTTAATAAGTTTATTCATTTTCGATTCTTTTTCTTATTTCATTAGCAATAACATTGTAATCATGCTCACTTAATTTTCTAAAACTGCCTTGTACTTGTGATCCCCACTTTGTTTTATTTTTGATGAATTCCAAGTCATCCCATACCGGTTCTTCTGAATAAAAATAAACACCTGACACTTCTACACTAGCCATAAATTTTGAGTGCTTTGTAACATAGTAAATTATCTTATCACTTGTTTCCATAGCTTTAACAGACTTTTTATTTCTGTCTGTAAATCCTGCGCATACAAACTGATTGTCCACATCCCATTCATAATCTATTTCATTTGTTACAATCATATAATAATTTATTACTCACCTCGTTTCTAGCATACAACTATAATTAGCCTTCCTGAATTATTATCTTTATCATTACTCTTATAGACTTTTAATCGTCTGTCTGATGTATCAAACTTTTGGAGAACCGAAACCTCACGTCTCTTCAATTCATATTCATCGTGCTGCTTAATTCGTTCAACAGCTTCTACCACTGTTCTGCAAGAACATTGGCGACTTTGAATATCAGCTCGTCAACGCAGTCTGTATATCTGACTTGCTGTATGAGTTTATTTTTCAGCTCCACAAGGCTATGTATAACTATCTGCCTTTCGTGGCTATCCAGATATGCGTGATAGATTTTATCTCTCATAATTGCTACCGTCCTTTCTTGGCTTCATTATATCCAGAAGTGGGAGAAAGAACAAATCTGCAAATCAGGATAAAAAAATAGGCGTACCACTATTTCTAATCTCTGGCGTGACCTCCCCGTGCTTGAAGCTCTGGAAGCCGTGATAGCAGACAATCTCGCTTTCATCGTTCCATTGTGCTTTGGCTATCATCATCTCATCCCTTGCGGTGGCAATCTCACAGTTTACGCCTGTGACGAAAAAACGCTGTTCGGTCTTATCTTCATTGGTGGCGTATTCCATGACATCCACCATCGCCTGCAAGTCTGCTTCGCTGTACTTGGGATTGGCGGTCTTTTCTGGATTCTTGGCATAGTCGATAGGGTGGTCGAGCCTGCCCCGCACATCCCATAACTCGCAGACCGCCATCAGTCCGCCGCCCGTTTCGGAAGCAGGTATTTCTTTCGGACGTCAAGCTGAAAGTCATGCCACTTCTTCGCTTCCTCACGGAGCATCGGCGTGTCGATAAAATCGAGGGCGTTAGCTTTCGCTGCAAGCTGGTTGATGCGGTTGCCGATGGCGGACAGCTCCCGCAGGATTTTATAAAACTCTGGTTCTGGCTTTTCACAGAGCCGATAGCCTTTGACCATTGAACGCAGCAGGGCTTCTTTAGAACGCCCAGACTTCCGTACAAGGTCATAGAGGTATTCAGCTTCTTCCTCGGTCAGACGGAAAAGTATCTGCACGTTTCGTTTCCGCATCGGCATCCCCCTTTCTCTCGGAGAGCCTGTTTATCTGCACAAGGCACATCATCACAACGCCAACCACGCCGCCGAGCATTGTGCCGATGATAAAGAATAAAAACTCACTCATTCTTGGACTCCTTTCTCTTTACGGGGTATTAGGGGCATCCCCTAACAAGCGAATTTGTTTTCCAGACCCATTCTGGATAACCAAATTCAGTGCTTGGTAAGACGTATCCTTAATCCTCGTCCTCATACATACATTCTCCGCACATCGGGCAGAAGTACGGACAGTCCGAACAGCAGCCGTCCTCATCCGCTTCCTTAATATCGGCTTCGCCATAGGCAAAGTCCTCATCAGAGAAGTCGATAAGGTCGGTATCAAAGAGAACAATCTGCACCTTTTCCGCCGCCTGTTCGGGGCTTTCTGCATACACGGAAATGGTCTTTTCATAGTGTCCTGTGAGCGTAACTTCAAATTTCTTCATGCAAAAATTCCTTTCTTTTTTCATAATCTGGTCTTGTTTTGTAGCTTCTTTTTTTACGGAAAATCATCAGACAATCAACGGGCATCCCTCCTTTCACGGGCAAGCTTTGGTCTTTCAATTCCCAGATAAGACAACAAAAAATCGTTGAAGTCCTTGCCGACAGGCGGCGGGTCATCAACGATTTCATAGTCTTTTTTCAATAATTCTTGCAGGGTTTCGGTACAGAGCCGCCCTGTCTTATCCCTGTCGAGATGCAGATAGATGGTCTTGACTTCTGGATGGGCAGCCAGAAAAGTCGTGAGGGCGATAGGGATTTTGCTTTCTTTTATCTCTTTCTTTGGCTGATATACGCCCGACAAAGAAAGCAGGTTTTCCGCCTTATAATCCTTTCCCTCACATTTGAGGTAGGTGGCATAGGATAGTAAATCAATGGCGGCTTCAAACAAATGCACGGAAGCGCACGGCTCCCTCGCCAGAAGTCGGAACGAATACCGTTTGTCGCTGCCCGATGCGTCACGCTTAAAGCTCCCCATCGTACCACGGCAGGCGGCATACTTAGGCGTTCCACTCTCGTCTTTTCCAACGAAAACAGCATTGTGGTAATCGGCACTCTCAAAGATAATGCCATCGGCAATACAATCCTGTATGAGCTGATAATCAATGCCACGCCCGAAAAGATACTGTACCACTCTGTCACAATTCTTATTTTTCGGCGGCAGGAGCAGCACTTTCGGCTCGTCTTTTTTCTCGGCGGCGGGCGGCGCTTTCCAATCCGCAAACGCCTGTCCCGTGAGGATTTCCACAGCTTCCACAAAGCCATACTCCCTAACCTTGATGAGATAATCAAGGGCAGAATAGCCGCCGACACCTCTTGACCACCAGTACCATTTGCCGTTGGAAATCTTCAAGCTGTCATGCTCTGCGGTACAGTACACGTTGCTCGTGCCTTTGACCTTGACCAGATTGCTCGGCTCAAACTCCCTAAGATAAGAGAGCAAATCTATCTGCCTTGCCCGTTCAAGCACATCTGGGTCAATCTGCACATAGGGTCTGTTATTTCTCATTCAATACAATCACCTTTCTTTCCCAGACAAAATCTTTTCCGTCTTAACCATATAATCTTTAAAATCGGCTATCGTCTGGCGCAAATCTTCCATGTGGGAATAATCTGTTTCAATCCATTCTGCATAGATGTCATTCAAAAGATTAGGCGATTTTAACAGGGCTTTCGCTGCCTGCGGGGAATAATCCGCTTCGGAAAAGCACTCGGCAATGTCATTCTTGAGGGCGATTTGATACGCCGCTTCATAGATTTCCTGCGGGCTTTTCTGCTGCATTTCTTCCCGAAAAGAGGAAAGTTCTCTCTGTACCTTATCGGTTAGCCTGCAGTTAAGGGATTGTCTGTACTCTTGATAATTCAATCACACACCTCCTTGAAATAAAATAAGCCGAGGGATTTTCGTAATGAAAACCTCTCGGCTATGTAGCAAATTTTATTTGATATTTGTATTACTTTAAAACAGATTCAAAATTCCCATCAAATTTAATTAAATCTTGCAAAGATAACAATACGATATGTTGCTCTAAATTCTGTACAAAATTGATTGCTGACTTTGTAAATTCTGTACTAGATATAATGATTCCTTTGTCTGCATCATTTTCAATCATTGTTCCTATAAATGCACGAATTACAGACAAAGAAATTTTACCATTTCTATTATATTTTTTTACCTCAACAACGCAATTACGTTCTGGTATCTGAAAATCATACCCCGTATCTCTTGCTTGCCCTTGATATATTACAGGTATATTTTGTGCCTTTAAATATTCATAAATTATCTTTTCAAAATCCTTATAATTCATACTATCTAAAAATTCTTTATCTTCTATAGCTCTCATAATGTTTTCTTTGTAGTCACTATAACAAATCCTTTCTTTGAGAGCAGGATGGCTTAAATAGATTCTTTTGTTTAACTCCATAACAATTTCATTTATATTATCACCTTTTTTAATATACTCAAAGTTCTTCAAATCATATGGAATATCATTATGTTCTGCAATCAAAATAATATTTTTATTCTTTCCCATTGCATATCCCAATTCAAGCATAACATTGGGATTATTACTATCAAATACACAAATAAAATAATCACACTTTTTAACAAACTCAAGAATCCCAACATTTTGTCCCCAGCTTTCCTGAGAATAATCCAAAAGAACAAAATTATCTGATAGTAAATCTTTTATTGCTGCCATTAATTTCCCCGCAAAAGCATCACTAAATGAATAAGAAATAAAAATTGAATTCATAATAATTCCTCCATAGCTTTGTTCAAAGCCCAAAATTCATATAGGGCTGATATTTTTTGTTCTTCATCATCGCCTGTTTCCGTTCCATATATTGTATAGCTTTCCAACACTTGCTTACATTCTTTCAATTTCTTAGCAAGCATTGTTTGAATTTCTTTATTAAGATTGTTAATAATTACGGCATTGTATTTTTCAAACTCGTCATTTTCAATACCTAAATGCTTACGGTTAATTACGACAGACCATCCTTTACATGTCCTATGAATCCATGTTGACGGTGATACTTTGAAATCACTTCCTACTGTTTTGAAAATCACTTCAATTAAGCATTTAATGTCATTTGCTTTTAAAGGTAATGCTCCCAGCTCTGGATTAGATAAGGATTCCATATCATACAAAAATAATTGTCCATCTTCATTAAGTCTCTTTAATACTCCTATTATTATTTCAAAAAACTTTTGTGGATGAATTTCATGAGTTACATTTGTACAAGTAACAAAGTCAAACTTTGTATCTTTCGGTAAAATATCATCAAACGATGATAAATCGCCAATATGTAAATCAGAACCCATAAATTCCATTTTATCAGTTATTTGCTTAACTATTTTTAGATAATCTACATTTATATCATAGCCGTGATATATGATTTTTTTACGATTCTCAATAGTTAAATTTTCATTAAGCTGTGAAATGATTTGCCCTTTTCCACAAGCTAAATCCAACCAATAAAATTTATCAACCTGTGGATTCTGCAATAAAGAACTTAACAATGTTATGGCTGCTTGATGTTGTGGAAGCATTCTTTCAAATTCCAAAACAGCCGATGAATCTCCAATAATAGACATATTCTCCACCTTTCTTCGTTATATAATGTAAATTTTAATATTGTATGTTATTGATTTCTTGAATTAAATCGTTATAATCTTTTAATGTCATTCGATGTTTAATTTTATCCCTATATTCTTTTGCATCCCTTGTAAAATATGAAGTAGTTATTATCATTCCAGCAGTAGCATCATCAGCCATAACTGTTCCATATAATTCCCTAACAAGTTTTACGCTTATAGGATTAGATTTATCATATTTTTTACATTCTACATATATACAAAACTCACCTAAAACGGATTTCTGTACCACTATTATATCCTTTCCGCCATCTCGTGTTTGTTTTGTCAATTTTACATTGTAACCTTGCTTATCCAATAATTCACATACCATTTCCTCAAACTCACGTGATGAAATATTATCTATAATTTTCGGGTCATCCTTTGCCCGTTTTAATAGTGAATCATTGATAATTGTCACACCAGTTATTATATCTTTCGATGGTACAATTAAATCTTTATCTGGCAAAACTATATCGGAGTTAAAATTTATACCATTCCCATATTGATATAACAAATTTCTATATTGGGAATAAAACTCTTTTACATTAAAATCATTTATATCCGCAATAGCAAGGCTCAATACATCCTTAGGAGTAATAACTCTATTTCTAATTTGTTGATTACTAATAATGGAATGCCCAAAACGCTCATTTAATCCTATCTTTGTTATAAGCTGCATTATTTGATTTTGTGTTAAAGGTTTAAGCGTTATGATATGAGTGAAATCTATTTCAACCGGTACGTTAAAACGAGATGTGCATACAACCCTATCATAATCTTTCTTACTAAGATAATGCAATAACTCATTAGGATTTTGCATTTCGTCTAAACCATCTATAAAAAGTGGACCATCATTCTGTCCCCTTAAATTAAAGTTAAAATCACGGATACTATATCCATGAATTATCTTAACACATTCTTTATTTGCAGTGTGATAGCTAAGCAATTTTAATAGCGTTGATTTTCCTGAGCCAGGAGCACCTAAAACCAAAATACGATAATTATTATAGTTCTTCATTATGTCTATTATTTTTAATAGTTCCTCACCATATATAAATCTTTCGCTATAATATTCTTCATATTGCTCTTTTGTATATATTATTTCAGACTCTATCATTTGACTTAACACCCCTGACATAAATAATTGTATTGTTTAAATCTTATTTTTCATAAAGACGTCTTATAAAATGAAAATACTCTATAGCTTCCCAAAAGAAAATTTCTTGCAAGAAGGTCAATTGATTTTTATACTAAACAATATCCTTTACAATCTTCAAATTCATAAATTGTTCTTTTGCTTTTTTTACTTCATCAAATTTTCCATCCCATTTTTGGCGTATTTTTGATTTTTCTAGGACTTCCTTAACAGTATAATCATCAAAATACTTGATTTTTTTAGAGGAATAATATTTTTTACAATAGTGTTCGTAGAGTGAAATCACCGCATCTTTAAATTCATCTGGCTCAATTTCTGGCTCGATTTTATTTAGCAACCTCTGTAAATCACTTGATAGATAATGCAAATCGGGTGGATAATCGTAATAAATTATTTCTCCCTCATATTCAAATGGAACGGGTTTTACTTCTATATCATTTTTCTTTAAGGTATATTCAAAATATGAAAACAGTATATCGGCACTTACATAAGTGTCATTATAGGAACTGACTTCTTTATAAGCAGACAAAAGTGACGTCAATTTCTTTACTTCATCTTTACTCATATATCTAACACTATACTCTTTAGAAATCTCACATAATAATTTGTAATTCTGTCGAGTATAAGCTTCTTCCAATAAACGGATTATTGGATGGATAACAGCCATTCTCAAATTATTTCGATTGCCTTTACGATAATAAAGAGCTGAGATTGCTAATGAAATTATCCCAGACAATACTACCGTTATAAGTGTGAAGCAATTAGCATACCAATTATCACAAAACCATTTTATAAAATTCATATGGAATACCTCATATTTTTGTCTTTCTTAGAACAAGAATATCATAAAATTCTTTGCTTTTCTATATAAAAAGCTATGTAAAAACGGCATCAGCACTCACGCCAACGCCGCTTCTTCTCGGTCAGTTCATTATAAAATCCCTGCTTTTTTCAGATACCCTACGCTGTCATAGCATCCTCTGAAATAGATTGCTTCCTGCTGCATATCAGAGAGCTTATTCCGAAGCTCCAAAATCTCTATCAGAGCCTTACACTCCTGCTCGGATAAATCGCTTGCATTTTCTGTATCCAGAACAGCCATGACTTTCGGATATTGTTCATAAAGGCTCTCAATCTTATCACTAATGGCTCGGTATTCTGGATTTTCTTTCGGCAGTTTCGCAATGACAGAGCTTAGATATTCCTCAAAGATGTTGCTGTGGACATCGACAAAGGTTTCAAATCTGAAATTCTCAAACACATCTTTTACCTCCAACATTTATAATCTTCACTCATTATACTTCCCAAAATTACGCAATACAAATGTGCAAATCCGATTATCTCTCACGGTCTGTATTTTTCTTTTCGGGTGTTTCCTCATCCTGCTCTGGCTCATCGTCAATCACAGGGGTGTCTTTTTTATTCAGATTTAACTCAATGTTGAGGGCGTTCAGCCGTTCCGTTTTTTCTTTCAATTCTTCCTCAAACGCAAACGGCTTTTCCACCTCCACTTTTGCCGTTTCAAGCTGTGCGATGGTTTCCGCCTTTTTGGTCTTTGCGGCTTCCAGTCGGGCAGGGAGCTTGGCAAGCTCATTCTCAATTCGAGTTAAATTCCCCAGAGCATCCATACCTAAATCAACTTTATATTTTCTTGCCCCGCAGAGATTTAAACAGTAATGGGCGTTCACCGTATCATAAAATACCTCGATTTTAAAGCCCCGATAGCTGCCAATTTCGGCAGGGGCGGACAACGGATATTCTTTACAGATAGCAAGGAGCATTTCGCCTGCGTCCGCCTTTTTGGTGTAGGTCACACCTTTTAAAGTCATAGGGCAGAATTTATCCTCCCCCTGCGGCTTGTGCTGTTCGGCAATCGCCGCATCGTTTCCGTATCCTACGATACGTTCCTCATAATCTTTGATTTCCTGCGGATAGTCCTTTAGTATCCTGTCCTCAAGGTCGTAATGCTCGGAAAGGTAGCTCTGTTTTAAGACTTTCAGCTTCGCCACCTGCATATCCAAATCCATTTTTTCCTTAAAACGCTCATCGCCTGTGGCAAGCATCTTGACCTCCGCAAAGGACAAAGCAACCTCGTCCACATCCTCTGCGGAACGCACGGGGCTTTTGCTCGTCATTATCTGGCTGATAAATTTCTGCTTCGATTCCACAAGTTGATAGAGGTATGCGTCAAAGGTCTGCTCTGTCACATAGCGGTAAACCTGCACCTCTGGGAACATATTTCCTTGCCTTTCGATACGTCCCTGCCGCTGCTCAAGGTCAGTCGGTCATTTTTTGCGGACAGTTCATACATGCTATCCTTTTCTGTTCTCTG
>ERZ773210.3281-NODE-3281-length-11708-cov-4.229040_pt1 | contig 11708 bp, 3 predicted proteins | sample MGYA00580528_ERZ773210 | MGnify/ENA primary metagenome ERZ773210 (study PRJEB29015, sample SAMEA2737769) | human gut metagenome | biome: human gut; feature: human-associated habitat; material: faeces | place: China | collected 2012 ...
TCCCCCATTTATTCTGTAGCAGCATTAGCTGCGGCTACTTATTGAAGCTTATTTATCAAGCACTACTCGGCGCGCACACGCAAAGTGCGTTTGTCGCTTGACCAAAGTGAGCAAGCGTTCACCCTAACGTGCCTAAGTGTTTGTTGCTCGCCTGAACTCGTGTAAACGCTTACCAACCGTTTACTCGGTCTTGGACTCTTCCTCATCGGAATCGTCGATACCTCCCAGGTTAAAGCCTAGATCCGTCGAACCTAACAGTGCATCAAGCTCTTCCAAGTTGCGCTGATAAGAACGTGGTGGAAGTGCCTCACCAAGCATGTCCTCACCATCGGTGTTGAAAGTTGCAGGATGGTCGCCACCAATCAAAACGGTGTCGTCTGGTGAGAAGACCATATCAAGCAGCTGGCTCATGTCGTCACGAGAAGCGGTCAGGTCGTCTTCGATTACATGAGACAAACCATGAGCTTCAAGACCAGCCTTCAGCTCTTCGATAGCCTTGGTGCCAATACCCTCGATGCGCAGAAGCTCATCTTCGGTGTGACCTACCAAGTCTGCAACGGTTTCAATACCTGCTTCGGAGAACTTGTTTGCCCAGCGCTGAGATACGCCCAGATCGTCATAGATGTAGAGGCGTGCATCCTCGTCGGACAAGTTGCTACCACGATAGCCGCCTGCAATAGATGCAAAGTAGCTTGCGTAGTCGGAACCTGAGCTCAGATAGCCTTCATCCAAAGACCAATCCTGAGGCTGAGGCAGCAGGTCCTCAATCTCGCGCAGTGCCTCTGGAGCAGAATCAGGCAGACGATCGCCATCCATCTTGTCCACAGGAACACCCTTGTAGGTAAGGCCCACATCGTGATAACGCTTAAGACCAGTACCAGCAGGAATTGGCTTACCAATGATAACGTTTTCCTTCAAGCCCTGAAGCGTATCAACCTTGCCCTCGATTGCAGCATCGGTCAGAACCTTAGTGGTTTCCTGGAAGGATGCAGCAGACAGGAACGAATCGGTTGCCAAAGATGCCTTAGTAATACCAAGAAGCAATGGCTGACCAACTGGCGGGTTCTTGCCTTCGAGAACCAGATCGTTTGCAACTGCCTCGAACTCGAAGCGGTTAACCTGACGTCCTGGCAGATAATCAGAATCGCCTGGATCGATAACAGCAACCTTGCGCAGCATCTGACGAGCAATAACTTCGATGTGCTTGTCGTTAATGTCTACACCCTGGGATACGTAAACGTCCTGTACCTGGTTAACGATGTAGCGAAGCGTAGTGTTTGGATCGGTCAAACGCAGCAAGTCGTGTGGGTTTACAGAACCCTTGGTCAGCTGCTGACCAACCTCAACTTCGCAACCATCGGTAACACCTGGGAGCATCTGAGCACGAGCCGAAACGGTGTACTCGCGGATGTTGCCTTCCTGGTCATGGATGGTCAGGGTCTTGCTGTTCTTGTCGCCTACGATCTGCAACGTACCAGCAATTTCAGCCAACACAGCCTGGCCCTTAGGCTTACGAGCTTCAAAAAGCTCGGTAACACGAGGCAGACCGTGAGTAATGTCTTCACCTGCAACACCGCCAGAGTGGAACGTACGCATCGTCAACTGCGTACCAGGCTCGCCAATGGACTGAGCAGCAATAATACCAGCAGCAGTACCAATGTTAACAGGACGAGAAGTTGCCAAGTCCCAACCGTAGCACTTCTGACAAATGCCGTGTTCAGCATGGCAGGTCATAACTGCGCGATGCTTAATCTTGCGAACGCCCGCGTCATAGAGCGACTGGAGCTGAGCAACGGAGGAAGGATATTCGCCAGCCTCCATGATGATCTCGCCCGTTTCTTCGCTTACTGCAGGCTCAGCCAAGCAACGACCTACCAAGGAGTCGTCGATTTCGCCCTTAGCGTTAAGCAATGGGCACTCAACACCATCGGTAGTGCCGCAGTCGAGTTCGCGAATAATAACGTCCTGAGCAACGTCAACCAGACGACGGGTAAGGTAACCAGAGTCAGCCGTACGAAGTGCGGTGTCAGCCAGACCCTTACGAGCACCATGCGTTGAAATGAAGTATTCCAATACGGAGAGACCCTCGCGGAAGTTTGCCTTAATAGGACGGTCAATAATTTCACCCTTAGGGTCAGACATAAGGCCACGCATACCAGCAAGCTGACGAATCTGCTTGATGTTACCTCGAGCACCAGAGAATGCCATCATGTAAATGGGGTTGAACTTGTCGAAGTTCGCTGCCATTGCATCGCCAACTTCTTCGTTAGCGGCATTCCAAATGTCAACAACCTGCTTATGACGTTCTTCGTCAGACATAAGACCCATTTCGTAGTCTTCGTCAATAGCAGCAACCTTTTCGTCTGCCTTAGCCAAGATTTCACCCTTTTGAGGAGGAATCGTAGCGTCATAAACAGATACGGTCAGGCCTGCGCGGGTTGCATAGTGGAAGCCAGCGCTCTTCAAACCATCCAGGATGGGTTCCATCTCGGAGGTGGTGTAACGGGTGCAGCAATCCTCAACCAAGTGGCTGATTTCACTCTTATTCATTTCGAAGTTCAAGTACGGATAATCATCCGGCAGAACTGCGTTGAAGGTAATGCGACCGATGGTGGTTTCGATGCGCTCGCCCTTCTTGTGCTCAACCATGTTGTCAAAGGAAGTAGCAACAATGGTGTCTTTAGTAAGGCGAACCCAGATCTTAGCCTGAAGGTCAAGATCAGCACGAGCATCGTAGGCATTCATAGCGTCGTTGAAGTCGATAAATGCACGACCCTCGCCTGGGAAACCATCACGAGCAGCGGTCAGGTAGTACAGACCGATGATCATGTCCTGCGTAGGTACGGTCAGCGGACGACCATGTGCAGGAGACTTGATGTTGTTAGCAGAAAGCATCAGAACACGTGCTTCAGCCTGAGCCTCATTGCCCAGTGGCACATGAACAGCCATCTGGTCACCGTCGAAGTCAGCGTTAAATGCCGTACATACCAAAGGATGAAGCTTGATAGCCTTACCTTCTACCAGTACTGGTTCGAATGCCTGAATACCAAGACGGTGCAAGGTAGGAGCGCGGTTCAAGAGAACAGGATGCTCAGTAATTACCTGGTCCAAAACGTCCCAAACATAGCTTGCGCCACGATCTACCGCACGCTTTGCAGCCTTGATGTTGGCAGCATATTCAAGCTCAACCAAGCGCTTCATTACGAATGGCTTGAACAGCTCAAGTGCCATCTGAGAAGGCAAACCGCACTGATGCAGCTTCAAGGTAGGACCAACAACAATTACGGAACGACCAGAGTAGTCAACGCGCTTACCTAACAAGTTCTGACGGAAACGACCCTGCTTGCCCTTCAACATATCGGAGAGCGACTTCAGCGGACGATTGCCAGGACCCGTTACTGGACGGCCACGACGACCATTGTCGAACAGTGAGTCTACGGCTTCCTGAAGCATGCGCTTTTCGTTGTTAACGATGATCTCAGGAGCACCAAGATCCAAAAGACGCTTCAAGCGGTTGTTACGGTTAATTACACGACGATACAAATCGTTCAAGTCAGACGTTGCGAAACGGCCACCGTCAAGCTGAACCATAGGACGCAGATCTGGTGGAATTACAGGAATTACATCCAGAATCATGTCGCGTGGCTGGTTAGAAGAATGCAAGAATGCATCAACTACCTTCAGACGCTTAATAGCCTTGGTGCGCTTCTGACCCTTGCCCGTTGCTACTACCTCACGCAATTCTTCAGCGGTAGCTTCCAGATCGATTGCATCGAGCAGATCGCGAATTGCTTCTGCACCCATACCACCCTTGAAGTAGTCAGAGTAGTTCAGGCGCATTTCACGATACAAAGCCTCATCGGATACGAGCTGCTTTGGCTCAATCTTCAAGAATGCTTCAAGTGCTTCGCTGCGCAAAGTCTTGCGCTCGTTGAACTCTTCGTAGATGTCGGCGATTTCTTCTTCGACCTCTTCAGGAGTCATGCGCTCGTCTTCGTCAATGTCGTCAACGAATTCATCCTCTTCAGGAACATAGTCAACAGACAGACGACGCGTAGCCTCGATAAGGCGATCACGTTCTGCATCCAATTCTTCCAAGTCTGCAGAAAGTTCGTCACGCAGTTCTTCAACGTCTTCTTCACGTGCTTCTTTGTCAACAAACGTGATGATAGAAGATGCGAAGTAAAGTACCTTTTCGAGCTCCTTTGGTGGAATGTCCAGCAAATAACCCAAACGGGATGGAGAGCCCTTGAAGTACCAAATGTGGCTAACTGGTGCGGCAAGCTCGATGTGACCCATGCGTTCACGACGAACCTTAGAGCGCGTTACCTCAACACCGCAGCGTTCGCACACAATGCCCTTGAAGCGGATGCGCTTGTACTTACCGCAAGCGCATTCCCAGTCCTTCGTAGGGCCGAAAATCTTTTCGCAGAACAAGCCGTCCTTTTCAGGCTTGAGCGTACGATAGTTAATAGTTTCAGGCTTCTTGACCTCGCCACGAGACCAACCACGGATGTCCTCCGCGCTCGCAAGAGAGATACGGATAGCGTCAAAGTTGTTTACATCAAATTCGCTCATTTACATCTCCTCTCCCTTACCAATAAGGTCACTTGCTTCGGTCTTATCAGTGGTGCCGCCCATCAAATCGCCCAGTTCAGCGGTGATGGAACCCAGCAAATCGTCTTCAGTCATAGGCTTGTCTTCGCTGGTGCGTGCCTGGCCAAGCATTTCCTCAGAAGTGTCTTCTTCTGGCTCATGCGTTACGTCGATGGTCTGGTGCTGATGACCTTCCAATTCAACGTTCAAGCACAAAGAGCGCATTTCCTTGATAAGAACCTTGAAGGATTCAGGAACCTCAGGTGCAGGGATGGACTCGCCCTTAACAATTGCTTCGTAGGACTTAACACGTCCGGAAGTGTCGTCGGACTTAATGGTCAGGATTTCCTGAAGTACGTTAGATGCACCGTAGGAATACAGTGCCCAAACTTCCATTTCGCCGAAGCGCTGGCCACCGAACTGAGCCTTGCCGCCCAGAGGCTGCTGGGTGATAAGACTGTAAGGACCAGTCGAACGTGCATGAATCTTGTCGTCAACCAAGTGACCCAGTTTCAAGATGTAAGTCTGACCACAGGTGATTGGCTCACGGAAACGCTCGCCCGTGCGGCCATCATAGAGCCAGGTCTTACCAGTGCGAGAAAGCTGAGGAATCATATCCATACGGAAATGTTCGCCATACTTCTTCTTGTTGATGTTCACCAGGTTGCGGTTAGCTTTAAGAATTACGTCGGAAATTTCTTCCTCGGTAGCGCCGTCGAATACTGGCGTTGCTACATGGATTGGACCCTCTACGATTTCGTCAGAGTCTTCCTCGTCTGACCAACCCCAAAGAGCTGCCCAACCAAGGTGGTTTTCAAGCAACTGACCAACGTTCATACGAGAAGGTACACCCAGTGGGTTCAAGATAACGTCAATCGGCGTACCGTCTGCCAAGTAAGGCATATCCTCAACAGGCAAAACGCGGGAAATAACACCCTTGTTACCATGACGACCAGAAAGCTTGTCGCCCTGCTGGATCTTACGCTTCTGAGCAACAAATACGCGAACCAGCTCGTTTACGCCAGGAGCCAATTCGTCGCCATTTGCACGGGAAGAACGAACCACGTTAATTACGCGACCGCCCGCACCATGAGGAACCTTCAGAGAGGTGTCGCGAACCTCGCGTGCCTTTTCACCGAAGATTGCACGAAGCAGACGCTCTTCAGCGGTGAGCTCGGTTTCGCCCTTAGGGGTAACCTTACCTACCAGAACATCGCCAGGGAATACTTCAGCGCCAACACGGATGATGCCATCAGCATCCAAGTCGGAAATCATGTCTTCGGAAATGTTTGGAATTTCGCGAGTGATTTCCTCTGGACCAAGCTTAGTATCGCGTGCGTCAATTTCGTATTCAGCAATATGAATAGAAGTCAGAAGGTCTTCAGCAACAACGCGCTCGGACACGATAATAGCGTCCTCGTAGTTGTAGCCTTCCCATGGCATGTAAGCAACCATGAGGTTCTGGCCGAGGGAAAGTTCAGCCTTGTCGCAAGAAGGACCGTCAGCCAAAACGTCGCCCTGGAATACCTTGTCGCCCTTGCGAACCAGCGGCTTGTGGTTCATGCAACCAGACTGGTTGGAGCGCTGGAACTTAGGAATAAGGTATTCGTCGTATTCGCCGTCTTCGCGTTCAATGATGATGGTCTGACCGTCAACATAGTCAACTACACCTGCGTTTTGAGCAACCAAAACTTCGCCAGAGTCAACAGCGATACGGTGCTCGATGCCAGTACCAACAAGTGGCGCATTAGGACGAAGCAGAGGTACTGCCTGACGCTGCATGTTAGAACCCATCAAAGCACGGTTTGCGTCGTCGTGCTCGAGGAACGGAATAAGAGACGTTGCAACAGAGGTCATCTGGCGAGGTGAAACGTCCATGTAGTTAACGGTTTCTACCGGCATATCCGCAGCTTCACCGAAGTTGCCCTGAGAGTCCTTCGTACGGCACAGAACGCGGCTTGCCTTGACGAATTCGCCATTTTCGAAATGGCCAAATTCGCGCGTATCAGGGTTAAACGTTTCGTTAGCCTGAGCGATGGTGTACTTTTCTTCCTCGTCTGCAGTGAGGTAGTCAACGTCGTCGGTTACCTTGCCGTCGATCACGCGACGATAAGGGGTTTCAATAAAGCCGTAGGGATTTACGCGTGCATAGGTTGCAAGCGAACCAATAAGACCAATGTTAGGACCTTCAGGGGTCTCAATGGGGCACATACGACCATAGTGAGAAGTATGAACGTCGCGAACCTCGAAGCCTGCACGTTCACGAGACAAACCACCAGGACCCAAAGCAGAGAGACGACGCTTGTGCGTAACCCCTGCAGCAATGTTGGACTGGTCCATGAACTGAGATAGCTGTGAAGAACCGAAGAATTCTTTAATAGCAGCAACGATAGGACGAATGTTTACCAGGCTCTGTGGCGTAATGTCGTCTGGCTCCTGCATGCTCATACGTTCGCGTACCACGCGCTCCATACGAGACAGACCAATGCGGAACTGGTTTTGAATCAATTCTCCTACCGTGCGGATACGACGATTGCCAAAGTGGTCAATGTCGTCGGTCTGGTAACCCTCTTCGCCATCATGCAACGCTACGATATAGCGCATGGTTTCGATGATGTCTTCCTGGGTGAGAGTGGAATTGTCGTTTTCCGGATCAAAGCCGAGCTTCTTGTTGATCTTATAGCGACCGACCTTTGCCAAGTCGTAGCGCTGTGGGTTGAAGAACAAACCATCCAGAAGCGTACGAGCTGAATCGATCGTAGGAGGCTCACCGGGACGGAAGCGACGGTAGAGCTCGATTAAAGATTCTTCCTTGGTGGTAGCAGGGTCGCGATCAAGGGTGCGAATAACCATTTCGGAATCGCCCAAAAGATCGATGATTTCCTCGCGCGTTTCTGCAATACCGAGCGCACGCAAAAGCAGCGTAGCAGGCTGCTTACGCTTACGGTCAATACGTACCGAAAGTACGTCGCGCTTATCGGTTTCGAACTCGAGCCATGCACCACGCGAAGGAATTACCTTTGCGTTGTAAATGGTTTTGTCAGACGTCTTGTCGCGCTCTGAGGAGAAGTACACACCTGGAGAGCGAACAAGCTGAGATACTACAACACGCTCGGTACCATTAATAATGAAGGTACCGCGTGGAGTCATCAGAGGGAAGTCGCCCATAAAGACGTCTTGCTCTTTGATCTCGCCCGTCTCACGATTAATAAAACGAATTTCAGCAAAGAGAGGTGCCTGATAGGAAACATCGCGTTCCTTGCACTCATCTACGCTATACTTAGGCTCGCCGAATTCGTGCTTACCGAATTCAACACACATATCTTTAGTGTTTGATTCGATAGGGCTAATGTCGTTGAAGGCATTGGTTAGACCTTCGTCCACGAATTTTTTGAAGCTTTCCGTTTGGATTGCAATAAGATTAGGGACGTCCATTACGTCAGGAATCTTTGCGAAGCTCCGGCGGGTCCTATAACGGCTGGTGGAATCGGGGTTTTTAGACTGAACCACGAGTCACTTCCTCCTTCGTTGCAACCGGCTAATTTGTGTAAAGACACAATTTACTAATTTACTTCGCGCAGGTTGTCAAGTCAAGAAAAATTTTTCTTAATTATGTTTTGCTTATGGATTCTGACAATTATTTTGAATTCCTTCTCCTCACCAACGCATACACCGCAGCGGCAATTACATAAACAGTAGCTCCTAGTCAACAAGAATCGGCATGGCACTACCCCTGCACCCGTATTTCCGTTGTTTGCATGAGCGCTATTGTCCCCACGCTTACACCATCACTGTTGTTTCCCGTATCCGTGCCACCGTTTCCAATATTTACACTACCGCTGTTGTTTGTTTCGCTATTACCGGCATTCATACCATCGTTATCGCCATCAGCACCAGTACCATTGCCACTTTCATCACCCTCAGCATCATTACCGCCATCAAACTCAGAAGCATTGATTATTATCACCAGCGCCGTCACCGTCACTCTCTGCCGCGACAACACTCAACAATCCAGAAACAACCGTAAGTTCACAATTAAGCACAATCGCACCCTGATCGTTTATCTTGAAAATCAAATCATCACTTACGGAATAGCTTTAGGTAGCCCCTGAGGTCCATCAATATCCAACGTGTAATTGCTGTCATCACCTATAGTCATCGAAGGAGCCGTTTAGCGTGATGAAAGCAGAAACCCTACCAAAACTTTGCGTATAACAAATATAGCCCCGCATACAATTGCGGGGCTATATAACTATTTAGCAGATTATTTAACTAATACCTTCATCTTCCTTGCAAAAATTAGCTCCGTCGCATTTTGTGTAAAGCCAAAAAACCCGTCACTGCAGAAACGGTTACACAAAGCGCCAGTACCAAAAAAACTAATCTCAAAGAATCATTAGTCTCTGGAAGGAAATCATTTTCTTCTTGACTACCAACTGAATCTAATGGAGTTAAAGAATTATCAGCACTTGGATCATTTATTGTTCCATCAGCCAAAACCGTTGTTCCACTACCAACCTGCACCGTTTGACCTTCAGACGTTTCCACACTTCCGCCATTAGGTAATGTTACGGTTCCATCGGCGTTTATCTCAATCAAATCGGAACTTGAGACCTTATCTCCATCGGGTAAAACTACACTACCGCCATCGGGAACACGAACTGATCCGTCAACGCCAACAGTAATAGATCCACTTGATTCAACGACAGAACCATTCGGCAGAGTTACACTACCTCCTGACACACTCACAGATCCATCTTCATTTACTTTGGATCCAGAAGGTACGGTAATAGTACCTACATTAGGCAATTCAATGGAAAGTGAACCTTCTTTATCAGGGGACACTATCGGACCAGAAGGCGTTGCTGCTGAAGGTACCTTAGGATCAACGGTCGCATTACCTGGAAGTATCACTTTTTCACCACTCGAAAAGATTACTTCTCCTCCATCTGAAGGAAGCACGGCAATTCCATCGCCAGAATCAGACGTCCCATCAGGAAAAACAATTCCTCCATGAGTATCCGAGAACGATGCCACGGTTAAAACAACAGAATCCGATGGATTATGGTTATCATCACCCGCCAAGCGAATTTCATATGCGCTCGGCGCGAGTCCCGTAATAGAACCATCAGCTGAAACCGCGGTCCATCCATCATTATTGGATAAACGAGGCTTAAAAGATGCGGCGCTAGCTACTCTCCATTCAGAATTACTTGGAAGTCCTGAAATAGAACCGTCATCTCCTCCCGCAGTAGCTTCCGGAGAAACAACCGCATTACTTTCTAAAACATCAACCGATTGATCAGCACGAAGAATAACAAAATCTTGCGTTCCGTTTTCAATAACAGGTGCTTGTTGCGTATCGGTTTCATCCGCACTTACAATCACCCTATAAGATCCTGCATCGGAGGGAGCCTCGCCAATAGCGCTCCAGCCACCCTCATCGTCTGATTTATACCATGCAACTACGACTTCACCATCGTAGCCTGCCTTATCCACGTTTACCGAAACAGGATTACCATCATATGTTTTAGTAGCATCAATCTTTGACACACTGATGGTTTGTGCATCCGCACGTCCGATTGAAAATTCCAGTTCTCCACTTGCTGAAAGATGATTCGTTCCTTCGGCAATTGAAACCTTAACCTTGTAAGAGCCAACTTCATTTGGCGCAGATTCTAGATGCGTCCAATCACCCTGATCATCCTGCTTGTACCACGTATACGAACACGCGCCATCACTTACATAACCATGCTTATCAACCGCAGAAACAGAAGGGCTACTTACTTGAATTCCATCATATTTCTTGGCTATGTCTTCGACAGACACTGAGACAATATTTGCTTTAGAGACCACCAAAACTGCATCGCTAAATTGAACGCTATAATTTGAAAGCGATTCAGGAGCGGCTCCATTTACCCACTCAAGCGATACGGGATACGACCCAGCATTATCGCCTTTACTATAACTACTCGAAACATTTATAGCATTCGCAAGCTCCTCATAAAGCTTACTTTCATCGCTACCCTGCCATCCTTTGGCGGTTATGCTGTAGGAACCCGATTTCGGAGCCTCATCGCCAAAAGTAATAACCTTATCTTGAACGGAGACGGCAAGAGATGCTTGAGAGATTTCAAGCGTATCGTCCGCCACTACTTCGCACAAAGAATAAACTACACCACCTACTATTTTTTCAGGCAGAATTGCCTTGATTTGATACGTTCCTGCATCGCTTGGCAAACCAGCAGACCAAGCGCCTGCACTTCCCGACTTACGATAATAGTAAGACAATTCGTCCATTGCGTCATCAGAGCCTCTTACAGCGGACGTCACCAAACCTGTAGCATCCGCTTCTGACGCATCGTAAACCTGAGTCTCAAAGGAATCCGCAAAGGTAATACTTGCGTTTTCAGAAGGGTAAACACGATACGGATATTCAGAAGCAAGACTGTCCTCATTATTTCTTACAACATATCCCTCATCAGGAGTTATTCCATATATCGATCCATTACCGCCAGCAGAACCTTGGTTAAAGGCACCACCAGTAATAGATAACGGATTTACTTGATTCCCACCAAGTGAAGCACCAATAGATGAAGCCTTTATATAACCACCTGTAATCGTGATAGAACCACCAGATTTACCTTTAATCGTGCCGTTACTACCCATATAGAAACCGCCGCCAATACCAGCAGAAGTGTAACCGCCGGTCGCTTCAATCGTGCCGCCGCTTATTTCAATGTCCGCGTTACCGGCATTACTGCCCATGTTTCCCTGACCGCCGCCGATACCGGCTCCATCTCCACTAATAGCAGTAATCGTGCCGCCAGTGATGGTGACTTGACCGGCTTTTGCACTACCACCGCCAATACCAGCACCAAAGTATCCACCCGTTGCGGTCAGACTGCCAGCGTTATCGTTGTCGTCCTGAATGGTCAGCTTGCCGCTGGTCACATTTCCTTCGCTGTCTACGGTCTGATTGTGCTCAAGACCGGCGTGTTTGTCGCCGCCTTGCAGCTCGTTGTCGCCATCCAACTCAATGGTGGTGTCACCTTTGCCGGTCACGCTCACGGCGGCTTCGCTCCCTCTGCTGGCGTCGATGTTCACATCCT
>ERZ773210.3284-NODE-3284-length-11691-cov-18.382348_pt1 | contig 11691 bp, 9 predicted proteins | sample MGYA00580528_ERZ773210 | MGnify/ENA primary metagenome ERZ773210 (study PRJEB29015, sample SAMEA2737769) | human gut metagenome | biome: human gut; feature: human-associated habitat; material: faeces | place: China | collected 2012 ...
AACTTTGGAAAATACCGACCAGAGTATCAATAAACTGTGTCATGTTCTTCCTCCTCTGTTAAAACGGTGCGGTCGTGTCGTTCACGCCCGCATTGCCCCAGCCGTTCTTGCTGCGGCGCACTGCCTTGAGGGTGTACTTGCCATTGCCCATGGCGTGGATGGCGGCCATGATGGCGGCGACCACGTCACCGGGGATGCCTGCCTCGACCTGCGGAGCCGGAGCGGCGGCAGCCTGCTGCACGGGTGCGGCGGGCTTTGCGGCGGGCTTTGCGGCGGGAGCCTTGGCAGCTTCCTTCGCAGCCTTCTTCTTGGCATTCATCGAATCGAAGATCTTGCCCTCCAGCGTGATGATCGCCATCAACAGCACGAGGATCAGGAACACCAGTACGATGCCGGTAATGGTAACGACCACGTCAAAACCTAAATCCATGGTTTTTCCTCCTGTTTCTTGTATACTGCGTCCGATACAAGCTCGTTAGCAGAAAATCAATTTGGGTATAGTATACCTTATTTTCCCATTTATTTCAACAAAAATGGACAATTTTTCTTTTTGACCCTTTGTGCCAGAAGCATGGACAAATGGTGCTGCCCGGTGCTTCGCGTCCAGTGCACGCACCTGCGCGCTTTTTTCGGCATGGGTGCTCAACGGCGGCCGATGCGGGGCGTTGCGTCCATGAAGCCGGTCTCCAGCTTGTCGTTGATGCCCAGGCTCATGGCGGTGCCCAGCGCCACGCAGTTGACGGGGTCCGGCGAGACGGTCACTTCCACCTTGAGCTCCTCGCTGAGGTACTCGGTCAGGCCGTGCAGCTGTGCGCCGCCGCCGGTGAGCATGACACCGTTGCGGTAGATGTCGCCTGCCAGCTCCGGCGGGGTCTTCTCCAGCACCTGGTGCGCTGCGGTGCCGATCTGCTCGCTCAGCATCATCACGGGCTCGTAGAGGTCGTCGGTGGAAACGTTGACGCGCACCGGCAGGCCGGTGAGCAGGCTGCGGCCCTTGATCTCCATGGTCTCGTGGAAATCGGTCTTCTGGGGGCAGCAGGCCACGTTTTTCTTCAGTTCCTCGGCGGTGCGCTGGCCGATGGCCACGCTGTACTTGTTGCGCACGTACTTCAGAATTTCTTCATCGTAGTGGTTGCCTGCCACGCGCACGCTGGTGGCCTTGACCTTGCCGCCGAGGGACAGCACGGCGATATCGGTGGTGCCGCCGCCGATGTCGATGATCATGCGGCCGTCGGGCTGGGTGATGTCGATGCCGGAGCCGAGGGCGGCGGCAATGGGCTCGTCGATCAGGTACACCTGGCGGGCACCGGCGGCCACCACGGCCTCCACCACGGCGTCGCTCTCGATGCCGGTGATGGCGGCGGGCACGCAGACAGCCACACGGGGCTTGACCATGTGGGAGCTGTACACCTGCTTGACGAAGCGGCAGATCAGCTCACGGGTCATGGTGTGGTCGCTGATGACGCCATCCTTCAGCGGGAAGATGGCGGAGATGTAGTTCGGGGTGCGGCCCACCATGGCCAGCGCCTTGTCACCGGCTTCCAGCACGGTGTTCTTGCGGGTATCCATCGCCACGACGCTGGGCTGGTTGAGCACAACGCCCTTGCCCTCCTGCGCGATGATGATGGTGGTGGTACCGAGGTCGATACCGATATCGTTCTGTGCCATAAGATCTCTGTTCCTTTCGTTCCTCTATCGTCATAACGGCCCGGCGGACCCGCCCGGCCGGAAAACATACCAGTGTACAGTATAGCATAGTTGCGGGAAAAAGTATACAAGTTTTGCAGCCTTCATGCGGGGTGCGGCAAAGTTCTGCCAACATGGGCAACGGCCTCGCCCTCAGATTCACGGCCTCGCCCTCAGATTCACGGCCTCGCCCTCAGATTCACGGCCTCGCCCTCTCAGTCACCTTCGGTGACAGCTCTCCCAAAGGGAGAGCCAAGGGCGTAACCGGAACGTTTCTTGCCTCTCCCTTTGGGAGAGGTGGCACGCCGTTAGGCGTGACGGAGAGGGCGAGGCCGCCGACCTGAGACACGGAAATCAACTTTTGCAGCTTGACCCGGAGCAAAAGTTGATCTCCGTGCAGCCTTCATTCCTCCACACGCACCTGCTCCGGCGGCATCTCCGCCTGCAGCAGGGCGCACAGGCCGCTGTAGCGCAGGTTCTGGCGGATGTTGCTCATCATGCGGTTTACAACGTCCCGCCTGCCCGCCACGATGCACAGTTTCCGCGCGCGGGTGACGCCGGTATAGAACAGGTTGCGGTAGCAAAGGCGCGGCGGCACCTGCGCCACCGGCAGGATCACCGCCGGGAACTCGCTGCCCTGGCTTTTGTGCACCGTGATGGCGTAGGCGATCTCCAGCTCGTTGAGGTTCTCGGCCGGGTAGATGAGCCGCCGGTCGTCCATGCGCACCACCATGGAGCGGTCCCGCGTGTTGATGCTCTCCACGATGCCGATGTCCCCGTTGTAGGCACCCACGCCCTGTTCCCCGCCGATGCGGTTCCAGACGATCTCGTAGTTGTTGCGCACCTGCATGACCTTGTCGCCCACCCGGAACACCCGGGACGCGCTCTGCAGCTGGGGCTTGCCCTTCTGCTCCGGGTTGAGCAGGTTCTGCAGTTCCACGTTCAGCGCCTGGGTGCCGGTGGGCCCGAGCTTGGTGGGGCAGAGCACCTGAATATCCTTGATGGGGTCGAAGCCATAGCTGCGCGGCAGCCGGGTGGTGACGAGGTCGCACACCAGCTTCTGGGCCGCGTCGCCGTCCGACTCCAGAAAGAAGAAGTCGTCGGTCTTGCCGCCCTTTTTCAGCGGTTCACTGGAGATGATGCGGTGGGCATTCTCCACGATGAGGCTGCGGGCCGCCTGCCGGAAGATCTCGTTCAGGCAGACGGTGGGCACACAGCCGGAGCGGACGATCTCGCCCAGAATGTTGCCCGGGCCCACGCTGGGCAGCTGGTCGGCGTCGCCCACCATGATGATGCGGCAGCTGTAGCGCAGAGCCGCGATCAGGGCCTGAAACAGCTTCACGTCCACCATGCTCATCTCGTCCAGAATGACCACGTCGCACTTGAGCAGGTTCTTGTCGTTGTGGATGAAGCTGACCACCCCGCCGGTGTAGTCCACCTCCAGCAGGCGGTGGATGGTGCTGGCCTTGCGGCCGGTCAGCTCGCTCAGGCGCTTGGCCGCGCGGCCGGTGGGCGCGCACAGGGCCACCCGCTCGGCCTGATTTTCCAGCAGCTGCAGGATGGCGTTGACGGTGGTGGTCTTGCCGGTGCCGGGGCCGCCGGTGAGCACAAGGCAGTTCTCGGTCATGGCCTTGCGGATGGCTTCCTTCTGCAGGGGCGCGTAGGCAAAGCCCTGGGTCAGCTCCAAAATCTGAATGTTCTTGTCCAGTCCGTGGGCCGTGTTTTTGCCGCGCTGCGCCAGCATCGCCAGCCGGTCGGCGATGTCCTGCTCCGCCGCCAGCAGGTCCGGCAGGTAGATATACGGCACCCCGTCGAACATTTTCACGCAGAGTTCTTCGGTCTCAATGCATTTATCCAGTGCGGCGGCCAGCTTTTCCGGCGGCTGATGGATGAAATTGGACGCCGTTTCCAGCAGCTGGGCCCGGGGCAGGCAGGTGTGGCCGTTGCCTGCGTTGTGGCGCAGCGTGCGCAGCAGAGCCGCTTCCAGCCTCTGAGCGCAGTCCCCTTCCATATGGTAATACTGTGCGATGCTGTCCGCGTGGCGGAAATCCAGCTGCAGCGGTTCACCACAGAGCAGATAGGGGTTGGCCGAGATGGCCTGCATGGCCCCGGGGCCAAAGGTGCGGAACACTTCCATGGCCTTGCGGGGGCTGATCTCGAACTGGGCCAGATAGGCAATGAGTTCCCGCATGCCGAACATGCGTTTGAACTCCTGCTGGATGCGGTCGGCCTTGTCCGGCGAGATGCCGGGGATCTCGGTCAGGCGGGCGGGGTCGTTGGCGATGACCTCCAGCGCTTCGGCACCAAATTTGTCGATGATCTTATCCGCCGTTTTCGCGCCGATGTAGGGCAGCGACCGGCTGGCGAGGAAGGCGTACACCGCTTCCAGGTCCTTGGGCATGTCGGTCTCGCACTCCTGCGCGTGGAACTGGCGGCCGTAGGTGGCGTGGTTCTCATACCGGCCACGGCAGACCACGCTCTCGCCTGCGTGCAGTTCGCCCACGATGCCGCACACTACCGTGACCACACCGCCGCCGGACACCTCGAACACGGTGTAGCCGTTATCCGCGTTCTCATAGATGATGTCCTCCACGGTGCCCTCGATCTGTTCCAGCTGCTGTTCGGCCATGCACTCACCTCCTGCCTTTTGCACAATCATAAGTAGTATAACGCTTTTGACGAAATTTGTAAATCCGCAAAGAAACGAATGCGTCGGCAGAGGAAAGCCGAGCTGCCTTCTTTTAAAGCGCTTCCCGATTGGAGATGTTCTCTTTTGACGCCCAAAAGAGAACCAGAAAGGACGGCGGTGCCCGGAGGGCATGAAAGCCCCAGTGGGGCTTTTAAGCCGCAGACCGGTTTGCGAAGCAAATGCCGCGTGTTCAGCGCGGCAAGGTCACAGCGATTTCGACGCGCTGGATCCACGAACTAGGGGCTACTCGCCCCTAGTAACCCCAAAGCAGAAAGGCTCCATACAAAAAAGCTAGCCGCTTCGCTTAACGCTTTTTTGTGTTCCGCCATTTAAAGTCGCTGCGCGACGGCCGCAGGCCGACAGCAGCAGCTGCCGTTTGCCGCTGCGGCCCCTTCCCGTGAAAAAGTAAAGCTGGAAAATCCGCAGATTTTCCAGCTTTACAAATAAAAAATAATTTTCCGCTAAATATGCAACGGCGACGACCGCGGCCATTTTCAATCGTTACGCCTTCTCGAGGTCCTTCTCGGCTTGCAGCTTCCTGCGCACCACAAAATAGGCCGGGATCAGGAAGAAGCAGGCAAAGAACCATGCCACCGGGTTTGCAATGCAGGCCGCAAAGTAGCCCCACAGCGGCACGAACCAGAAGCCCACCATGGCGCGGGCGATCATCTCGGCCACACCGGCAAACATGGCAAGGCCGGAGTGCCCCAGGCCCTGAATGGTGTAGCGGTAGATGATGAGCACCGCCAGCGGGATGTAGAACACGCTGTTCCAGAAGATGAACTCCTGCGCATTGGCCATAATGGCGGTCTCGCCTGCGTCCAAAAACAGGCCGATCAGGGGCTTATCCAGCACGCGCAGGATGAGGAAGGAGGCCACGCTGTACACGCAGCCGATGCCCAATGCGGTGTTCACGCCGCGGTTCACGCGGTCCAGATCCTTGGCACCCATGTTCTGGCTGGCGTAGGTGGTCATGGCAGTGCCGATGCTCTCCAGCGGCACGCAGAGGAACTGCGCCGCCTTGCCGCCGGCGGTCTGCGCCGCCACGATGTCGCTGCCCAGGCCGTTCACAGCCCCCTGCAGCACCACGCTGCCGATGGCGGTGATGCTGCACTGCAAGCCCATGGGGATGCCCATATTGCACAGCTTTGCGCAGTGGGTCAGGCTGAAACGGCTTTCTTCCCTGCTCCAGCGCAGTTCCGGGTAGTGGCGCAGGATGTACAGCAGGCTGCCGAGGCCCGCCACCGCCTGACTGAACACGGTGGCAAACGCCGCGCCGAAGGCACCCATCTTGAACACGATGATGCACAACAGGTCGAGCCCGATGTTCAGAAAGCTTGCCACCAGCAGGAAGTACAGCGGGCGCTTGCTGTCGCCCAAAGCACGCATCAGGGCGCTCGTCACATTATAAAGGAGGGTGAACGGGATGCCCCAGAAAATGGTGCGGATGTAGATATCCGCCAGGTCGATGATGTTTGCCGGGGTGTTTGTCCACACCAGCACCGGGCGGGTGAGCGCCACGGTGACGATGGTCAGCACCGCCGCAAAAAAGACGGACAGCCACACGGTGTTGGCGGTGTAGCGGCGCATCTCGGCGTAGTCCTTCGCGCCGAAGGTCCACGAAATGGGGATGGAAAAGCCGCAGGCGATGCCGTTCACAAAGCCCAGCACCAGATAGTTCAGGCCGCCCACGCTGCCCACGGCCGCCAGCGCTTCCACGCCCACAAAGCGGCCCACGATGATGGTATCGGCCAGATTGTAGAACTGCTGGAACAGGCTGCCCAGCATCAGCGGCACCGCGAAGGCAAGGATCAGCTTGAGCGGGCTGCCTTGGGTCATATCCTTTGTCATAGTGTAAAGTCCTCCTACCCGCCGGGAAACGGGGATTCCATTCGCATTCAAAAAGCGTATCTTCGTGATTTTGACCGTGAAAAACGCCCTGCCGGAAATGGCAGGACGTTATGCGCATTCATGTGTGGTATTATAGCGAAGCCGGAGTGGAATTGCAAGATTTGCATTGCATCAACATTTATAATTTTTTGCCGCAAGAATTGGGCATTTTGCTCATTCTGCGTAATGCGCCAGGAACTGCTTTGTGCGCTCCTCCTGCGGGTGCTCAATGAGCTGCTTGGCGGGGCCTTCTTCCACCACCACGCCGCCGTCCATGAACAGGATGCGGTCGGCCACATCGCGGGCAAAGTGCATCTCGTGGGTGACGATGATCATGGTGGTCTTGCGGTCGGCGAGGTCGCGCAGGACGCGCAGCACTTCGCCGGTCAGTTCCGGGTCAAGGGCGCTGGTCGGCTCGTCGAAGCAGAGGATGTCCGGGTGCAGGGCCAGCGCACGGGCAATGGCCACGCGCTGCTGCTGGCCGCCGGAAAGCTGGTGCGGGTAGTGGTTCGCCCGCTCCGAAAGACCCATCTGGGCCAGAAGTTCCCTCGCCTGCTGCTCCAGCTCGGCGTGGATGGCCTTTTTGTTGGCTTTGTAGTCCGGGCGTTCCTTCGCCAGCAGTTCGCCCGCCAGCATCACGTTCTGCAGGGCGGTGTACTGCGGGAACAGGTTGAAGTTCTGGAACACCAGACCGAAGTGCAGGCGTTTTTTGCGCACCTCGCTCTCCCGCTGGGTGGCGGGGTCGGCGGCGTCCCACATGGTCTCGCCGTTCACCTTGATGACGCCGCTGTCCGGCCGCTCGAGGAAGTTCAGGCAGCGCAGCAGGGTGGTCTTGCCGGAGCCGGACGAGCCGATGATCGCCAGCGCTTCGCCCTGCTCCAGAGTGAGCGAAATGTCCTTGAGGACCTTTGTGTCCCCGAAATTTTTGCCGATGCCGGAGGCTTCAAGCAATGCCATGATGTTGTTTCCTCCCTTTCATCAGCGGAAATAATCCAGTTTCTTTTCGGCCCAGCCCAGCAGCAGGGTGAGTGCGCCCACGAAGACCAGGAAGAAGATGGCGGTGGAGAACAGCGGCCAGATCAGGCCCTTTGCGCTGTACTCCTTGGCCATCATGATGATCTCCTTGTTGGCGATGGTATTGGCCAGCGAGGTATCCTTGACGAGGGTGATGACTTCGTTGCCCATGGGGGCCAGGATGCGCTTGACCACCTGCAGCAGCGTGACCTTGAAGAAGATCTGGGTCTTGGTCATGCCCAGCACCTGACCGGCTTCGGTCTGGCCCTTGGGGATGGCCTCGATGCCGCCGCGGTAAATTTCGGAGAAATAGCAGGCGTAGTTGATGGCAAAGGCCACCACCGCCGCCACCATGCGGCCGCCGGAACCGGAGGGCCAGGGGTTCTCCATGCCCAGCAGGCCGGGGCCCAGGTAGATGACGATGATCTGCAGCATCAGCGGCGTGCCGCGGATGACCCACACAAAGGTCTTCACCACACCGGCCAGCGGCTTGCACCGGCTCATGGAACCAAAGGCCACCACCAGACCCAGCGGCAGTGCAAACAGCAGGGTCAGGGCAAACAGCTCACAGTTGAGCAGAAATGCGCCGGAAAGACGCCCCAAAATCACAGACACAGGAACACACCCATCACATCAGATTTTTTAAACGGTCAACAGGCTCGCCCTCTCAGTCACCTTCGGTGACAGCTTGTCCCCTTTTTGTCGCTGCGCGACATCTTCCCCCGACCGGGGGAAGTCTTTCAAAGGGAGAGCCAAGAACACAGCGGCAAGGCCCTTGCCTCCCCCTTTGGGGGAGGTGGCATTGCGCAAGCAATGACGGAGAGGGCGAGGACGCTAAAACCAACGTTATCCTTTTTATTTCTCAGTCGGCCAGAGCCAGATCGTACTTCTCGGCCAGCGCCTGCATGGTGCCGTCGGCCTTCAGCTCGTCGAAGGCGGCATCCACAGCGGCGGCGGCGTCACTGCCCTTGCGGAAGGCCACGCCGTATTCCTCGGCGTTCAGCTCGTCCACGATCTTCAGGCTGGCGTAGTCGGTGCCCTCGCCGATCATGGCATTGGCCAGGGTCAGGTCCAGCACAGCGGCATCGGCAGTGCCTGCGGCAACTTCCATCAGGCAGTCGGTCTGCACGCTCTTGGAGACGTAATCGGCCTGGGCCAGATCCTCGTCGCCCTCAATGGCGGCCTCACCGGCGGAACCGGCTTCGGCGACGACAGTCTTGCCCACCAGATCGGCGGTGGAAGCGTAGTCGGTGCCGTCCTTCACCACGACGACCTGTGCATTCTTGGCGTAGGCTTTGGTGGTGGCGGTGTTGGCCATGATGTCATCGGTCAGGGTCATGCCGTTCCAGATGCAGTCGATGCTCTTGGCGTCCAGCTCCACCACTTTGGTGTCCCAGTTGATCTCCACGAACTCCGGCTCCACGCCCAGCTTTTCGCACACAGCCGTTGCCAGCTCGGTGTCAAAACCGGTGAAGTTGCCGTCGGCGTCGGTGTAGTTCATGGGCTCGTAGACGGTGTAGCCGATGACCAGCTTGCCCTTTTCCTTGATGTAATCCAGGTCGCTGGCAGCGGTCTCGGAAGCGGCGGCACTGCCGGATGCGGCAGAAGAAGCCACGGTGGAAGTGGATGCGGCACCGCCGCAGGCGGCAAGGCTCAGTGCCATGGCACCGGCCAGAAATGCAGACACAAGACGTTTCATAAAAGGTTCCTCCCCTTTTGGTTTCCCAATGTATTTCCCTCTCGGTTTAGCATTTTATCATGCTAAAGTGTTAAACCGTGACTATAGAATAGCGCGTTTGCCGCCGTTTGGCAAGAGGGAAACGCAATTTTTTGCAGTTTCTCCTTTTTGCAGGCAGTTTTTATCCAGACGTTTAGCAGTTGTGCACAAAACGCACGGCATCTTCTCCCGCGGCCCGGCGCGCAAAAAGGCCCCGGAAGACCCACTCGTCTCCCGAGGCCCGGTTCCGCTTTTTGTTCAGACCCGCCCGGTCAGCGCATCTCGCGCGCATCCGCGCAGGCACGCAGCACGGCGTTGCGGTAGTTCTCCACCGCGATGGTGCACCCGGACAGCAGGTCGGCGTCCTGCGCCTTGCCGTCCGTATCCAGTTCCAGCCCGCGCACCTGGTCTGCGGTCTTGCCGGTCAGCCAGCGGCCGAAGGCATCCGCCTGCTCGGCCCAGCCCGCCTTCAGCGAGGAGACCGCTGCCAGCGGGTAGTCCTCGCCCTTCTGGCGCTTGGTGCGGTGGTCGGAGGGCAGGTCCACCTTGCCGGTGTCGTCCGCCGTCACCGTGAGCTCCAGCTCATCCAGCTGCACATCCCGGATGCGGCCCTCGCCGTCCAGCACCACCGCCGCCGTGATGGTGTTCAGCTTGCCGTTTTCGTCCTGCTCGGTCATCTCGGTGAGCACGCTCATGCCGGTGCGCCAGCCGGAGCGGTCTTCCGTCTGCGATGCGCTGCTGCCGGAAGCCGTGCCGCTCGTGCTGTGGCTCTGCGAGGCGCTGTTCGCGCCGGAATTGCTGTTCATGCAGCCGGTCAGCACCAGTGCTGCCGCCAGGGTGCAGCCCAGGATCATGCCTCGAACTGTCTGTTTCATCGTTATAACGCTCCCTTTCCTGCCCCATCGCAGGGGCTTTGAAGGTAGTGTGCCCGGAAAACGGTGCATTATTGCAAATTCTCTTACATCAAGGGGCTCAGCAGGCGCAGCACGCTGTCCAGCACGGTGCCGGGCAGGCTGGTGCGGCAGTCCGTCACCTGCACTTCGCGGCATTGGGGCAGCGTTGCCAGCACGTCGTCCCGCAGAACGGCCACCTGGCTGCTGTGCTGCAGCAGCACGCCGCACTCGAAGTGCAGAAACAGGCTGCGGTAATCCATGTTGATGCTGCCCACCACGGCGGTGACGTCGTCGCTCACCCAGCACTTGGCGTGCAGGAAGCCGGGCGTGAACTCAAAAATGCGCACGCCCGCCTGCAGAAGCGGCAGATAATAGGACCGGCTCAGCCGGAACACCAGCTTTTTGTCCGGGATGCCCGGCAGCACCAGCCGCACATCCACCCCGCGCTTGGCGGCGTTCCGCAGCGCGTCCAGCATTTCCTCGCCGATGGCAAGGTAGGGCGTGTAAATATAGACATACCGCTGCGCCTGCGCCAGGATGTTCAGGTATATCGTCTCGGCCACGGGCTCCTCGTCCAGCGGGCTGTCGGCGTAGGGCTGCACCACGCCGTCCGACACCGGCGGCTCCAGCGGCGCGGGGCGGAAGGGGCTGTAGTCTTCCTCGCTGGGGCGGAAGGCGTTCCAGAAGTTGAGGAACATCACGGTGAAATTCCACGCAGCATCGCCTTCCACCCGCAGGGCGGCGTCCTTCCAGTAGCCGAAGCGCTGCTCCTTGTTGATATATTCGTCCGCCAGGTTCACGCCGCCGGTGTAGGCCACCGTGCCGTCGATGACCACGATCTTGCGGTGGTCGCGGTGGTTCATCACCAGCGAGAGCAGCGGCACCACGGGGTTGAACGGGATGCACCGGATGTGCGCCCGCTCCATGCGCACCACAAAATCCGTGGGCAGGCCCAGCAGGCTGCCGAAATCGTCGTAGATCAGCCGCACGTCCACCCCCTGGGCAGCCTTGCGGCGCAGAATTTTCTCGATGCCGTTCCACATATATCCGTGGCTGACGATGAAGAACTCCAGAAAAATCGTCTTCTCGGCCTTTTCGAGATCGGCCAGCAGCTGCGGGTACATGGCCTCGCCGCAGGAGAAATACTGCGTGCGGGTGTTCTGCCAGGCCGGGTAGGGGCCGTATTTCGCCACATAGCGGCTCTGGCCCAGCCCGCGGGCGTCCAGCGTGTCGGCCGGGCCGGGCTGCTGGGCAAGGTCCTTTTTGTGGGCGTCGTCCACGGCCTGCATCTTCAGGCGCAGGCGGCGGGAGGGCCGCTTGTTGCCAAAGGCCAGGTACAGCGCCCCGCCCAGCAGCGGCAGGATGCCGATCAGCGCGATCCAGCCCACCTTGTAGGCGCTGTTCTCGTCCTTGCGCACCAGATACAGGATGATGAGCAGGCTCAGCGCGTTGAGCACGCCGTTCACCCACACCCGCCCGGTGCCGGTGGTGATGGCGAAGAACACCCAGCACAGCCACAGCAGCTGCAGCGCCACCAGGATCACCGTGACGGTGACGCGGTTCAAAATGCGGCTGAAAAATTTGACGAACGGCAGCCGGTAGAACATGCGGCCCGCCCCCCTTTCCTGCACTCCTTTATAATATGTGTAAGTATACCGCGGTTTTGCACCGTTTGCAAGGCCTGCGGCCTTCGGCATGATGTCTGCTGACGCAGATGATGTGCTGACGCAATGATGTTTTGCTGCGCAAAATGATGTGCGCTGCGGCGCATGAAGGACGATACGACAGCAGAAAAACACCCC
>ERZ773210.3285-NODE-3285-length-11691-cov-17.232296_pt1 | contig 11691 bp, 9 predicted proteins | sample MGYA00580528_ERZ773210 | MGnify/ENA primary metagenome ERZ773210 (study PRJEB29015, sample SAMEA2737769) | human gut metagenome | biome: human gut; feature: human-associated habitat; material: faeces | place: China | collected 2012 ...
CCTATATCAAGAAGGTCATCGGCACCGAGGAGGCAAACTTTGCCCGCACCATCGACGCCGGCATGACCATCCTGAACAACATGATCGACGGCCTGGAAAAGGCCCACGAGCATCTGCTGAAGGGTCTGGACGTCTTCAAGCTGAACGATACCTTCGGCTTCCCCCTCGACCTGACCAAGGAGATCGCAGCGGAGCAGGGCATCGACATCGACGAGGAAGGCTTCCACACGGAGATGAAGAAGCAGAAGGAGCGCGCCCGCGCTGAGCGTCTGAAGAAGAACATCTCCGGCTGGAGCGAGGACCTGTTCGGCAGCCTGAACACGGAGCCGACCGTCTTCACTGGCTACGAGACCCTGAACGACACCGGCGTCGTGGTCGCCCTGAGCGACGAGGAGACCCTGACCGATGCCATCGCTACCGATGAGCAGGCCAAGGAAGACGTTCTGGTCGTGCTGGACAAGACTCCGTTCTACGCCGAGATGGGCGGCCAGGTGGCCGACCAGGGTGTGCTGACCAGTGCAGACTGCTCCCTGCGTGTGCTGGACGTCAAGAAGACCCCAAAGGGCTACTACGTCCACACCTGTGTGCTGGAGAGCGGCATCGTCAAGGTCGGCGACCATCTGACCGCCAAGGTCGATAAGGAATACCGCATGGCTGTCTGCCGCAACCACACGGCTACCCACCTGCTGCAGGCTGCTCTGCGCGAAGTGCTGGGCGACCATGTGCACCAGGCTGGTTCTTATCAGGACGGCGAGATCACCCACTTCGACTTCACCCACTTCAGCGCAGTCACCGCAGAGGAGCTGGCCCGCGTGGAGAAGATCGTCAACGACCGCATCTTTGATGCCATGGATGTCACCGTGAAGGAGATGCCCATCGACGAGGCAAAGAAGCTGGGCGCAATGGCCCTGTTCGGCGAGAAGTACGGCAAGGTCGTGCGCGTCGTCGATATCGAGGGCTGGTCCACCGAGTTCTGCGGCGGTACCCATGTCCGGAACACCGCCCAGATCGGCTGCTTCAAGATCGTCAGCGAGTCCTCTGTGGCTGCCGGTATCCGCCGCATCGAGGCCGTGACCGGCAAGAACCTGCTGCTGCGCGCCAACAAGCAGGAAACGATGCTGCACACCGTGGCGGCTGCCCTCAAGGCCAACAATGTGGCCGGTCTGCCCGCCCGCGCCGAGGCTGTCATGGCCGAGAACAAGGCCATGAGCAAGGAGCTGGACGATATGAAGGCGAAGATCGCTGCCTCCAAGGTCACCAGCCTGTTCGACGACGCAGAGGAAGTGGGCAGCGTGAAGATCGCTTCCGCTTACTTCACCGGCACCTCCGGCGACACCCTGCGCGGCATGTGCGATACCGTCCGCGACAAGGCCGTCAACCCTGTGGTGGCCGTTCTGGTCGGCAAGGCCGAGGATAAGATCACCATGGCCGTCACCGTCAACAAGATGGCACAGGAAAAGGGCCTGAAGGCGGGCGTTCTGGTCAAGGAGATCAGCGCCATCGCCGGCGGCAAGGGCGGCGGCAAGCCCGACTTTGCAATGGCCGGTCTGAAGGACGAGACCAAGATCGACGAAGCTCTGGCAGCCGTCAAGGGCATCGTCGAGAAGCAGCTGGGCTGAACATGAAAAAAGAACCTCTCCGTCAGTGCCCCTGAAAAGGGGAGCTGTGCAGAGGAATAAAAAAGATCCGAAAGGAGCAATTCCCATGGAAGATTGTCTGTTTTGCATGATCGCTGAGGGCAAGATCCCCTCGAAAAAGCTGTACGAGGACGATCAGGTCGTTGCTTTTTACGACATCAACCCGCAGGCGAAGGTGCATTTTCTGGTCGTGCCCAAAAAGCACATCGTTTCCGCCGCTGCGCTGACCGAAGAAGATGGTGCCCTGCTGGGCCACATCTTTGCCGTCATCGCAAAGCTCGCCAGGGAGCAGGGCCTCGACAACGGCTACCGCGTCATCTCCAATGTCGGCGAGGACGCCGGTCAGACCGTGAAGCACCTGCACTTCCATGTGCTGGGCGGCGAAAAACTGCCCGTCTGAGCCAAAACCAAACGGAACTACAAAGAGAAGGGGAATTGTTATGGCTGAAACCTATACGCTGAACGTCGCGGGCCTGACCCGTGAACTGACCATCTGCAAAGTCAATGACCACATGGACATCGCTGCTTTCATCATGCTGGGCGATACCGAGCTGACCGTGGCCGCTGCCGCCGAACTGCTGAAGAAGTGCCCGGAGTTCGACATCCTGCTCACCGCCGAGGCCAAGGGCATCCCGCTGGCCCACGAGATGAGCCGCCAGAGCGGCAAGCCCTACGTCTGCGCACGCAAAGGCATCAAGCTCTATATGAAGGAGCCGGTCGTCGTCGAGGACCAGTCCATCACCACTGCGGGCAAGCAGAAGCTCGTCATCGACCGCAAGGAGCTGGACAAGATGAACGGCAAGCGGGTGCTGGTCGTGGACGATGTCATCTCCACCGGCGGTTCGCTGAAAGCGCTGGATGCGCTGGCCGAGCAGACCAAATGCACCATCGTGGGTCAGGCCGCTGTTCTGGCCGAGGGTGATGCGGCGGAGCGCAAGGATATCATCTTCCTGGAGCCGCTGCCCCTCTTCCTGCACTAAATCATGAGACGCCTGCTCTGCCTCTTTTGCGCCGGTGCGCTGGGGGTGGAGTTGGTGTGCGCCTTTTTGCCGCAAGCATGGCTTTTGCCGCTGCTTGCGGCAATTTTTGTTTGCGGCCTCCTTGCCGCCGTGCTGGGCCGAAAGCCCCTGAAACTGGGCGGCATTCTGCTGCTGGCAGGGGCCGTGCTGGGCCTGGGGGCGGTGCTGCGCACCCAGGCCCGGCTGAACACTCTGCAGGCCGCCTATGACGGCACCTCTGTCACGCTGACCGCCGAGGTGGAGCAGGTCCGCACCTCCTTTTATCCGGGCGTCGTGGATGCCGTTCTCCGTGTGGAAACAGTGGACGGCGAAGCGGCGGACTTCCGCGTGGAATGCGCCGCCCTGCCGAGATGCAGCGCCGGGGAGCGGGTGCGCGGGACCTTTGCGCTGGAAGCACTGCCGGAAGGGGAACAACGTTCCGCCTATGCCGACGGCATTGCATTGAATGCGGAGCTTGCCGGGGGCGCGAAGCTGGAACATCTGGGAGAAAGCCGCTCGTTCCGCGCCCGGACGGCCCGCCTGCAAAGCCGGTTGAGCGCTGCGCTGCGGCGCGACATGGCGGAGGGCCCGGCGGGTGTTCTGGCTGCAATGGTCACGGGCGACCGCACCCATCTCTCCACCCGCCTCCGGAATGCGTACCGCGGGGCCGGGCTTTCCCATGTGCTGGTCGTCAGCGGAATGCATGTCTCCATCCTCTGCGGAAGTGCGCTGGCCCGGTTCCGACTGAAACACAGAAAACTGCGCAGCTACGCCAGTTGCCGCCGGAATGCTCTGCTTCGGGCCGGGATGGCGGTGCTGCTGGTGGGAGTGACCGGCTTCACGCCGTCCGTCCTCCGGGCCGGGGCGGCCGTGTGGATCAGCGCGCTGGGCGTCTGGGTCTACGGCCCAGCGGATGCGCTGACCTCCCTCGGCGTGGCGGGTGTGCTGATGACCGCAGGCAACAGCTACGCGGTCTGCGACATCGGATTTGAGCTTTCCTATGCGGCGGTGCTGGGGACGCTGGCGGGTGCCGCACTGGCCCGCCGCAGTGCAGAGCGGCGGGAAGAAAAACGCCGCCGCAACAAAAAAACCGCCGGCAAACGCGGCGGAGTCCTTGCAAACTGTCTGCGGCAGCAGGGGGCAGCGGTGTGGGAGACGCTCTGCGTCTCCGGCTGTGCCTGCATGGCGACCTTTCCGGTGCTGGTGCTGCGGGGTCTGAGCACCAGTCTGTATGCGCTGGTCTCCAGCGTGGCCGTGCTCTGGCTGGTCGAACCGATCCTCTTGCTGGGGCTGGCGGCAGCACTCACCGGTCTGGCCCCGGCGCTGGAGCTGCTGCACCGGGTCACGGCGTTCGGGGCAGAAGTTCTGGTGGACCTGCTCGACCGCTGGGCCCTGTGGGTGTCCGGCTGGCCGGGTGCGCAGATCTATTTTGATACGGCCTACGCGGCGCTCGTCTGCCTGCTGCTGGCTGCGCTGCTGGGGCTGGCCTGGCACTGGAACATCCGGCTGCGGGCGGCGGTGCCCGCTGTGCTGCTCACAGCGGCGCTGGCCATCGGGGCCGGAAACGCCTTCAGCCGGGACGTGGTCCGCGTGGAACTGGTGGGCAGTAAAATGGCTCCGGCGGTCATCCTCTCGCAGAACGACCGGGCCGTCGTGCTCTACCGGGGTGGGCAGACCACCCGGAGGGCCGTGAAGACGGCGCTGGAACGCCGCAGCATCCGGACGGTGGAAGCGCTCATCGACCTGCGGATGGACCCGCAGGAGCCTTGCACCCTCCGTGCAGAGCAGATCGTCCGGGCAGCCCGGCTGGCCGCGAATACGACCCAAACGCTCCGGACCGACACGGTGTCGCTGGAAGTCCTGCGCACACAGACCGGCTGTGCAGTGCGGTTCACCATCGAGGGGCAGTCGTTTGTGACCCTGAGCGGCACGGTGCGATTTGCCCAGCCGCTGGAGGTGGACTGGCTGCTGGCGTCGATGGCCAGACCGGACGGTGTGCGCTATCAGAGCCTTCTCACCCGCAGCACAGACTACCGCTGGATGGACGAGGACGGCGGCGGGCAGGAGAAAACGCTGCTGTCCTTCCGGCCTGCATCGGCCTGGAAGAGAAGCCGCTCGCCCAGCGCAGGCAGGGCGAAACAGGCGGCGGGGTCCAGCTGACGCAAGGCCGCAGCGAACCGCAGCGGGTCCACGGTGTTGCCCTGCACCATGTCGTAATGGGTGGGGATGGTGCAGGCCGCGCCCAGCCGGACGGCCAGCTGAGCGGCCTCCTCGGCTTCCAGATTGCCGATGCAGTTGCGCTGGGTGCGGAAGAAGTCCTGCCCGTTGATGGGGGCCAGCAGCAGGTCGGGGCGGGGGAGCGCCTGCAGCGTTTTGTACAGATGGGGCGTCAGGTAGGTGTCGCCCAGGTGCACGACCGTAAAGCCGCCGAAGGTGAGCTGATACCCCAGCGCCATGCCGGGGTCGCCTGCATCCAGAATGTGCTCCGGGTGGGCGGCGGAAAAGGCCCGGACGGTGACTCCGCCCAGCGGCAGGATGGAACCTTCCTGCACCGTTGTGATGCGGTCTGCCGGGATGCCGTATTCGGCGGCGAGGGCAGAGCACCCGGCGGGCAGAACGAACCGGGCGGCGGGATGCCGGGCCAGCCCGCGCAGGGTATCTTTTGCCATGTGGTCGGCGTGGCCGTGGGTGCAGAGCACGAGGTCTGCCCGCAGTGCCTCCGGTGCAAAGGGGGCCGGGTAGCAGCGGCGGGAGCCGCTGGGGCCGGTCAGGTCGCTGAGCACCGGGTCGATGCAGACGACGGTGTCCTCGTACTTGAAAATGAACCCGCACTGGCCGATAGACCAGACGGCCAGCTGGCTGGCGGGGAGCCGGGTGGTGGAAATTTCGTTGAGCAGGGCCTGCCCGCTGCGGTGCCAATGTTCCATGGTACTTCTCCTTTTTTGAAATCGACAGCTTGAGATTTTATTATAGAGGAGCGGACGGCACTTTGCAAGGAAAACAGAGCAGGCCCCGCCCCAAAAAGAACATCCGGCGGGGGCAGCATCTTGCAAAGAGGCGCGGCTTCGTGCTAGAATGAAAACGCAATACAAAACGAGGGGGAACGAAGAATGAAGATGCAAACTGTGGCGGTGCTGGGAGCCGGTGCCGTGGGTTCGTATGTGATCTGGGGTCTGGCGGGCAAGCCGGGCATCCGGCTGGGGGTGCTGGCCGAGGGCGAACGCGCCGCGCGGCTGAAGGCAAACGGCATTGGCATCAACGGCAGGACCTACCGCCCGGAGGTCTGGGCACCGGAGGAGGCCCACGGGGTGGACTTTCTCGTGGTCTGCCTGAAATACGGTGCGCTGCCCGGCGCAATGGACAGTATCCGGAAGGCCGTGGGAGAGCACACGGTGGTCATGAGCCTGATGAACGGCGTGGACAGCGAGGAACGCATCGCTGCTGAGGTGGGGGATGCGCATGTCATCCGCTCGCTCATCAAGGTGGCGTCTCATAAGGAGGCCGACGGCTTCCACTTTGACCCGGACGCCACGCTGGGCATTATCTTCGGCGAACAGGAGGCACCGTTCCAGAGCGAGCGGGTGCAGGCCATCGTGGAACTGTTCGAGGGGAGCGGCATCCACTACCGGGTCACGGAGCACATCCGGGAAGAGATGTGGGCCAAGTTCCGCCTGAACGTCTGCAACAACCTGCCCCAGGCCATCCTGGGCGCGGGCGTGGGCTGCTACCGGGACAGCGTACACATGCAGGCCATCAGCGACGGTCTGCGCCGGGAGCTGGAAGCCATTGCAGCGGCCAAAGGCATCGACCTGCGCATCGCCGATGCCGCTGCCGGGCGGGGCAGTGCCGTGCCGCCCACGACCCGTTACTCCACATTGCAGGATCTGGACGCCGGACGCCACACCGAGATCGACATGTTCTCCGGTGCCCTGATGCGGATGGGCGCAGAGTTGGGCATCCCGACGCCTTACAACGAATACACCTACCACATGATCAAGGCGCTGGAAGAAAAGAACGACGGCCGGTTCGACTATACCGGCAGCGAAGCGGTCACCTGGGCAAAATAACGCAGACCGAAGCCCCCATCTCTGCACCGCAGGGATGGGGGCTTCGTGCCGTTTAATCGAGGAAGAGCTTGTGCATGTGGTTCATGGGGCCGGAACCGCGGCCGAGGTCCAGCATGGCGGACAGACAGCCGGAAATGTATTCCTTGGCCCGCTCGACCGAGGCGTCCAGGTCATAGCTTTTGGCCAGATTGGAGGCGATGGCGCTGGACAGGGTGCAGCCGGTGCCGTGGGTGTTGGGGTTGTGGATGCGCTCTCCACGGAACCACTTCCCGCTGCCGTTCCGCCAGAGCAGGTCGTCGGCATCGTTGACCTTGTGCCCGCCCTTGCAGAGGACGGAACAGCCGTACTGCTCGCTGATCTTCCGGGCGGCGGCTTCCATCCCGGCGGCGTCGGTGATGACTAGGCCGGAAAGGATCTCGGCCTCCGGGATGTTGGGCGTGACGACCTCTGCCAGCGGGAGCAGCTGCTCCGTGAGGGCCTGCATGGCGTCGTCCCGCAGCAGCCGGGAACCGGAGGTGGCCACCATCACCGGGTCCACCACGATGTGTTTTGCCTCATAGAAGCGCAGCCGCTCGGCGATGGTGCGGATGAGCGGTGCCGAGGAGACCATGCCGATCTTCACGGCGTCTGGGTAGATGTCGGTGAACACGGCGTCCAGCTGAGCGGCCAGAAACTCCGGCGTCGTCTCAAAGATGCCGGTCACACCGGTGGTGTTCTGTGCGGTCAGGGCCGTGATGGCACTCATGGCAAAGACGCCGTTGGCCGCCATGGTCTTGATGTCGGCCTGGATGCCGGCACCGCCACTGGAATCACTGCCCGCAATGGTCAATGCGGTTTTCATAAAATAAGACCTCTTTTCTGTAACATCGGGTGTCTGCGTTCAGTATACCATGCCGCGCGGAGAAAGAGAAGAGCTGCGCCGTTTTCTGCACGGAGATCCAATCTCTGCGGGCGGGGCGATTCTTGACAGGAGGGCGGCAGGGCGATATAGTAAGGAGGCGTGGAACAAACAAACGATTTGTTTTGGGAGGGAACTGAAATGAAAAAAATTTCGACCCTGTTCTGGACATTCCTGAAGATCGGCGCGTTTACCTTTGGCGGCGGCTATGCCATGGTCGCCCTGCTGGAGCACGAATTCGTCGAGGAAAAGCAGTGGGTGTCCAGAGAGGAATTTCTGGATATGGTCGCCATCGCCGAGTCTACGCCCGGCCCCGTGGCGGTGAACAGCGCCACCTACATCGGCTATAAGATCGACGGCACCGCCGGAGCGGCAGCTTCCACGGTGGCCGTCTGCATCCCGTCCTTTGTGGTCATCTACTGCATCTCGCTGTTTTTTGACCGCTTTCTGAGCCTGACGGTGGTAGCCCATGCGTTCCGGGGCATCCAGGTCTGCGTCATCTACCTCATCCTCTCAGCGGGGCTGAAGATGCTGCGCCAGCTGGAACGGAATGCGTTCAACGTCTGCATCCTGGCGGCGGTCATCGCGGCCATGGTGGGCTGTTCGGTGGCGGCGGTGTCGTTTTCGTCCATCTACTACATCCTGCTCAGCGGGGCGGCGGGGGTGCTGCTCTATCTTGTGAAGAAAGCGGGTGCGGGAAGATGATCTATGTGCAGCTGTTCCTGAACTTTCTCATGATCGGGGCGCTCTCCTTTGGCGGCGGCTACGGGATGATTTCGCTGGTGCGGGAGACTGTGCTTTCGCATGGCTGGCTGACCGAGAGCGATTTTTTGAGCTTCATCGCAGTGTCGGAGTCCACCCCCGGCCCGCTGGCCGTCAACATGGCGACCTTCATCGGCTCCTCGCAAGGAGGGCTGCTGGGTGCGTTTTTCGCCACGCTGGGCGTGGTGCTGCCTTCGTTCGTCATCATTCTGCTCATCGCAGCAGTGCTGCAAAACCTGATGAAGTATGCGGGGGTGGAAGCTTTCCTCTCCGGGGTGCGGCCCTGCGTCGTGGCGATGATCCTGGCCACGGCCCTGACCATGGCGCTCTCCACGCTGGCGGGCTTCACGACCGTGGGCGGCGGGTTCTCCGTTTCGGCCCGGTCGGCGGCGGTGTTTGCCCTTTTGTGGGCGGTGCACTTCGCCTACAAAAAGGTAATAAAAAAAGCCCCCTCGCCGATCGGAATGATCGTTCTGGCGGCAGGGCTGGGCATCCTGTTCTGGGGCGTCTGACCCATTCGGGAGAAGTGTCAATAAAAAAACAGAATGCCGCCCCACAGGTGAGAGCCTGCAGGGCGGCATTCCGCTATTTGCAACGGGACAAGATCAGAACTTAGACGGCAGTGGAAGAAGCAGCCACAGAGGAAGCAGCCTCGCTGGAAGCAGCCTCAGAAGATGCAGCTTCAGAGGATGCGGCTTCGCTGGAAGCTGCCTCAGAGGAAGCAGAGACCGAAGCAACGGAAGAAGCCGCAGACTCTGCGGTAGAAGAAGCGGCAGTGGAAGAAGAGCCGCCGCAGGCAGTCATACCAACAGCCAGAACCAGAGCAGCAACGACAACAGCAACATTCTTGAGTTTCATATTCCAAAATCTCCTTACGATCCAAAAAATTCACAGCCGACCCCTCACAGGCGGGAGCGTTCTGCAAAATGATATTCTAATCCGTTTGTCAAAAAAATCAAGGGCTTTTCGGCAAAGATTGCATTCGAAAAGGAAAATCCGCACATTTGTTAGAAATATTGCCCAAAAGTCAAGGCTTTTTTAGCAGACTGTCATTTTCACAAAATCTGCAAAACCAGGCAAAAGAAGGACGCACAAAAGTCGCTGCGCCAATGGTGCAGAATCATAGTTTGAATATCCGATTTATGGGACTGTGAAAGCGTATAATGGGAAACAGAACAGGGACGATCCCGTTCACCACATTCCTCTTTCCTGCATAGAACGGCGGGAAGGGGGAATGCGTTTTGAACGGGATCTTTTTTCTGTTGGCGGCGGTCCTGCTGCTGCCAGCCTGCTGCACAACGGTGGGGGCGGCCGGTGTCTTTCTGATGCGGCCGACGCAGGAGCCGAAGACGCGGCGGATGCTCTGCGGCATGGCGGCGGGTATCATGCTGGCGGCCAGCGTGTGGAGCCTGCTGCTGCCGGCCATCCAGCGGGCGGAGGAAGGGCCGCTGCCTGCGTGGCTCCCGCCCACGGCGGGGCTGGTCATCGGAGCAGTGGGCCTGCTGCGGCTGGAACAGGCGGCGGGGACGCTGCTGACAGGTGCCGGGGCCGGGCACTGCGGCCGGATGGTGCTGGCCGTGACTCTGCACAACCTGCCGGAAGGCATGGTGGTGGGTCTGGCGGCTGCGCTGGCGCTGTCCGGGGAGGCGGACGCCATGAGCGGTGCGCTGGCTCTGGCGCTGGGCATCGGGCTGCAGAACATTCCGGAGGGCGCGGCGGTCAGCCTGCCGCTATTGCAAAACGGGGAGAGCCGGAAGCGAGCGTTCGGGGCCGGGCTGGCCTCTGGGCTGGTGGAGCCGCTGGGGGCGCTGCTGGCGCTGGCTCTGGCGGGCTGGGTGCAGGCTGCTCTGCCCTGGCTGATGAGCGCTGCCGCCGGGTGCATGGTCTGCGTGACGGCACAGGAGATGATCCCCGAAGCCGTGGAGGCTGATGAGCCTGCCGGGGTCATCAGCGTGGTGTTGGGCTTCGCACTGATGATGGCGCTGGATGTGGCATTGTGAGTGCGATGCACGAAAACTCCATCTGCACACAAACAAAAAACTCCCTCGTGAGAGGGAGCGGAAGGGTGCAGCTCAGGAGCCGGATTTTTCGATGTAGACGCTGGTGGAGGGGAAGGCAAAGTCCACGCCGTCGGCCTGCATGATGTCCATGATGTTCAGGTTCAGGTCGTTCTGCTCTTCGAGGAAGACGGAATAGGCGTTCGTCTGAAGATAGGCGGAAACCAGAATGTTGATGCTGGAATCGCCAAAGCTGGTCAGTCGGACGATGTTGCTGCCCTTCTGGGTGTAGGGGCTTTCGTCCAGCATGGTCTTAAGGTCGGCCATCAGCTTTTCCAGCTGGGGGCGGGTGGTGTTGTAGGTGACGCCCAGCGTGAACCGATAGGGCCGCATGGTGCGCAGCGCAGCGTTCTGCACCGTGGAGGAACAGATCTTGCTGTTGGTGACGATGCTGACCGATTTGTCCATGGCGCGGATGCGGGTGGAGCGGAAGTTGATGTCGATGACTTCGCCCTCGATCTCGCCCACAGTGATCCAGTCGCCCACCGAGAAGGGCTTGTCGAGCAGGATGACCAGACCGCCGAACAGGTTGCTGGCGCTCTCCTGTGCGGCCAGCGAAATGGTCAGGCCGACAAGACCGGCACCGGCGACGATGCTGCCGATGGGGAAGCCGATGACCTGCGCGATGGTGGCAGCGCCGAGCACGACCACCAGCACCTTGTAGGTCGTGTTCAGCAGGGCGAGCAGGGTCTTGTTGGAGCGGATCTCCGGGCTGCAGGAGGCCAGCAGCAGGTCAGCCACATCCGAGGCCTGATACAGACCCTCACAGAACAGAAAGCTCATCACGACCTTGTAGGCCACGAGCAGGAATTTGGGCAGGCCGGTGATGGCCCACGGCAGGCTGGCCAGCGCGAGGTAGAGGCCGGTGAAGACGGCCATCCGTTCCAGCGGGCGATCCAGACTGCGCAGCAGGATGGGGGTGGCGGCAAAATGCCAGCTGCGGGCCTGCAGGATGGGGAAGAGCTTCCTGCGCAGCAGCAGGGAGACCAGCGCCCCGGCGGCAAAGAGCAGCAGCGCACAGACGCAGCGCGCCGCCAGGGCAAGCCAGCCTTCCAGATAGAGGGAACCAATCTCGAACGCGAGATCGCGGATGGAAAAGATCATGGCAAAAACTCCTCGGAAATAAAATATTACGCCCCAGTATACCATAAAGCGCGCGGAAAGGGCAACCGAAATTGGGGGTTGACAAGTGCCGCCCGGCGCGTTATACTCTGCCCAGAAAGTTCGTTTCAGGGCGGGGTGCGATTCCCCACTGGCGGTACAGCCCGCGAC
>ERZ773210.3297-NODE-3297-length-11647-cov-19.841529_pt1 | contig 11647 bp, 12 predicted proteins | sample MGYA00580528_ERZ773210 | MGnify/ENA primary metagenome ERZ773210 (study PRJEB29015, sample SAMEA2737769) | human gut metagenome | biome: human gut; feature: human-associated habitat; material: faeces | place: China | collected 2012 ...
AGTACCCAAAGGGCACAAAATAACTGGCAAGCGGCGGCATAAAAGCAGAGAACAGACCCACCAGCGCCCCGACAATGCCCACGCAGAGCGCCGGCAGGGGATTGCCTACCCACAGCATCAGCAGAAATTCGCCAAAGAAGAGCATTGCGTCCACAGCCAGCGTGCAGACGAACAGATAGACCAGCTGCCCAGTGGGAAAGGCTTCGGTATAATCATGGACACGCCCCAGCACCGGAACACAGGCCAGCTCCAGCACCGTGACCAACAGCACCTCCAGCACTCCAAAGACCGCCTTGCCTGCAAACAGACTGCGTCGGCTTTGCAGGGTGTAGAGCAGCTTGGCGGTGTTGCCTTTGATCTCCATATCCCACAGCCGGGAGGCCAGAACTGCCATCATCACCGGCATCAGAATGGCCTCAATGACGGGCAGGCTGTAAAGCAGGGCGCTGTAACCGTTGGCAAGCTCCTCCGGGTCTGCCGGGGCAAGGCCGCCCACCCACAGCACGACAATGCCGGGGATGAGCAGGCAGAGGGCAAGGTCGTGCCGACGGTGGGCTTTTTGCAGTTCTGCACGGAAAGCTGCCATCTTACGCCACCTCCCCGCTGTTCTGGGTCAGGCTGAGGAAGATATCCTCAAGGCTCTTTGTCTGTGCAGTCAGTCCAACCACGCCCACGCCTCTTTCGGCAAGCGCACAGACCAGTGCCGCCAGCGCGGCATCGTCCTGCGGCGGCAGCAGAACGACGTCCGGCTCCTCCGTCCGGGCTGCTGCCTGCATCCCCTGCTCGTTCAGCACAGCAAGGGCCTTTGACACATCCAGCACCCGCAGCAGAATGCCGCCCCGGCTGTGTTTTTGCAGCTGCTGCAAAGAACCCTCGAACAGCAGTTTGCCGTGGTTCAGGATGCCCACCTGATCCACCATCTGCTCGATCTCGCCCAGCAGGTGGCTGGAGATCAGCACGGTGGCTCCGGTGGTCTGCGGCATGGCGGCGATGAGGCTGCGCATCTCCTGAATGCCCGCCGGGTCCAGACCGTTGGTGGGCTCGTCTAAAATCAGCAGCTTGGGGCTGCCCAGCAGCGCCATGGCAATGCCCAGCCGCTGCTTCATGCCAAGGGAATATTGCCCCACCTTCCGGTCTGCGTCTCTGGTCAGGTGTACGATGTCCAGCACCCGGTCGATGTCCCGGCGCTCCACCTCCTTCAGGTCGGCCACGATGGCCAGATTCTCCCGCGCCGTCAGGTGGAGATAGCCGGACGGTGATTCGATCAGACTTCCGGTCTGCCGCAGCAGGGCAATGCGGTTCGATTCGTTCAGGGTGTGCCCCAGCAGCTCCACGCTGCCGCCGGTGGGGTGCACAAGCCCCAGCAGCATCTTCATGGTAGTGGATTTGCCCGCACCGTTGGGGCCTAAAAAGCCGTAGACACAGCCCTCCGGGACGGTCAGGTTCAAATGATCCACCACCGGGTGACCATGGTAGCTTTTGCAAAGGTCGTGCGTTTCGATCACAGATTTCATGCTATCCGCTCCTTTTCGTGTTCCCTGTTGTTCGGAACACGTTCAGGATACACCCGCTGCCTTAATCCACCCGGAAGCCGAGCTTAATTTGGCCTTAAATTTTCGGCAAAGCGCTGCTCTGCCGGGCCATTTGTGATATAGTGAAGAAAAAACGCACAAAGGAACACGAACGCTATGACTTCCATCTATGATGCCGAACTTCTTCTGGTGGACGACAACCCGGACCTGCTCCGCCTGCTCTGCGAACAGCTGAGCGGGGCCGGGTATCACCACATCCGCACCGCAGCCACCTGTGCCGCTGCGCGGGCTGCCTTCGACGCCGCACCGCCCCACTTGATGGTGCTGGATATCAACCTGCCGGACGGCGACGGGTTTTCGCTGTTCCGGGCACTGCGGGCCAGAGCGGATGTCCCGGCATTGTTCCTCTCCGCACGGGATGCCGATGCCGACCGTTTGTTCGGGCTGGGCCTTGGCGCAGACGATTATCTGACCAAACCCTTCCTCATGCAGGAGCTTCTTTTGCGGGTACAGCACATTTTGCAGCGGGCCTACCGCACCGAGCTGGCGCGGGGCGCTTCACAGCAGCTGACACTGGGGGACCGTATCGTCCAGCTCAACGATGCGCTGGTCCAGCTTCCGGACGGTTCCGCCCTGCCCCTGACCGCCACCGAACTGGCTCTGCTGCGCAAGCTGGCCGAGAATCGGGGCCACATCGTGACCTATGACGCCCTGTGCGAAGCCGTCTGGGGCGCGGATTACTACGGCTGTGAAAACAGTTTGAACGTCCACATCCGCCACCTGCGTGAAAAGCTGGAGCCCCTGCCCGGCAGGCCGCAGTTTCTGCGCACCGTGCGGGGCATCGGCTACAAACTGACCGGGGAGGTACGCTCATGAAAACCTTTTCGCGCCTTCTCCGGCGGTATCTGCTGGCGGCGGTGGGCATCGTGCTGCTGATGTTCGTGCTGGGCACCAGCTTTTTGGGCTGGGTGCTCTGGCGGGAAGGGCAGCGCCCCCAGCGGGAATACTCTTACAGCAACATTGCCGATTCCATGGTGCAGACCGCCGACGGCCTTGCCTTCGGCCCGCAGCACACCCCCGAAGAATGGATGGACGGCTACTCCTGGGCCATGGTGCTGGACGCCGACGGCCGGGTGATCTGGAGCTATGCACTGCCCCGGACGCTCGACCGCCGCTACACCTCCAGCGATGTGGCCCGGTTCTCGCGCTGGTATCTGGACGACTACCCGGTCTTCTGCTGGACGGAGGACTACGGGCTGTTCGTGGCCGGTACGGAGCCGGGCAGCATGTGGAAGTACACGGTCTACACCTCGCCGGGGATGCTGACCGACATTGCCGGGTTCCTCCTCCCCTGCCTGCTTGGGATGCTGGCGGCCGGGCTGGCCGTCTGTTTTCTGCTCAGCTGGCGAGGTGCCAGAGAACTGCTGGCCCTTGCCCGGCGGGACAATGCCCGCACCCAATGGATTGCGGGCGTCAGCCACGATGTGCGCACCCCGCTGGCGCTGATCTTAGGCTGGGCCGAACAGCTGGAGCAGGATGCAGCCCTGCCCGCCCCGGCACGGCAGAAAGCCGGTGGCATCCGCACCCAGAGCGAGCGGCTGCGCACCCTCATCGACGATCTGAACCTGACCAGCAAGCTCCAATATGGAGCCCAGCCCCTCCGGCGGGAGCTGCTGACCGTCGGCCCGCTGCTGCGGCAGCTGGTGGCCCAGTTCTGCGACAGCCCCCTGGCCGACCAGTGCGACCTCTCGCTGACCCAGACCCTCGATGCCGAACAGGCCCAGATCTCTGCAGACCCCGCCCTTCTGGGGCGGCTGGTGGAAAACCTGCTCAGCAACAGCGTCCGGCACAACCCGCAGCCGGTGACCGTCTGCCTGTGTGCCGAGGTCCGCAGCCGTCAGCTCTGCCTGACCTTCACCGACGACGGCGTCGGCTACCCGCCCGCCGTGCTGGCCGCGCTCAAAGAGCCGGAATCCTCTGAGGATGCTCCCCACATCCTCGGCCTGCATGTCGTGGAGCAGATCGCCGCCGCTCACGGCGGAACTGCCGTGTTCGAACAGAGCCACCCCCATGGAGCCAGAGCGGTCATCCGCCTCCCGCTGGGGGAGCTGGCGCGAAGCGTCTGAGAGGGCCATACCTCACCGTTTCAGTTCTTCTTCGATCTTCTCCTTCTCCAGCCCCTCGCCAATGACGATGAGCACCTCCTGCCCATTGGGAATGCCCGCAGCGGTCAGGCCATCGGCGGTAGCGTTCAGCTCCACCCAGCCGCTTGCATCCCGCACGAAACCCTTCACCCGCAGCACATGACCGCAGGCGGGGTCGGTGAATAACGACGGGATGTTCCGTTCCAGCTGCTCCCGCGGCAGGCCCAATTCCAGAAAATAGGCCGAACCAAAGGCCCTGTGCTCATCAAAATGCAGCTTTTCGCAGCTGGCCTGCCGATAGCCGCAATGGTCGAGGGCCGCGAAGTCGGCATCCGTCAGGTCGGCCCAGTCTTTGGTCAGAAACTCGCCGGGCTGGAAGCTCCGGCTGCACTTGCAGGCGGTCAATGCACGGCGCAGATGTTCCTGTGCGGCCTGCATGTCCGCAGCGTCGGCCAGCTGGCTCCGGCTGAACACCACCCTCCCTGCGTTGGCCGCCTCGGACGCCAGAATATAATCGGCCTGCGCCGAGAGGATCTCCGGCAGCAGCGCATCCACGATGGCGATGACATTGCCCAGCTGATACCACCGGTCCAGCGGGTCGTCCCGCAGGACATCGAAGAACTCGTCCACGTCAAAAATGCCGCTCGGCTCCACGAGCACCCGGTCAAAGCCGCGCATCGCCATGGAGATGAGCTTGGTGCGCATCCGGCGCTGGTGGGTGTCGCAGTCGCACCCGCCGCTGATCGTCTCGATCTCGCAGTGGTCGCCCAGAAGGTCCTGCACCAGCATGGCGTCCACGTTCACGGCGCCGAAGTCGTTTTCCAGAATGCAGACATTGTGCCCTTGTTCCACCAGATATGCCGCGTACCGGCGCAGAAATGTGGTCTTTCCGGCTCCCAGAAAGCCGGTGATGAGATCTACCTGTACCATCGTTGTCCCCTCCGCTGTTTTGATTTCAGGGTCAGTATACTATAACCGGCAAAAACAAGCAAGGGGAAGGCGTTGTGCCTTCCCCTTGTCTGGTCCTTATAGAAACTCTACACTTCCATCCTCGATATGGTACATACCGATTCAGCGGCCCACCGGATCCCGGCCAAAAAAAAGACGCCGGTGCAGCGCACTGCATCAGCGTCCGGAGGATCATGTTCTCTTATGCGTGGTTGAAGCCCTTGCCGAAGACCTCGGTGGTGCTCAGCATGGACATGAAGGCATTCAGATGCTCTTTGTGGATGAAGTCCTGCAGCTGGTCGGCCTCGTGGCGGGTGAGGGTGGTGTAGATGATGTAGTGGGGCTTATCGGTGTAGGCACCGAAGCAGGGCGTATAGGTCGCGCCGCGCATCAGCTTGCGCATGACGAAATCGCAGATGGGTTGCTTTTCGTCGCAGACGATGAGGATGGCCTTGCACATCTTGATCTTTTCCAGCACAGCGTCGATGACCAGCGATTTGACCGTCAGACCCACGAAGGAATAGAGCGCCGTGTACAGGTCGAAGACGAAGCAGGCCGCGATGACCATGAACAGGTCGGTGATGAACAGCGCGACCGCGATGCTGTGGATGTGGGTGTATTTCTCCACGATGAGGGCGATGATGTCGGTGCCGCCGGACGATGCGCCCACATTGAACAGCAGTGCCGAGGCGATGGCCGGCAGCGCAATGGCGAAGAGCAGGTCCAGCATGGGCTGGTCGGACAGCGGGCCGCTGAGGGGGCAAATCTTTTCAAAAGCCATCAGCTCCGCCGACATCACAAAGGTCGCATAGCCCGTGGTCATGGCGAACTCTTTGCCCAGAAAGATGAGGCCCACCACCAGCAGCACGAGGTTCGCCGCCGAGGAGAAGGCCGAGGCCGACATCGGGGTCAGCTTGGCCACCAGAGCCGCCGTACCGGTCACGCCGCCAAAGACGAAGTTGTTGGGGAACTTGAAGAAGTACACGCCCACCGACATGATGGAGATGCTCAGTGTGATGAGGACGTACTGCTTGACGTACTTCATCATCTTTTCCCGCAGGGTCATTTCCGCAGATGTTTCCATAAACTCTCTTTTCCTTTTTCCTGATCAACCAAACAGTTTTTTCGTATTGTGGATATAGACCGACAGCACCAGCCCGACGCAGATATACAGCATCATCACCGAGCTGCCGCCCGCCGAATAGAACGGCAGGGTGACGCCGATGACGGGCAGGACGCGCAGGTTCATCCCCACATTGACCGCGATCTGGGCCATGAGCGCCCCGCCGATGCCGGCGCAGATGAAGGTACCCAGCAGATCTTCGCTGCGGGCACCGGTCAGAAAGGTCTTGATGACGATGGCGAACAGCACCCCCAGCACCACGCAGCAGCCTACAAAGCCCGTCACGTTGCCGATCCAGCTGAAGATGAAGTCGTTGTGGGCGTTGGGCACACTGTAATAACCGCCGCCAAAGAGGCCGTTGCCGAAGATGCCGCCGCTGCCCAGCGCGATCTCGCCGCGCTGCTGCTGGTAGATGATGTTCTTCCAGACGGCCTCGCTGGGGGCCCAGCCGGTCTTGTTCTCCGGGTCCAGCACAGCCAGGATGCGGTACCACTGGTAGCCCTTGCCGATCTTATCGCTGAAAAAGGCAAAGGCCGCCGCCATTGCCATGCCCGCTGCCGCCAGCGCCCCGATGATATACTTCCAGCTCAGGCCCGCCGCAAACATCATGCTGCACCCGATGATGGCATAGATGATGGCCGTGCCGTCGTCGCCCTGCACATGGATGATGAGGATGGGGACGGCCAGATGCAGCAGCAGCTTGCCCAGCTCCTTCGGCTCGTTGATGTGCCCCCGCACATTGTTCAGGTGCATCGCAAAGGTCAGGATGAAGCTGATCTTGGCCAGCTCGGTGGGCTGCAGGGTGAAGCCGCCCAGCTTGTACCAGGAGTAGTTGTCGGTGTCGCCTGCATTGTAGCCGATGGTCAGCGGGCCGACGGTCACGTTCCGGATGAACAGCGTCGGCAGCACCAGGCCCCAGGTCAGGGCCACATGCACCGGCCACACTTTGACGAGGCTGCGGTAGTCGACGTTGGACAGCAGCAGCGCCACCGCGATGCCGATGAGGGCCGAAACGCCCTGCACCAGCGCGCGGCGGTAGTCGCCGATGCCGGTGATCTGGCCCGTGATCTCATCCACGGCAAATCCATTGCCCTGCTTCGCCGCCCAGGACGACAGCGCCACGCAGGCCATCACGCTGCTGAAAATGCACAGCAGCAGGTACACTTTATCCGTTCGTTTGAAATATCGTTGAATGCTCTCCAAAGAAGCACCGCCCTTTCGTGTTCCAGCAGGGGGAGCTTTTTCCGCTGCTCCCCCATTTTAGTGTATTATACAGCAATGCGTGATTCTGCGCAAGACGGGGTGTATTTTTCACAGATTTTTCGTGCGGCTGTGACAGCTTTGCAAAATCCTGCCGACCGGCCTTGACAAAGCGGAACAGACCCTCTACAATGGACGTGGAAGTCCTGCCGACCGGCAGGCCCTCTGGAGGACTTTTTGCATGAAAGCACCCGTTCAACGATTTTTATCTGCGCTCTGCGCATTGAGCTTTTTGCTCGCTGCTCTCTTCCCCACCACCGCACTGGCAGCCGGGGCGGACGATTTGGCCGTTTCCAACACCCTGACCCGCGAGGATGCGGCCCAGATGCAGGAGGCGGACAGCGCCGTTGCGGCCCTGACGGACAGCGGCGATTTTGCCGTGCTCTCCCGCGCCGAGCGCTTTGCCGCTGCACAGGCCCAGCTCCGGCAGCTGGCGGAACAGGGCCTTGTTTCGGTGCGCTCGATCTACATAGACGAAGCGAACGGCATGGTCAGCTTCTCCTACAGCTGCGGTGTGCAGGGCGGCATCCTCGTGGATGACCCGGAGGAGGAAAACGCCGCCATGACCCTCTCCCAGATGCCCTCGGTCGATCTGCAGGAGATGTCCAATGCCCCCCGCGGAAATCTTGGTTCGGCCATGATCTACTATGCCTTTGACAACACGGTCAACAGCTCCCGCTATCCTTATTATTCCTATATGAAGGGCTTCTGGACGGCCATGGGGCTGAACACCCGCATCGACACGATGGTCACAGTGGCAGACCTGCGCCGGATGGACCGGTACGACCTGTGCATCCTGAGCGCCCATGGTGCCTACTACACCTACGCGCGCGGCCTGTTCCGGAAGCTGCGCACCGAACCGGTCATCCTGCTGACGGAGGAATCCAGCATGACGCGGGATCTCTTCTACGGCTTTGACCTGCTGACCCACCGGGTCATCAAGATCAACGGCCGGTACTGCGTCACGGCGGGCTTCTTCAAGAATGCCTACCGCTTCGGCCAGCTGAAGGACACCCTCGTCTACTCCGAGACCTGCGAGTTCCTGGGTGTGGACGACAGCATCGACCTCTCGATGGCAAACGCTCTGCTGGCAGGCGGAGCTTCCGCTGTGGTGGGCTATGTCAACAATGTCTACACCGTTTACTCCCGCAGTATGCTGTGGGACACGGTCAACTACCTCATCCTGGGGCAGAGCATCGGGCAGGCCGTAGCACACGCGCAGGCGACCTATGGCACAGACGACCTCGTCTGGTACACCGCGCAGGGCGGCAAGCGCCCCCATGCGGCGGCGGCCTACACCATGCTGCTGGGCGATGCCGATGCGGCCCTGCCCATCATCGAAGAGCCTGCCGACGAGACGCCCATGCAGCAGGCCGCGTAAGCGTTGCACTTTGAGGCGATTTATAGTATACTGGGGGATGGCAGAAATCTGCCATCCTCTTTTTCAAACCCCTCAGTCCCGCCTCCGGTCCGCCGGGGCGGATTGAGCCTCCAGATGGGAGTGCATCTTATGTCTCAATTCATCACGACTTCGCGGGAGGAGACCGTGGCACTGGGCAGGCGGCTGGCCGCTGCCCTGCCGGACGGCTCCCTCATCGCGTTTACCGGTGGTCTCGGCGCAGGCAAGACCGCTTTCTGCGAGGGCCTGGCCGAGGGCCTTGGCTGCACCGACCCGGTCAGCAGCCCCACCTTTGCCATCGTGAACTATTACCGCGGCCCGCGCCCGTTCGCACATTTTGACCTCTACCGCATCTCCACCGAGAACGACCTGTGCGCGGCCGGGTTCTACGATTATCTGGATCAGGGGGCCATCGTCGCCGCCGAGTGGAGCGAGAACTTCGCCGACCTGCTGGCGCTGGAAGACCCGATCCGCATCCACATCGAGCGGCTGGACGACACCACCCGCCGCATCACCATCGAGGGGGTCGAACTATGAACATTTTAGCCGTGGACACCGCCGGAAAGACCGTCGGCGTGGCCCTGATGCAGGGCGACCGCTTGCTGTATGAGTGCTATCTGGATGCCGGGATGACCCACAGCGAGACGCTGATGCCCCTCATCGACGGCTGCCTCCAGCTCTGCGGCCTGACCTGCAGGGACATCGACCTGTTCGGCGTCAATGCCGGCCCCGGCAGCTTCACCGGCCTGCGCATCGGGCTGGCTGCGGTCAAGGGCCTTGCCTTCCCGCGCGAAACGCTCTGTGCCCCGGTCTCGACGCTGGAAGCGCTGGCCGCAGCCCACACCGGCGAGGGCACCGTGCTCTGCGCACTGGATGCCCGCCGCGCACAGGTATACAGCGCCGCGTTCGACCTGGCCACCCACGCACGGCTGCTGGACGACGACGCCCGCGCCGTGGCCGACCTTGCCCAATTTGTAGAAAATTGCAAAAAGCCCCTGTTTTTTGTTGGTGATGGCGCATCTCTGTGCTATAATAAATACAGCAATGTTCCGGGTGTGCTCTGTGTGCCGCCTGCCCTGCGGGGCGGGCGGGCCGCAGCCGTTGCGCTGGTGGCAAAGCAGATGGCCGAGCGGGGCGAAACCGTCCTGCCCGAAGCCCTTCTGCCGGATTACCACCGGCTGAGCCAGGCCGAGCGGGAACGCGCCGAGCGCCTTGCCGCCGAAGCCGCCCAGAACGTCAAAACGGATAATGGAAAGGACTAAGACCATGGCAAAACCCATTGCTCTCGCCGCTGACCACGGCGGATTTGAACTGAAAGAAGCCGTCAAGGCTCATCTGGACGAGCTGGGGCTGGAGTACATCGACTTCGGCACCCACAGCACCGCCAGCGTGGATTATCCCGATATGGCCCTGCCCGCCTGCGACGCCGTTGTGAGCGGCCAGTGCAGCAAGGCCCTGCTGTTCTGCGGCACCGGTGTCGGCATCAGCATGGCCGCCAACAAGGTCAAGGGCATCCGCGCCTGCTGCTGCTCCGACAGCTTCAGCTGTGAGTACACCCGCCGCCACAACGATGCCAATGCCCTGTGCATGGGCGGCCGCGTCGTCGGCCCCGGCCTGGCCTGCCAGCTGGTGGACCTGTTCCTGAACACCCCGTTCGAGGGCGGCCGCCACGCCAACCGCATCGCCAAACTAATGGCGATCGAGAACCGGTAAACCTGTCCGTTCAACCTCTCCGTCATCGCTGGCGAGCCGAAGGCGAGACGGAGAGGCTTTATCCAATAAAAAAGGAGCGTTTATTATGACCCCTATGATCGTTGAGCATCCCCTGCTGCAGCACAAGATCAGCCTGCTTCGCAACAAGCAGACCGGCACCAAGGAGTTCCGTGACCTCGTTGGCGAGATCGCGACCCTGCTGTGCTACGAAGCCACCCGTGACCTGCCTCTGGAAGAGGTCGAGATCGAGACGCCCATCACCATGGCAAAGACCAAGGTCCTGGCTGGCCGCAAGCTGGCTCTGGTGCCCATCCTGCGCGCAGGCATGGGTATGCTGGACGGTATGCTGACCCTGCTGCCCGCCGCAAAGGTCGGCTTCATCGGCCTGTACCGCGACGAGACCACCCTGCAGCCCGTGGAGTACTTCTGCAAGCTGCCCCAGGATATCGCCGAGCGCGACGTCCTGGTCCTGGACCCGATGCTGGCCACCGGCGGCAGCGCCATCGACGCCATCAGCCAGATCAAGAAGCACGGCGCAAAGCGGATCAAGTTCATCGGCCTGATCGCTGCTCCGGAAGGCATTGAGGCCCTGCACAAGGCACACCCCGATGTCGATATCTATCTGGGTGCCAAGGACGACCACCTGAACGAGAACGGTTACATCGTGCCCGGCCTGGGTGACGCAGGCGACCGTATCTACGGCACCAAGTAATCTCAACCGAACGAAAAATGGCTGTGCAGCCCGGCTGCACAGCCATTTTTGTTTGCTTATCTGCCGCGGCCACCGCCGCCGCCATGGAACGAGCCGCCGCCTGCATGGAAGCTCCCGCCGCCAAAACTGCCGCCGGAGCGTCCGCCGCCCATGCCGCCGCCAAAAGACGAGGCGAGGCGTGCCCTTGTCTCGGTATCGAGGCCCATATTCTCCGTGCAGGCCAGAAATACCGCCTGCGCGCAGCTGTAGCCACTCTGAAAATTTTCCTTTGCCCGTGCGCCGTAATCCATAACAGTCGCTCCTTTCTTTTTTCTCAGTATAGCATGATGAATGTGCTATATTTCGTACATTAAACAGAATATTGCACAAAAAGCTCGGAAAACCGGGCTTTTTCTATTTGGAAAGCTATTCTAGGTTAAACGATATTCTGCTGGCTGTCAATGGTTCATACATGAAAAAATTAAAAGCATGACGCAGACTCCCGTTTCTTCCAGTAACATCCTTTTAGTACCAAGATGTGGAAATGAGCTTGGTAAAAATCAAAAAGGAGTTAAACGAAATGGAACAGACTGTATTTGGAGCCGGAAGTGTCCCGGTACGAGTGGCCGCAAAAGTGTATGGAAGAGATCCATCGTGGGTAAGAGCAGGAATTATTGCAGGATGGCTCCCCATTGGTGAAGCTACGAGGAATGGAGAGAAGATAACCGATATCAAACAGATGGATTCAAAATACGGGAGAATCAGCTTCTATATTTCACCCAAGCTCCTATACGCGCAGACCGGTTATGTATGGGAGGGAAAGTGATGCGACACGAG
>ERZ773210.3304-NODE-3304-length-11632-cov-29.117820_pt1 | contig 11632 bp, 14 predicted proteins | sample MGYA00580528_ERZ773210 | MGnify/ENA primary metagenome ERZ773210 (study PRJEB29015, sample SAMEA2737769) | human gut metagenome | biome: human gut; feature: human-associated habitat; material: faeces | place: China | collected 2012 ...
TTGTAAGATTTTATGATCCATCAGGAAATCTTATAGAAGTACGAACACCAGTTAGTTACAACTGGAGAAAGCGGATTTGAGGAAAAATGCAGATATTTGTAGATGCAGATGCGTGTCCGGTAGTGGGCATTGTCGAGACAATAGCAGAGAAATACAATATTTCTACCACCTTGTTGTGTGATACGAATCATATTTTGTATTCTGATTACAGCGAAGTGATTGTAGTAGGTGCAGGAGCAGATGCAGTGGATTATAAACTGATCAGCATTTGTCATAAAGGGGATGTAGTAGTATCGCAGGATTATGGTGTCGCTGCTATGGTACTTGGGAAAGGTGCATATGCTGTTCACCAATCAGGCAAGTGGTACACGAATGAGAATATAGATCAGATGCTTATGGAGAGGCATCTTAACAAGAAGGCAAGACGAAGCTCTCATAAGTGCCATATTAAGGGACCGAGAAAGCGTACAGAAGATGATGATGTACGCTTTGCACAGTCCTTTGAAAAACTTATACTGATGGCAAAGTCAAAAGAAGGTGCTCAAAGTGGGACTATTTAGGAAAAAGACAGTTACAAAGACATATGATAAAGAGAATAAGAAACCAGTTATCAAGGCAAGCATATGTAATGGCGAGCAGGTTGCAGGCTTTAAGGACATTCATACAGGTAAGATAGAAGAGGTTATGCTGATTAAGAACCAGGTAGACCTTGATGCATTCAAGAAAATGTATGGAATAGATGGCGAGATAGAGAAGGAATATTAAACAATGTATTTGATTAAAACGATAAAAGGTGACATAACAAAAGTAACAGATGTGCAGGCAATTGTGAATGCAGCAAATAATTCCCTTCTTGGCGGAGGCGGTGTAGATGGTGCAATTCACAGAGCAGCAGGACCGGAGCTTCTGGCGGAGTGCAGGACACTTCACGGATGTGAGACTGGAGAAGCAAAGATAACAAAAGCCTATAATCTGCCATGTGATTATGTGATACATACTGTAGGACCGATATGGGATGGTGGAAGAAATAGAGAAGAGGAACTTCTTGCTAACTGCTATTTTAATTCTATGAAGCTGGCAATGGATAATGGAATAAGGTCTATTGCATTTCCTTCCATATCAACAGGAGCATATGGTTTTCCGGTTGAGTTGGCAGCAAAGATTGCAGTACATACAGTAAATAGGTTCTTGCAGGATAATCCGGACAGCTTTGATTTGGTGGAATGGGTGCTGTTTGATACTCGTACTGGATCAGTGTATGAAGCCGAGGTTGGTAAGTTATATAATGAGATTAACTAACATTGATTGGGTATAGCAACGGAAGGTTGCTTTTCATAACATGGATTTGTCTGTATGATATGGTCATGGAGGTGACGGTTATGGAAACAAAAAATATTATTTTAAAGCTTCGTACAGAAAGAGGGATGTCACAGGACGCGCTTGCAGATAAAATCATGGTGACAAGGCAGGCGGTATCGCGTTGGGAGAATGGTGATACAGTTCCAAACACTGATACACTTAAGCTATTATCGAAAGAATTTGATGTCTCGATCAATACGCTTTTGGGAGAACCAAGAAAGCTGATTTGTCAGTGCTGTGGAATGCCAATTGATGATGATTCCATATTGGGACGTGATAAGGATGGCACATTAAATGAGGAGTATTGTAAATGGTGCTATGCAGATGGAACATATACGTATAATGATATGGATGAACTGATTGATGTGTGTGTAAAGAATATGGTAAATGAAAGCTTTACCGAAGAACAGGCACGTTCTTATCTGAAAGAAATGCTTCCAAAGTTAGATTACTGGAAAAGGTATGATGAACTTAGTGACAATGGGCAGTTTGAAGAGTTTAAAATGCAATTGATAAATGAAATAAATGATCTGCATATAGACGGACTTCCAAGGGTAGACAAGCTAAATGCACTTGTGGGGAAATATGTGAATCTGGAATATCAACTGCCAAACGGACAAAAAGTGAAATTCCTTGATGATCAGAAAACCTATCTGGGTAATCAACTGGAGTCTGAATTCGGAGGAGACAGATGTTTTGGCATTCTGGCAGGCATGGATTTTATTCTGGTATGTACATATGAGAAGGATGGGGAAAATCCGGAGCTGTTGCTTTATAAAAAGAGATAGTATAAGCAAAAAAAATTGACAAATAAACGACCGTTTACTATTATTAAGATGTAAACGGTCGTTTATTTATTTACGCGAGCAACGAGCCAAAGTCTGTGCTTGCACAAGACCTTGGCGACTGCCGCGATAACTTGAGAAACTCGCGGAGCGTGTTTCTCATAGTTTGGGAGAAAATGTGTATGGGTAATAGGAAAGAGGAAATATTAATTGTGGCACTGCATCTGTTCGCCAGAGATGGTTACGAGGCTGTCTCAGTCAGCCAGATAGCAGGAGAACTTGATATGACAAAAGGGGCATTGTACCGTCATTACAAAAGCAAAAGAGATATTTTTGACTGTATTGTGCAGCGTATGGAGCAGCAGGGTGGTGAACAGGCAACAGAATATGATATGCCACAAGAGAATAAAGAGAAAATGCCTGAAAAGTATGAGAAAGTATCATTTGATGATTTTGTGGAATACAGCAAGTCTATGTTTGAATACTGGACAGAGGATGATTTTGCATCATCGTTTCGGAAGATGCTGACAATAGAGCAATTTCGCAGTGAAGATATGCAGAATTTATATCAGCAATATCTGGTATCCGGACCGGCAGAATACGTGAAGGATCTGTTCAAAAATATGGGAATAAAAAATCCGGAAGAGAAAGCAGTTAAATTTTATGCAAATATGTTTTTCTATTATAGCATGTATGATGGAGCAGCAGACAAGGCGAAGGCAAAAAAGCAGTTTGAACAGATGATGGATAAAATTGCAAAGGAAATGAAACAGTAACATAAGAGAGGACACAAAAGAAGTGGAAAACAGTAATGTTAGAGTAATTATGGTTGTGAATTATCTAAAACGTATATGGAGGTTAGCTGAAATGGTTTTGTGAGGAAAACGCTGTATGATAAAGAAAAAGAATTTATTGAATTATTGTGGATTACTTGGAGCAGATGATAAGAGCCGGGTGGTAAAGCTTTTGGAAGAACATATGGATCATTTCCTACAGGAAATGCAGGCAGGCTGAAAGAATGAAGCATTGTGAATGATGTATCAAGGCAATTACAAAGGAGGTAAATACGGACATGGGTACATTTGAACATGATCTTACAAAAGGGAATATATGGAAACAGCTTGTGAAGTTTGCTGTGCCATTCTTTATTAGTAATTTGATCCAGTCTTTATATAGTCTGGTTGACCTGATCATTTTAGGACATTTTGGTGGAACAAATTCTATATCAGCAGCAAATATTGGAGGACAGGTACTTGTGATTCTGACAAATCTGGCAGCAGGTCTGGCAGGAGGGGGAACGGTTATGATCGGAAACTATCTGGGCTCTAAGCAAAAAGATAAAATTAATGGGACAATTAGTACATTACTTATTACATTGATGGTTATGGCAGCAGTATTTATGGTTTTGTTATTTATATTTGAACACCCCTTACTGCGTCTGCTGGATACTCCGGATGAAGCGTATGGTCAGGCAGGGCAATATATGTTTATTTGTTCTATCGGTCTATTGTTTATTTATGGATATAATGCATTGAGTGCAATTATGCGTGGACTTGGTGACAGTCGTACTCCGATGATATTTGTTATAATTGCCTGTGCGATCAACATTATGCTGGATCTGGTCTTAGTAGCCGGATTTCATATGGGAGCAGGTGGCGCGGCATTTGCAACTATATTTGCACAAGTCTGCTCGATGCTGTTTTGTATCCTATATTTGAAAAGGCATGATTTCATGTTTGATTTCAGAGCTTCATCGTTTCATTTTGTAAAAGAAGAATTTCATACTTTGCTTCGTTGCGGCCTTCCGCTTAGTATTCAGATGGTAGGAACTAATTTTTCGTTTCTGATTCTGACAACATTTATTAACAGGGCAGGAGGTGTAGATGCATCAGCAGCTGCCGGAATTGTTAATAATTTCAATGGATTTGCAATTTTGCCACAAGCAGCATTTAGTTCTGCTGCGGCAGCAATGATCGCCCAAAACATGGGAAAGGGAGATATAAAACGATCGGAAAAGACTATGCATTGTTGTCTGGCACTCTGCCTTGGCGTATCGGTAATTGTTTTTGCATTGATGCACATCTTTCCAGAGCAGATATTTTATCTGTTTGGTGTGAACGCTGATGTTCTGGTTTATGGTCTGCCATATATTTATGCTTTTTCATTTGAATATATAGGATTGCCATTTATCATGTCATTTAATACAGTATCAACTGCAACCGGAAATGGGTGGATTACACTGGTTGCCAATTTGACATCAGCATTTTTAGTTCGTATTCCGCTAGCATATTTTCTGGCGTTCGTGAGGGGATATGGTGTAAGCGGAATAGCAGCAGCCATACCGTTGGCTACAATTGTCGGGGCAATAATTTCATTTGTATTTTATTTGAGCGGCATTTGGCGAAAACATGTCATGTTATGAAAAAATACTGGAGGAAGCTTTGCATGGATATTACGAAAGTTGTATTGTTGCAATTGAGGATAATCAGATTGAGATCACAGTATAATTTGAAATTGTGGAAATATAAATGAATGGTATGACATGAGATCAAAATGAATATTCACAAAAATAAGATGCTATGGTATAATGCAAGGTACTGTATTAGGGCTTCTTATGAGAGGAGCCAAAGTATGGAATACTGTTGCAGTGCAAAGGAGTGGCGTATCGGAGAGCCAAAGAGTAAATCAGGTTACCGTACGATACCCTCAACAGAAGAAGCGGTTACTATACTAAAAACAAAAAGAATAAGAGGATTTCAGAAATTTCAACAGGATGGGGAGGATTTGTGTTTCTGTGTCGAAAAGGAACAACGGTCAAGAACAGTACATATGATATAACGCTGTTTAAAATCTGTGATAAAGCAAAACTCCAGGATTTTCGATGCATATCCCGAGACATACTTTTGCTGCCGGATGTATTGAAGTAGGAATGAACCCCAAAACACTTAAAAATAAGTATGCTGAAATCCCTTGGAATCAAAGGATTTATAGGAGGAAATATATAAAATGAAATTAGGAATCGTAGGACTCCCTAACGTAGGAAAAAGTACATTGTTCAATTCCATAACAAAGGCAGGAGCAGAGTCAGCCAACTATCCATTCTGTACGATAGAGCCGAACGTAGGTGTTGTGGCAGTGCCGGATGAGAGACTTGAGAAGCTTACAGAGATGTATAACTCAGCCAAGACAACTCCGGCAGTTATAGAATTTGTTGACATAGCGGGACTTGTTAAGGGCGCATCAAAGGGCGAGGGACTTGGAAATCAGTTCCTTGCAAATATCAGAGAGGTGGACGCCATAGTCCATGTGGTAAGATGTTTCGAGGATCCTAACGTAATACATGTAGATGGTTCTGTAGATCCTATAAGAGATATTGAGACTATAAATATAGAGCTTATCTTCTCAGACCTTGAGGTTCTTGAGAGGAGAATCGCCAAGACTGTAAGAGGAGCCAGAAATGATAAGACTCTTGCCAAGGAGCTTGATCTTCAGGAGCGAATTAAGGCACATCTTGAAGCAGGAAAGCTTGCCAAGACATTTGTTACAGATGATGAGGATGAGCTGGCATGGCTTAAGGAGTACAACTTGCTCACATATAAGCCGGTTATCTTCGCTGCCAATGTAAGTGAGGACGATATTGCAGATGATGGAGCAGGCAATGAATATGTTCAAAAGGTAAGAGAGTATGCAAAGGATTTCGACGCAGAGGTGTTTGCACTTTGTGCCCAGATAGAGCAGGAACTTGCGGAGCTTGAGGATGACGAGAAGATGGCATTCCTTGAGGAGCTTGGTGCCAAGGAATCAGGACTTGATAAGCTGATCAAGGCAAGCTACTCACTTCTTGGGCTTATAAGCTACCTGACCTCAGGACCTGACGAGACAAGAGCATGGACCATCACCAAGGGAACAAAGGCACCTCAGGCAGCAGGTAAGATCCACACAGATTTTGAACGTGGATTTATCAAGGCAGAGGTTGTTGCCTACAAGGATCTTATGGAGTGTGGCAGCATGGTGGCAGCTAAGGAAAAGGGACTTGTAAGACAGGAAGGAAAAGAATACGTGGTTGAGGATGGAGACGTTATCCTCTTTAAATTCAACGTATAATCGTATCCGGTATTTTGAGATATAAATGCAGCCCGGTATTTTGACATACGAGGGCAGTTTCACTGGTAAGTGGGCTTCAGTGGGTTGAAATACAAAGTGGTGCCCGGTGGGTAATAAGGGCATTAAAGTGGTATTTAGTGCCTGATATATATAAAATACAGGGAAAATAAGTGGGAACGATAGGCCTTAAGTGGTTACCGTTCCCACTTTTTGCTTATTGTAATGATGTCTGAGACATCGTTACACTGCAGCAACCCTCGCCGTAGGCGATTTCTAATGGTTGCTGCTCAACTGATCTTTAATATGAAAAAATCTGGGATTTGCCTCCACCAAATATTCACATTAATTATGTAAACTATAAATAGCCTATATTTTGTGTTTTATTAAATAAAGATACAAGGTATAGGTTATTATTTTTTTGCTGAAAACGGCATAAATACAATAAAAAATGCATATAAATCCAGTGAATATAAAATAATTAAAAGTATTTAAATAAATAGCCCTTAAGGGGTTGCATTTTGAATACTTGTAAGCTAAAATAAGCATATGTGGCGACAAAATGGTGATTTGTGAAACTAAGTGGGACGATGTGGGGGTCACCGGGAAATTCATTCGAAGGAGGGAAAAGCAATGGCAAGATGTCTTACAGGCGAATATGAACATAAGCTTGATGCTAAGGGCAGATTAATAATGCCATTGAAACTCCGTGAAGAATTAGGATGCACATTTATGGTCACAAAGGGTCTTGATGATTGTCTTTTTGTTTATCCAAATGACGAATGGGAGAGATTCGCAGCAGAGCTCAATGAGCTGCCTTTACTTAATACCAAGGCAAGAGCATTGAAGAGACGTTTCAATTCAGGTGCTGTCAAGTGTGATACCGACAGCCAGGGAAGAATACTCCTTCCACAGACATTAAGGGATTTTGCAGGGATAGATAAGGAAGTAGTCATAATAGGAAACGGAGAGAGAGCCGAGATCTGGAGCAAGGAAAGCTGGGAAGCAGTAAATTGCGATGAAGGGATAGATATGGACGCAATAGCTGCAGAGCTTGATACACTTGGCTTCAAATTATAGGAGATGAGCAAAGCTCAAAAATGGTAGTTTAAATGGAATTTGTACATAAGTCAGTTTTACTTAATGAGACAATAGAAAATCTGAACATAAAACCTGATGGGATATATGTTGATGGCACCCTTGGGGGAGCCGGTCATTCTTATGAGATATGTAAGAGGTTGTCAGACCGGGGAAGACTGATCGGTATAGATCAGGATAAGGACGCCATAGCGGCGGCAACGGAGAGGCTGAAGCCGTTTTCCGACAGAGTTACTATTGTAAGGAACAACTACTGTAATTTTAAAAGTATATTAGACGAGCTAAATATAAGTGCAGTGGACGGAATGCTCCTGGATCTGGGAGTGTCCTCCTATCAGCTCGATAATGTGGATAGGGGATTTACATATCGGGCTGATGCACCACTGGACATGAGAATGGATGACAGGCAGGATAAGACGGCAAAGGATATCGTAAATGGTTATTCTGAGAGGGAACTGTTCAGGATCATACATGAATTTGGCGAGGACAAGTATGCTAAGAGCATTGCCTATCATATCTGCCGATACAGAGAGAACAAGACGATAGAGACAACAGAGGAGCTTAACGATATAATCAGAGGCTCCATACCGGCAAAGGCGAGAAATGGAAAGGGACATCCTTCAAAGCAGACCTTTCAGGCAATAAGGATAGAGCTTAACAAGGAGCTTGAGGTACTGACCAATTCCATAGACGATATGATAAAGAGCCTTAAACCGGGTGGCAGATTATGTATAATCACGTTCCATTCCCTTGAGGACAGGATAGTGAAGAACGCATTCAGAAAGAATGAAAATCCGTGTATATGCCCTCCAAACTTTCCGGTATGTACATGTGGAAGAGTTTCCCTTGGACATGTTGTCACAAGGAAGCCGATAGTTCCGGGAGAAGAGGAGCTGGAGGAGAATTCAAGAGCCAAGAGCTCAAAGTTAAGAGTATTTGAAAGAGTATAGTTGATAACTGATAAATAGCAGCGTGAGGTGATTTTATGGCAGCAAACAGAAGATACTACATTGATGGTAGTACAGTAAGAAAAATTGAAGATATGCCAGAAAAGCAGGTAAGGAGAACTTCAGATGAAGTGAGAGGCAATACCGTAAGAAAAGCATCTGCATTACCGGCTGAACCTGAACGCAGGAAACCTGTTCGCAAGGCAAGACCGAAGACAAGAAAGAAGAGGAGCAGGCTTTTCAGAAGAAACCAGGATGTGTCCTTTAGACGCGAACTTGGATACAGCGTATTTTCATTGGTGATAGTTGGAATAATGGTATTGGCAGGATACAATTATCTCAGCCTGGCAGCAGATGTGCGTGCAGATAAGAGTGAGATATCCGCATTGCAGAAGGAACTTACCAATCAGAAGAACGCCAATTCTGAATATAAGTCAAGACTTGAAGCGTCAGTAGATCTTGATGAAATATATAAGATTGCTACACAGGAACTTGGAATGGTTTACTCAAAGCCGGGACAGACGGTTTACTATTCAAAGAACAGTGAAGACTATGTAGTGCAGTACAAGGATATTCCTGAGACTAAGTAGGCCTCAGGAATAACTTTTATTAATGGTTATAATATTTTTTATACGGAGAAGAGATAGATATGTCGAGACAGAGAAAGCGTTTTCTTGAGAGAATGAAGAAAAAACTATTTGTGGTGTTCCTTATAGCAATGCTTGGATTTGTAGCACTGATCATAAGAGTTGCCTATCTGGAGATTGCCAAGGGTAAGAATTACTCCGAGCAGGTTCTGTCACAGAAGCAGTACGAGAGCCTGGAGATCCCTTATGAGCGAGGCGAAATCGTAGACAGGAACGGTAATGTGCTTGCCACAAATGAAAAGGTATACAATCTCATAATAGAGCCTAAGAATATATTAAGCTCAGACAAAGGAAGAGAAGCAACATATACAGCTCTCAATAAATTCTTTGGGATAGACAAGGAAACCTATGATTCGTATATGCAGAGAAATGATTCTCTCTATTGTCTGGTAAAGAAGGAAATCGCTTATGCAGATGTCCAGGCATTCAGAGAGTACTGCGATACAAATGCAGGAAAGGATGTTGTAGGTGTATGGTTCGAGGATCAGTATAAGAGAACCTATCCTAATAACAGTCTTGCATGTCATATACTTGGTTACACCGTAAGTGGTAACGTGGGACAGGGTGGTATCGAGGGATATTACAACAGCTACCTTAATGGTACAAACGGTAAGACCTACGGATACCTGACAAATGACAACACAGTTCAGTCGGTAACTGTTCCGGCTGTGGACGGTTATACGGTAGTATCCACAATAGATCTGAACATTCAGAAAATAGTTGAAGATAATATAAAGCAGTACATGCAGGAGACCGGTGCCAAGAAGATCGGTGTTGTAGCCATGGATCCTGACAACGGAGAGGTTCTTGCCATGGCTTCATCATATTCATATGATCCGAATGATCCTATGGATACGTCAAAGCTTAGGAACATGACAGTTAAGGTCTCAAATCCTGCGGAGCGTCAGGATACCACAGAGGAGGCATCCACAGAGGACGCGTCTACGGAAGATGGCAGTACTGAGGAAGAAAGCTCGGAGGAGACCTCTGAGGAAGATACATCAGAGGATGGAAGCACTGAGGAAGCTTCCACAGAAGAAATACCGGAAGAACTGGAATATGATTTCTCAAAGATGACAGATGCAGAGTTCAAGAGTACGCTGGACAGCTTTGACAGCACCCAGTTGTATGAGGCTTTGAATTCTCTCTGGAGAAATTTTTGTATAAGTGATAACTTTGAGCCGGGTTCAACTTTTAAGCCGTTTACCGTTGCGGGAGCCATTGAAGATGATGTGGTACAGGATGGGGATACATTTTACTGCGATGGATACCAGCAGATTGGAGAGGACAGGATCTATTGCCATAACAGAAGCGGTGATGGTATGCTGACAGTAAGACAGGCCCTTGAGCAGTCCTGTAATGATGGCCTTATGCAGATTGCAGCCAAGGAGGGAGCAAGCACATTTGACAAATATCAGGAGCTGTTCGGAATAGGAAGCTACACAGGTATTGATCTGTATGGTGAGTCGGTTGGCGCCAAGTTTGACGCAGATAAGCTTAATCCCACAGAGCTTGCAACTTCATCATTCGGACAGGGTGTTAATGTTACAATGATACAGATGGCAGCGGGCTTCTGCTCAATAATAAACGGCGGAAATTATTACACACCACATGTGGCAAAACAGATCCTTGATAATGACGGAAGCATAATTGAGGCGGTGGAGCCTGAGCTTGTGAGAAAGACTATTTCCAAGAGTACATCAGATCTTCTCAAGAGTTATCTTGCAGGAGTTGTAACAGACGGTACAGGTAAGAGGGCAGCAGTTGACGGCTACACCATCGGTGGTAAGACGGGTACGGCAGAGAAGCTTCCGAGAGGAACAGGAAGATACATTCTTTCGTTCATAGGATTTTCGCCGGTGGAACATCCCCAGATCATGGTTTATGTAGTGGTTGATGAACCGGATGTGGAGAGTCAGTCAACATCGGGTGCAGGTGCATTACTGTTCCACGCTATCATGGAGGATCTTCTTCCATATATGAACGTGTATCAGAGTAGTGATGAGACAATAGTTCCGGACGGAAATGACGAGCCTATCGGTTCTGCCTTTGACGAGACAGGGGATACAACCGGTACGGGTGATGGTACAGAAGCTGGAAGCGAGGCGGGAACAGATACCACCACAGAAACTACCACAGAGGCAGGCGCAGGTGATGGGACAGGCAATTACGTTGATCCTGTAACTGGGCTTGACGAGTAATTAAAAATGAATAAAGATATTTTCAATTTAATATAATGTATGGATAAAATATTAAGGGATGACTGATGTTTTTCCATAGCTATAATAGACGTAAGACAGCAGGGATACTAGTATTCCTGCTGTGTCTGATGTTAGTGTGTATTTGCAGGCTGGGATATCTGATGCTATATAAGGGAGAGTATTACACGGACATTGCTGACGCTCTTCATGAAAGGGAGAGGGAGGTTAAAGCACCAAGGGGCAAGATCCTTGACAGAAATGGAAACGTACTGGCGGATAACCAGATTGTATGCCAGGTGTCGGTGGTACACAGCCAGATCGAGGATGAGACTGCTGCAGTGGAGGCATTGGTCCGGTACACAGGCGCTGATGAGGCGAAGATAAGAAAATCCGTAGAGAAGAATTCTTCCAGGGAAATCATTAAAAAAAATCTGGACAAAGAGTCCGGAGAAAAGCTTGAAGCCCTTGGAATAAAGGGAATAAAGGTTGACTGG
>ERZ773210.3305-NODE-3305-length-11631-cov-3.828093_pt1 | contig 11631 bp, 10 predicted proteins | sample MGYA00580528_ERZ773210 | MGnify/ENA primary metagenome ERZ773210 (study PRJEB29015, sample SAMEA2737769) | human gut metagenome | biome: human gut; feature: human-associated habitat; material: faeces | place: China | collected 2012 ...
ACCATATTTCAGGAAATTATATTCGGCTCCTACGCCAGCCTGGAGATGACGGATTTCAGAGGGGAGCAGATAGTTGAAGTCGAGAGCCACTTGCAAACGGTTTTCTATGCTGAATGGCAGGTCGATTGTACCTCCCAATCCTAATCTGGCGGGTAACTTTTGTCCGTCCAGCTTTTTACCTAAGTTGGCAGCTTGGAAACCAATGCTCCAGGAAGCCATTTCGTCCAATAGAGCCATATTGCGATAGTAGGTCGCGCCGAAGTCCAGACAAACGCTATTCTTGCTGTCTGCGCTTTCCGCGGCTTTGGCTTGCAGGTATCTGAACGTTAATGAAAGAGACAGATTTTTGGCTACATTTCTGAAATAAGCAGCTTCTAAATCCCAGATATGAGGACGGTAATCGAATACCTTAGGATCTTTGAAATGCCGGAAACCTACAGCAAATCCATGTATGCCTTCCCTTCCGATCCGGTAGAAAAGAGAGGCGCTATGTAGCGCATAATCTTGGTTGATCTTAGCGTATGAATAACTCGCACCCATCACTTCTTGTGAGAAAGCGATGGTAGAAGCATTATGAAAAATAGCTGTACTACCGTTATCGGTGGTAGCTAATCCTGTACCTGCCATACCTGCCGATTGGGCGTCCGGAGTAAGTTCCAGAAAATAGGCGCTTGCCATTTCTTGTGCTCCCAGCAAAGTGGGGAATAAGCACGAGGCGAGAAGGAAATGTTTTACTCGTTTCATAATCAGTTATTTTTAGAGTGAGACATCCGGACAACACGTATGCCTGTCCACGATTTATTGTTGTTTAGCATGTGATTGAGAGGTTCGTCGCTGACAACTACTTTTCCCAATGTAGAAGAAGCGTGCAGCAGGTGCAGTTTTCCCTCTTTATATTCTGCTATTCCCACATGAGCAATGTCCAGTCCGGGCATCTTCGTTGTAATAGCAATAATGTCTCCATTCATGATCCAGGGCAATCCGGCTTCCGGCAGTTCGCTTTTCGGCAACCAATGTACGACTTTTCCGGAGATTGCTTTTTCATATTCGGCCATTTGTCGTACATTTTCCGGCGAATCAGCCAATTTTTTATATTGCTTGGGATGGGTAGACATATACGAAAGAGAGATTTTCTGGGTATGCGCACTGTTTTTGGCAGTAATGTCGGTGAGGAATCCGTGGCGGATTCCGTTCTCTATCCATTCGGAAGTATAATGCAACCGGGAAGGATAACCGTTGATGATGCCGTCCCGATAACGTATTTTTTGCAGATTGTCGGCAAAGGAAGAGCCGAGTGCCTGTGCCAACGTGTATTCTACGAAAGTGAGGCAATCTACGGCATCAGTCCGGATCACTAATGATTCTTCTCCGTCTTGATCTAATGTGTTAGCCACGTATTTAGTTCCCAGGTAAGATTTCCCGATTCGTAACATGGGTTCGGGGTTTTCCGGGAATACAACGCCGTCGCGCAACCATTTCTCCAACTCCTGTGTCCATTGTTGCTTATATTTAAAATGATCCTGAAATCCCCAGCCATGTCCTCCGGTAGGATAAACATGGAGAGTTGCCGGAACCTTGTTTTTTTGTAAAGCGAGGTAATAGTTCACTCCGTGATAAGGTGCTACGGAAGGGTCGTCGGAGGTAAGAGCGATAAATGCTTGTGGAGTATCGGGCGTTACTTGCAATTCGGCAGAAAACTTCTGTATTTGTTCCATTGTTGGATTTTTGCCTAGCAATGCAGTTCTTGTATTTCCACGGGTGACTTGCATCATCGTAACCACCGGATAAAGTAATATCTGAAAGTCCGGACGTGTTTCCGAATTGTAGTGAGTGGCGAGTGTAGCAGTTAAATGCCCTCCCGCAGAGGCTCCCATTAATCCTACCTTGTAAGGATCGACATTCCATTCTTTGGCATGTTGGCGTACCATGCGAATGGCTTGTTCGGCGTCTGATACGGGGACTTCCCAATGTCCGTTCGGCATCCGGTATTTTAATACTATATAGGTAATACCTTGTCCGCAGAACCAGGGAGCCATATCATACCCCTCTCCATCCATACCCAGTCCACGATACCCGCCTCCGGGACACATGATAATAGCCATTCCATTCGGCTTTTCCGGGTGGTAGACCGTCAGGGTGGGATGCGTGACATTCGTGACAAAATGAGGACGCGTTTCCTGCTCTTCTCCGGTTAGTCCACTGGAGTTGGGAGCACCGTCGGGCCACAAAGGTAGCTCGACGGGCTGCTGCGCAAATGATATGGCAGTTACAAGTGATACTATAATGGATAATAGTCTCCTCATAATGATTTATTTAACTTTCATTGAAGCCTTTATAAAGTAAAGAATCAGTAAGGCATACGCTCCTAATGCCAACACTTCTGACCAAGTATTGTTCAACCATGCCTCATTAACCAGATTGATTCCACCAAAGCGCATCGCGGCACTGATTACTCCCATCAATGCACCTCCGGCAATGAAACCGGATGCCAGTAAAGTTCCTTTTTCACCTCTTTCCGTATTCAGAGATGCATCTTTGCTACGTGTTGTAACAAACCAATTCACTGCTCCACCCACTACCAACGGCACATTCAGTTCCAACGGAATAAACATACCCAATGCGAAAGCTAATGCAGGAATTTTACAAAGAGTCAGGATAATAGCTAAGACAGCCCCAATGCCATATAACAACCAGGGTGCACCTACACCACTCATCAGCGGTTCGATAACGGCCGCCATCGCATTTGCTTGCGGAGCAGCCAGTGCGCCACTTGTAAATCCGTATGTCTTATTCAGGATAATCATTACACCGCCTACTGTTGCAGCCGATACGATTGTTCCCAAGAACTTCCATGTTTCCTGTTTGGCAGGCGTACTTCCGAGCCAGTAACCAATCTTCAAGTCGGTGATAAAACCTCCTGCCATCGATAGTGCGGTACATACTACACCACCCATTACCAATGCGGCAACCATGCCCGAAGGACCTTTCAGTCCGACAGCTACCATCACTACGGAAGCCAATATCAGTGTCATCAATGTCATTCCCGAAACCGGATTAGTACCAACAATCGCAATGGCGTTAGCTGCTACTGTGGTGAACAGGAAAGAGATGCCGGCAACCAATACAATGGCTACCAATGTATGCAACAGATTCCCTTGCATGACATCGAGATAGAAGAATAATACGATTAATATCAGTGTGATGATGGAACCGATAGCGATAATCTTCATGGAAAGATCCCGTTGGGTACGGATAATGCTCTTCTCTACATTCCCTTTACCGCCCATTTCTTTGGCTGCCAGCCCGACAGCGCTCTTGATGATGCCCCAGGAACGGATAATACCGATCACACCTGCCATAGCGATACCGCCGATACCGATGCTCTTGGCATAATATTTGAATATTTCTTCCGGACTCATCATACCTACGGTAGAGGTGATTTCCGGATTCCATGCATTCAGTACACTGTCACCCCAGATAGCAGACATTCCCGGAATGATAATCCACCACACAGCCAATGAACCGGCACAAATGATGGAAGCATATTTCAGTCCGACGATATATCCCAAACCAAGCACAGCGGCACCGGTGTTTACCTTGAATACCAATTTCGCCTTTTCTGCCAGTATTCCTCCGGCACTGCAAACACGGGTAGTAAAATTCTCGTTCCACCATCCGAATGTCGCCACGATGAAGTCATATAATCCGCCGATCATACCTGCCATCAATAATGGTTTGGCCTGGCTGCCGCCTTTTTCTCCGGAGATCAACACCTGTGTAGTGGCTGTTGCTTCCGGGAAAGGATATTTTCCATGCATGTCGCTGACGAAGTATTTACGGAAAGGAATCAGGAATAGAATACCCAATACGCCACCCAATAAAGAGCTGATGAATACCTGCATGAAAGTAACCGTCATCTCGGGATATTTAGCTTGGAGAATATAAAGAGCGGGGAGGGTGAAGATCGCTCCGGCAACGATTACTCCGGAACAAGCTCCGATAGACTGGATAATCACATTTTCGCCCAACGCATTTTTTCTTTTGGCAGCTCCGGAAACTCCTACGGCAATGATCGCAATTGGAATAGCTGCTTCAAATACCTGTCCGACCTTCAACCCCAGATAGGCTGCGGCGGCCGAAAAAAGGATTGCCATGGCAATACCCCATGCTACTGACCAGATATTAACTTCCGGATAATTTTTTGAGGGACCCATCAACGGGTTGTACACTTCCCCGGGTTTCAACTCTCTAAACGCATTCTCGGGTAACCCGGTGAATTTGTCTTCTTCTTGTTTCATAGTTTTTATAATTTGCTAATGTGTTAATTTACATTTCCGTCCTCAAAGTAAACAAAAAAAAAGGAGAACCGAAAGATTCTCCTTTATGTAATAGTCTATTTTTTCCTACTTTGCATCTTTTGCTGTCATATCGCCCTCGATATACAATCTTACCATCTCTGTTTTGGCATTGGTACGCAAGGTGATTGATTTTTTGAAATGTCCCGGATATTTGCCTGTTCCGTTATAAGTCACCTTGATTGTTCCCTTTTTACCCGGCATGATGGGTTCCTTTGTATATTCGGGTACTGTACATCCGCAAGAGGCTACAGCCTGATGGATCACCAGCGGGGCATCGCCGATATTAGTAAAGGTAAATGTGCAACTGACAACCGGGCTGTTTTCAGAAAACTTACCGAAATCGTGAGTTGTTTTGTCAAACTTGATATCTGCATTTGTTTGTGCAAATGCAAAGCTTACGCCCATTACTAACAGGGTCATTAAAAAAAGTATCTTTTTCATTTTTCCTTCTCTTTTTGATTACAAACGACAAAGATAATGCTTTTCCCCTAAAATATACTTTATGGAGTGCGAAATAGTATTAAACGATTCTCTTTTGCTATTTTGAGAGTTGGAATCCGAGCATCATTCCATCGTAATTTTCGGCCAGTGAACTAACTGTTTTCAGTGCGGTACTGCTGCTTTTGCTGCCGATGAAAGCCATTAATTTCAACAGTTTGTCCGAGTTGAACAGTAACTCCAGTGAACTGGAACTGCAATTTACTTTAGCGTGCAGATTCAGAAGTTTCAAATACTTCAAATCAACTTGTTTGGTTGAAGCATTGTAGGAGTAAGTGCCTTTCAATGTTTTCTTGCCCACCGTGCTGGTGAAAGTACTGTCGGCATTGAAAGTGAAACTCATTTGGCCGTCTTTAATACCTATTTTGCTTAATTGTTCGTTCAGCTTATTTTCAGCCATAGTGGCTGCGGCAGCTCCGCCTGCTTTCATTAGTAAGTTATCCGATTCGAACTCTACGGCCGAACCTTTGTAGTTCCATGTTCCGGTCATGTCGATAGATTCGGTGGTTCCGGTGATGGCATTCACTACTTTTGAAATGTTGTCCTTATTTAATAAGTCGGACCATGATTGCGCCTGGCTGTTAGTCGCCATCAGCATAAATACTGCCATAAAGGCAATAGATAAAAAACTCTTTTTCATTTTCATTCTTCTTTCATTTAACATTGAGATCCTTGTTTATGTTTTCTATGTAGTTGAGTATATCAATACGTCCTGTGCGGTCTTCCGAGGAAGATACGAAGTGAGGAGGGAGCTCTTCCCATTGTTTACTCAACTCACGTAAATAGGCATTGATATTCATTTTTAAACGTCCACCTTTGAGTTTATCGGCTTTGGTAAAGATGATAGAGAAGGGGATACCGTTCTCGCCCAGCCATTCCATAAACTCAAGGTCTATTTTTTGAGGTTCCAGCCGGCTGTCTATCAGGACAAAGAGGTTGGTCATTTGCTCCCGTTCCAAAATATAATCTTCGATTATGGTGCGTATCTGGTCTTTCCCTTTTTGTCCGCGTCGGGCATAGCCATATCCCGGAAGGTCGACGAGATACCAATTCTTATTGATAAGGAAGTGGTTGATTAACATCGTTTTTCCCGGAGTAGAGGAGGTCATGGCCAGACCTTTACGACTGGTCAACATATTGATAAGACTTGATTTACCCACATTCGAACGGCCTATAAAGGCATATTCCGGGAAAATACCGGCTGGGCATTTCTTCACGTCCGTATTGCTAATCACAAATTCAGCACTTGTTATTTCCATTTTCTTGTCATTTATTTCTTTGTAAAATCGTTTATAATAAACTTGTTCATTGTTTATAATAAACTATTGCGCAGTTTATAATAAACTCTGCCATTATTTATTATAAACTTCGGAGTACCTGTTTTCATGGTACTTTCAGCGTTTTCCCTTTTTTAGACATACAAATTAACCCCGCAAAGGTAAGCGTTCCATTTAACATTAGCAATTCATAACCGAATTTATATCCGGTTTCTTTTCCAATCCACCAGTCGGCAAGATAGCAGATCAGTGGTGAAAGGATGGCTATGAGAGGAACCCACCGGTCGTTCGTTTGCCTGCGTGTAAAAAGTCCGAAAGCAAACATTCCAAGCAGGGGGCCGTATGTGTAGGAGGCGATGATATATATGGCGTCAATAACGCTCTTATTATTAAGTATTTCTACCAGGCAGATGAAGAATGCCAATAAGACTGATAACGATAAATGCACTTTGCCTCTTTTGCGACGTGCCGTTTCTTCTGTGTCTTTTTCCGTATTCAGCAGGTCTACGCATACACTGGTTGTCATGGCTGTCAGGGCGGAATCCGAGTTGCTGAAAGCTGCTGCGATAATACCGATTGTAAAAAGTACCAATACGGATTGTCCCAGATAACCTTGGGCTGCAAACATGGGTAGTATATCATCATTCATGGCTGGCAGTTCGAGGTGCATCTGTCCCGCTAGCGCTATTAATAGAATTCCCAAGCATAGAAAAAGGAAATTTAGCGGAATGAATGAGAAACCGTAGCAGTACATGTTTTTTTGTGCTTCCTGGAGGTTCCGGCAAGAAAGATTCTTTTGCATCATATCCTGATCCAGTCCGGTCATTACGATGACGATGAAGATACCACTGAAGAACTGTTTGAAGAAGTTCTGTCGGGATACCCAGTCGTCAAATACAAAAATACGGCTGTGTTCGCTGTTTTGGATTGTTTGCACAATGCCGCTGAAGTTAAGGTCTAATCTTTGGATCGTAAAATAGATGATAAAAATCAGAGCGGCAATCAGGCAAAATGTTTGTAAGGTATCTGTCCACACAATGGTCTTTATTCCGCTTTTATGAGTATATATCCATACCAATGCAACCGAACCGACAGCAATCAGCCAAAAGGGAACGTGCATTTCTTGGAATACATACGTATGGAGAATAAGGCATACCAGATAAAGTTTGGCTGCGGTTCCCAACATGCGTGACAGCAGAAAGAAAAAGGAACCGGTGCGATAGGCACGCATCCCGATGCGGGTGCCGAGATATCCGTAGATACTTGTCAGATTCAACTTATAATATAAAGGAAGTAAGATATGGGCTACGGCCATGTATCCGAAGAAAAATCCGAGTACCGTTTGCATATACGTCATATCCATTCCGCGCACCATTCCCGGTACAGAGACGAAAGTGACTCCGGAGATAGAGGCGCCAATCATTCCAAAAGAGACTATATACCAAGGTGATTGGTTCTCTCCCTTGAAGAACGCTGCATTCGATCCTCCCTTACGTCCGGTGATACGGGCTATTAGTAATAATACCGCGAAGTAGCAAAGAATAGTGACTAGTATCATCATAACAGATGCAAAGGTAGCAATTTTTGTAGGTATTAAAAACAATAATCTGTATCTTTGCAAGGTTTTATCGATAGAACAGCAAATATTATCTATGAACCAACAATATCCTTCTATACTGCTTGAAAAGGCAGTCGGCGAATTTTCCAAACTTCCGGGTATCGGGCGTAAGACGGCTATGAGGCTTGTTCTGCATCTGCTCCGTCAGGATACGGCTACGGTGGAAGCTTTCGGAAATTCTATCATAACGTTGAAACGTGAGGTGAAATACTGCAAAGTGTGTCATAATATATCCGATACTGAGACTTGCCAGATTTGTGCTAATCCGCAACGGGATGCTTCCACTGTCTGTGTGGTGGAAAATATCCGTGATGTAATGGCGGTAGAGGCAACCCAGCAGTATCGCGGGCTTTATCATGTTTTGGGTGGGGTTATTTCTCCAATGGACGGAGTCGGACCGAGTGACCTTCAAATTGAAAGCCTGGTGCAGCGGGTGGCTGAAGGTGGAGTCAAAGAAGTTATTCTGGCATTGAGCACTACGATGGAGGGGGATACTACCAACTTCTATATCTATCGCAAGCTGGATAAACTAGGGGTTAAACTAAGTGTGATAGCCCGTGGCATATCGGTTGGTGATGAACTTGAATATGCCGATGAAGTAACTTTAGGACGCAGTATTGTGAACCGGACGCTTTTTACCGGAACTGTATAATCATTATTAATCATTTAAGAACGAACATGGAAGAACAGATAAAACGAGCTGTCAGAAATTTGAATATCAGTTATGTTTTCTTTTGGGTGCTCCCGGCATTTTTGCTTGGGGCAGGAGAATTTGAACTTTTTCCCGTAGGAGGTTTGGTAGATAACGCACCGGCTATCTACTATTTTGAGACGGTCGGCATTTTGCTCACTGCTTTGTGTGTGCCTCTTTCTCTCAAATTATTTAGCTTGGTGCTTAAGAAAAAGATAGATCACATGACTATCACGCTTGCCTTGAAGCGATATGTGCAATGGAACATTGTTCGCTTGGGAGTGCTTGAAGTAGCTATTGTAGTGAACCTTTTGTGTTACTACCTGACGTTGAGCAGTACGGGTAACCTCTGTATGCTGATTGGCCTCACGGCGTCACTTTTCTGCCTGCCCAGCGAGAAGAGATTGCGTAACGAACTTCACATTGCAAAAGAAGAAAAGCTATGAGACAGTCTTTCTTGATGAACGAGCGTATCTATCTTCGTGCGGTAGAACCGGAAGATATGGACATTATGTACGAGATGGAAAATGACCCTTCCATGTGGGACATCAGTAACTTTACGGTTCCATACTCCCGTTACGTGTTGCGCCAATATATTGAAGGTTCACAGTGTGATGTGTTTGCGGATAAGCAATTACGTCTGATGATGGTACGCAAATCCGACCAGTGTATCCTTGGTACGATTGATATTACGGATTTCGTTCCCCTTCATTCGCGGGGAGAAGTCGGAATTGCCGTTCATAAGGATTATCGGCAACAAGGTTATGCCACCGACGCACTGAAGCTACTTTGTGAATACGCTTTTGATTTTCTGTCTTTAAGTCAGCTTTATGCGCATGTCACGACAGATAATGACGTTTGTGTAAAGCTGTTCACGTCTTGTGGCTTCGTTCAATGCGGATTATTGAAAAACTGGCTGCAAGTGGAGGGCTGCTACAAAGATGCATTGCTTCTCCAATGTTTGAATCCTAAGAAATAAAATATTAGTTGAGAGTAGGCACTTGCGGGAAGCGTGACCACGTTTCGTACTTGCTGCCTAGCTTCTCTAAAGCAGTCCGCCACATATCCTTGATATTGTTTTTCATCAGATATGATTTCTCTTCCTCGGACACCAACCAAGTGTTTTCTCTGATTTCGTTGCTCAACTGTTCGCTATCCCAACCGGAATATCCCAAGAAGAAACGAATGCATTCACTGATTTTATTCCCTTGTAATATATATTTCTTTATTTCATCAAAATCTCCATTCAGATAAAGCCCTTTACTGATAGAAATGGATCCGGGGATATCAGATAATGTGTGGAGATAAAATAGGGTATCAGTGGCAATAGGTCCACCTTTGTATAGAGGAATCTCATCCAGGTATTTAAATTCCATGATGATATCGTTAAGGAACAATGGCAGTTGCTTGTTGATAACCAATCCCATACTTCCTTCATCCGTATGATCGACCAGTAAAATTACGGATCTGCCAAACGTTGCGTCACGTAGAAAAGGTTCTGATATTAAAATCCTTCCTCTCGATGGCAACACATTATTCGATTGAATCTTAAATATGTCAGAGTCGATATTCATGCCACTAAAGTAAGAAAAAAAACGGAATAACAATCGTTCTTTCCGTTTTTTTTCATTTTAAGAATGGCTTTTATGAATATCTTATGTCAAATAATCAGGCTATCGGATGATTTTCAGCAAATAGTTTCATTCTTTCATCCAGTTGAGCATATTGGTGGTCTTTAATGAAAGAGGTACACGCGCGCAATCCTTCCTGATGGCTTCCTGTAGTTACTAATGAGATAGCGCTGACTCCGTAGTACATCAATTCTTTCGCCAGTTCGCCACTGGTCATTCCCGGATAACCGATGGTGAAATAAAATCCGTCTGCAATCGGCTCGCCCAGATCGTTGTCATATACCAGATGAAAACCGTGACGGAGGAAGATTTCTTTTAATTTCCGTGCTCTTTCACCGTATATCTTCACTTCGTTAAGGAAATTATATTGTCCTTCGTTGGCAGCTTTCAGTATAGCGGCCATGGCGAACTGTGCAGAATGACTAGTTCCTGAAGAAAGCGCATAAAGCACACGGTGAATGAAAACCGTTCCGAAAGTTCCGCCACCATATCGTTTGGTCAGTCCCGGATAGCTTCGGTGGTATAGTTTATCAGAGATACAACTTACCCCAATACGTTGCCCGGCGTAGCTGAATGCTTTTGAGCCGGAAATCAGCAATACGTAATTGTCCGTATAATGGGCAACTGATGGCTGGAAAGGAGGTTGATACGGTTTACTTAAATCTTGGCGGAAGTCCATGGCAAAATAAGCCAAATCCTCCAGAACAATCACATCATACAGTGTTGCCAATTCACCGATAATCCTCAATTCTTCTTCTTTCAGGCAAATCCAGCTGGGATTATTGGGATTTGAATAAATGATGGCTGATATATTTCCTTTTTTCAGATAGCTTTCCAGTTTCTCTTTCAGTTTTTCTCCGCGGTAGTCATACACATCAAATGTTTCAAACTTTTGCCCCATTACAACCAACTGCTGTTTCTGTACCGGAAACCCTGGATCGATAAACAAAATCGTATCTTTCTTTTCGTCACATTGGCTGCAAGTAAGAAATGAAGCGAATGTACCTTGCATGGAACCAGTGACAGGCACACAACCTTCCGGACTTAAATCTACGTTGATGAATGCTTTGATAAAGTTGGATGCCTCTTTCTTTAGTTCCGGCAATCCGTTGATGTCGGGATATAGACTGGCAATGCCATTTTGTAATGCTTCAATTTCCGCTTTCACGCCTACAGCGGAAGGAGGAAGTCCCGGAACACCCATTTCCATTTTGATAAATTCAACTCCCGATGCTGTTTCTGCTTTTGAAGCAATAGCTTTCACTTCACGAATGGTAGCTTTGGAAAAATCGACAATTTGAAACTCATTGATGGTTTCGTCAATCAGATGTCGTTCAATTGGTGTATTTTTCATTCTATTTTCTATTTTATTAGTAGCTGCAAATGTACACGATAATTCTTAATAAACCCACTTTTTCAGAAAAAAGATACTGAAGCTATTGCAGGTTTCAAAAAAATATCTACCTTTGCATCCGCAATCGAGAGAGATGCTAAAGTGAATATTTTGGTGCGTTAGTTCAGTTGGTTAGAATACATGCCTGTCACGCATGGGGTCACG
>ERZ773210.3306-NODE-3306-length-11631-cov-3.815826_pt1 | contig 11631 bp, 14 predicted proteins | sample MGYA00580528_ERZ773210 | MGnify/ENA primary metagenome ERZ773210 (study PRJEB29015, sample SAMEA2737769) | human gut metagenome | biome: human gut; feature: human-associated habitat; material: faeces | place: China | collected 2012 ...
CAGCCACACGCACCTGAATTAATTCTTCACTCCATTGTTCAAAAACGTAATGTAATCAAAATCATCCATATAACGGCGCTTTGAAAACTGATCTTTGAAATTAGTTACCGTGCCTAAAGCTTCGCAATCTTCAAATCCAGGCAAATACCATGCCGAATTAAATTCAGGATATTCAAGTTTTTCTACGAACTTAACAAAATCTGGCATCTCTATCATGAGGTTTATCGTGGGAGAACACCAACGCAGATTCATGTCAGAATAAATAAAGGTTCCCACGCAATTTGAAGCAATAATTGAAGGTTCTTGGATTTCGAGCTTCTTGCGCTTTTTACGCTTATATATTTCCCATTCGTCTGAATAATGGTTTTGATTATATTCATGCGATAACAACCTCAAATTACTAGTAATTGTCATCAGGATCATCATGCCTGATCGCACTTACTTTACTATATAGCTGCTATAGCACTACTGTTGTTTGAAGCAATTAATAAAGAAATTCAAGCGCTTATAAGATGAAATCCCTAATAGGCGTTTCGCCTGTGATTTCAAATACGTAGCGTCTGTCAGCTCGCATGAACACTACTTCTCGACCGTATTCTGTTACCTCATACGTAAGGCTGGTTTTTAGATAACGCTGTGTAATCATTCCTCTTGCGTTCTCTAAAACCATTGGATAATAAAACACAGCACCTTGCTTGCCTGGATACTTACGTTCTGATTCCCAGATTTCTAAGATTCCTAAGGCGCCTACAGGAAAACGATCTATTGATTCATTCGGGGCTTCACGCAAAATAGCAAATCTTCCACTTTTGCAAAGTTTAGCCACGCTAACCCCTCTCTTTACCTGGCACCTTTTCAGATTCTACCAAAAATATACCCACCTATAGCACAGATTATATAAACCAATTATGCGCATCATTCAGCAAGGTATTTATCATTTCCTTCTTCCCTTTTGTATAAGCTTTCCTACATCCTGGCGCAAAAAACAATCCCATTAGTTGGTTTATTACTGCTCCAACGCCTTATTATTTTTTATGTCTTCCCGTATAAGAGCTTTAATGTATTGAGTGTAGTTTTCTTTGGTAGACAACCACTGAATTATGTCCTTGTCGTATTCATTGTGGCATTGAATCGTGTATCTCTTGGTGTGATTCTTAACATATTTGGTATTAGCCTTTATCTGAGCTGGTGAAGCCATCTTTCCTCCTTATAGATTTGATTGGGATTTAGTGGTATTTAGTTTGCCACTATCTTAAAGCACTTTTAAGAACAAAATTGATATCATAGCTGCAGCTATAAATCGTTATTTACGGGATTGAGAATATGAATGCATTGCTTGAAAAAGACTACGAGCTAATAGCAGAAGCAAAGAAGGCAATTCGCTTAAACTACGACCAGAAAAAAGAGAACCATACCGTCGGAGCCGCCATACGTTGCAAAAACGGCAAGGTATATGTTGGAGTAAATGTTTATTCATTGCACGGAGCTTGTGCAGAACAAGTAGCAATGAGGACAGCGATTACTAATGGCGAACGAGACTTCGATACCGTAGTCGCAGTTAGAGGAAAAGAGGGCGAAGAAATCATTCCACCCTGCGGGAACTGTCGTCAAATATTGCATGACTACACGCCGAATTGTGATGTCATCATCTCAGTAGATGGAGAACCGAAAAAGATCAAAGCAAAAGAACTTCTACCCTTTTCCTATTCGGTTGAATAAGCTTCTGACGCAAATTTCTGGTTGGTGGCTTTTAGTTTGGTGAAATTTCGAAACAAACCCCAGATAAACCCATAGATTAGTCGATGGCAGATTGACCGCCATCTGGTAAACTTACTGCATTCTAAAAGCGAAGAGAAACATATCTCTTATGGCTAAAGTAATTGGTGCTTATATACTCATTCAAACAATTTCCCTTATTGTATTTTGGGTCTTTTTAGACGGCGCATATGCTATGGGTTATACCATTTTGTTTATATGGATAATTCAACCCGTGACCATTTTTGTTCTGTCGTTTCTTATTACTAAGAACAAATATTTCACCAAAGCTCAATGGTTATTTCCTCTAATCTTCGGAATCGGATATCTGCTTCTTCCCTATTGCACTTTTGATATGGCAAACATGCTTTCAGCAGGAAGTTTACTTAGTCCTTCTTGGGAGCCATTCGGTATCGGAGTTGTTGTCTCCATCGCAGGACTGCTCATTGGAAAACTCACATATAAACACAAAGAAAGCTAAGATGTCAGTTTCGAGACAGCGGCTTATTTTTGCGTTTGCAGCCAGTACTTTCGGAAAGTTGCCCATCTAATAAAGCCAACCAAAGCATCACTGATGCAGACGACCGAAATACCAAGGCGCATGATAAGGTAGCGCTTCCACATACCATCTATCCGTACTGCCTTTTGCGGTTACTTCTTGCTCCAAGTACAAATGCGTCCTGCGACTGCCAATCTGCACGGTATAACGCAGGGTTCGCACACCTTCACCAGGAAATGAATTTGATATGGGCTGACCAATTACCTGCTCTATTTGAAACGTGCGTCCGTCAGGCCAACACACCGAAAGTGGCACAATAGCCCCATCGTCACGCCAACGCGCAATTACATCTACATAGCGACGTGTAGTATGTAAATCTGGCATAGACATACGTGCGGCAAAACCCTTTCCTGCGAAGCCTTTCTTGCCCGTTGCGTTCCCTTAAAAGCGCGGTATACTTACCTAATAGTAGAACATATGTTCTATATTTAAAAGCGAACAAAGTGTGTAAATGGAAGGGATATCGCCTAGTGGACAAGAAGCCCACAGAAAAATGCTACCTATGCATAGACCTGAAATCGTTCTATGCCAGCGTTGAGTGTGCTGATCGCGGGTGGGATCCTTTTACTACTAAGCTTGTTGTGGCCGATCCCGAACGAAGTCAAACTACCATCTGCCTTGCAGTATCCCCCGCCTTAAAGGCACTAGGCGTGCCTGGTCGTTGCCGCGTGTTTGAAATTCCTAGCACTATTGATTACTTCATGGCACCACCGCGCATGAAGCGCTATATGGAAGTATCTACCCATATCTACTCGCTCTATTTACGCTACGTCAGTCCGCAGGATATTCACGTGTATTCTATCGATGAATGCTTTATTGATGCCACGCCCTATCTTTCGCTCTACCATATGGATGCCACTACCTTTGCAAAAACGCTTACTAAAACTGTTTTCGACGAAACAGGAATTTGTGCCACCGTAGGTATTGGTACCAATCTTTTCTTGGCGAAAGTCGCATTGGATATTACCGCCAAACATACCCATGACGGCATCGGAATTCTAAATGAAACCGCCTTTAAGCAGCAGGTTTGGTTTCATCAACCCATAACTGACATTTGGAATATTGGTCCTGGCATTGCTCGTCGTTTAGCAAAATATGGCGTACATGATTTAGCGGGTGTTTGCGCCATGGAAGAAAAAACGCTCTATAAGGAATTCGGCGTGAATGCTGAATACTTAATTGATCACGCATGGGGACAAGAGCCGTGCACTATCGCGCAAATTCACTCCTACGTACCTGAAGGTCATTCGCTCATGAATAGTCAGGTGCTCCCCTGCGACTATACCCTGGAAGAAACTCGCATGGTTATGCATGAAATGCTTGATGCAAGCGTACTTGAATTGGTGCAAAAAGGACTTGTGGCTGAAAGTATTTCGCTTTCTATTGGATATGCGCATCCAAAAGCGAACATAGATGGTTCGAACACCACTACCGCACAGACAGGCTTCGATCCAGAAGACCCTCTTTCGTATAACTCGTATGTACCGCCAACACGTCGGCATTTCTATGCCCACACAGGCGGCACCAGAAAAATAGGACGTCGCACCAATTCGGCACGCGTATTAAAAGAACATTTCGAAGCGCTTTTTAACGAAACAACAAGCAATGCTCTACCTATTCGTCGTATCAGCATTGGATTCGGAGGTCTTCTTCCCGAAAAATATGCCACTACAACCCTATTTGACGATATCGAAGCAGAAAGCAAAGAACGCCGTCGTCAAGAAGCTATTATTGCCGTGCGTCAAAAATTCGGCAAAAACGCCATGTTAAAAGGTACGAGCCTCCAAGAAAAAGCAACTGCGCGCGAACGCAATAATCAGATTGGAGGTCATCGTGCCTAGCAGCCATCCACAAAAGAAAACACCGCAATCATTTAGTCGTGAACATTCAAGTTACGACACATCAAACTCGCTCGAAAGTAGCACCTGCAAAAGCACCCATAAAAGCGCATGCAAAACTTCGTTTTTATCCAACAAACTAAAGCAGGAACTTCTTTCAGTGAAGGACCCTCAAGAACGTGAATATCGCGCAAATGTTCTCTTGGCAATTGAGCAAAAAGCAGAAACGTATGGCACACATCAAGCACAACCCCACGATAGCCGCGCCCGGCAATTCATGCCTTTTGCTGCACTAAAAGGTTATGCCGACATGGTTCAACAAGAAGAAGGCAAACACTAGCAAAGAACAAACAACCACGCATCTTGTGCATTTACAACACTACAAATCAGTATGGAAATCATATTTCCGCGCACTATACGAATCGGCATGAACGCCACGCATTTCGCATATGCCACAATAACTGCAGCGCTATAGATCAGCAAGATTAACTACACGGGTAGCAAGGCGATTCTGTAGTGCCTCCGAATGTGTGACTAGCACCAACCCTACTTCGTTTTCTTCGCAATACGAAAGCAAAAAATCCCAGATCTGCACCTGAGTAATAGCATCCAACATAGTAGATATTTCATCAGCAATAAGGAATTTAGGGCGAACGCGCAAAGCACGCGCTATACAACAGCGCTGGAGTTCGCCTCCTGAAAGTTCACGCGGAAAACGACTGAGCCATTTTTGCTTAATACCCAATTTTTCTAGTAAGACCTGGTCGAGCGGACCTGCTTCTTCTAGCGAACTCTGTATGCGTAACAAAGGATCTAGGGTCTGTTCAGGGTGTTGCCAAATCATTTGGACAGGCAATGGACTGCTCGACGCCTTTGAAGCTTTAACGCCTTTTGCCCAAGCTGTGCCTGCATAAAAGTCACCATGAGGACAACGATAACGAATGCTTGTTTTGTTTGGCGAAACACTTGTCTGGTACGAAGAAAGCGGTTCTCCGTCCAGTAAAACTTCACCTTCTTGCGGCTGCAAATATCCTGCAAGTAATCGACACATGGTAGTTTTTCCGAAGCCCGAAGGTGCACTCAGCGCAACTCGCTCGTGTGATTCAACTGCAAAATTAAAATTCAAAATTAAGGATTTGCCAGCAGCTTTACTCACGGTGGCAGCCTTGCCCGTGGTAGCGGTCTTGTCCGCAGCGGCAATAGCGACGGTGGTGGCAGCCTTGCCCGCAACAGCAGTAGTGGCAGCAGCGGCATCACCAGCATTACTAGTGGCAGCAGCAACAGCAGCACCACGACCATACGAAAAGGAAACATTTCGTAGCTCTAAGGTACTCATAATTCGTCTCCTTTCGACACAAGATTATCTGTTTGTGCTGATGTGCCACCTGACACTTCCGAACCATTTTCTGTATTCGCGGAGTCCAAAGTTTCGGCACTAACGCAAGCTTCGTAATCTTTGCTGACGATAAAGTCGTGCTCGGGCAACGCATGCCAAAGCGCCTTACTGAAAGGATGATGCAATAAGTCAGGTGATGCAAAATTTGCAACAGCTGTCTCTTCTACTACGGTACCGTCTTTGAACACTGCCACACGATCGGCAACTCGTAAACCAAGCTCAATATCGTGCGTAATTAGCAACACTCCCTTGCCCTCATTAGCAAACACACGGAAATCCTCCATCGCTTTTACCGCCAACTCCAAATCAAGACCAGGAGTAGGTTCATCGGCAATTATCAACCGAGGATCTGTCATTAGCGCCGTGCACAATAAAACACGACGCGCCATGCCTCCCGAAAGCTCAAAAGGATACAAGTCTTCTACATCACGTGATAGACCATATCGTTCAAACAGCTCTGCACGACGTTGTGCACTGCCGCCAATCTGTTTACCCACCTTCATAAGGGGATCTAAGGACTTTACACTCTGCGGCACAAAAGCAATTTCGCAACCACGCAACTGCGCCAAGCTTTTTGCGTCCTGCAGCACGCCGTCATAATAGATGGTTCCCTCGACACGAGCATTCGTGGCATATAGCCCCAAAATAGCATCCGCCAATAGCGTCTTGCCCGATCCTGAAGCACCCACGACTGCCAAAATTTCGCCAGTATGAACTGATAAACTGAGATTATCTATTACCTGACTAGTGTATTGCTCAACCGAAAAATGCTTTTTTGGCGAATCGGCATTTGAAAAGTAAGTATTTAATGATTCATCATTTGCAAGCCCAGCGTCCTTATACATGGTGAAACCGATGCTTAAATTCTGAACCTGAAGCAAGTGATGACCACCTGCATGATGACTCACTTCTGCATGAGAATGCCCATGATGGAATTCGGCATGGGTATGCACCATTGCATCGTGCTGGCTGTGAGCAAGTTTCATTGGCACCACGTCCTATTCCTGCGCCCGAGCGGGATCAATCAAGCGACGAAGGTTTTGCCCAGCCTGATCAAATAGCAACACTACTGCAAGCAGCGCCAAGCCAGGAAAGAGGGCGAGCCACCACATGCCAATGGAGAGATAATTCATCGACTCGCTTAAGATAATGCCAATTGCAGGCATTTCAGGAGGCAGACCAAATCCCAAAAAAGTAATAGCAGCTTCATGCAGAATAGCATGGGGAAACAGCAAGATAAGGCCTACCAAATACTGCGGCAACACCGCAGGAAGTACGTGATGGATGGCAATATAAACTGGTCCGCGACCTAAAGAACGCGCTACTTCTACATACGAGCTCTGCTTTACCTGGAGTACTTCGGCTCGAATAACACGACATAAGCTAGGCCAATGCGTCAGAGCAACGCCAATCGCTACGCCCCAGAATCCTTTACCAAGTGCATAAGAGATAAGCAGCAAAAGCACAATATGCGGAATGCCCAGCATAAGATCAATTAACCACGTAATACAGGCATCAATCTTCTTTCCGCCAAGAGCCGCTAAGGTGCCAAGCACTAATGCGATAATCGAAGAAACCACTGCCGCCAAAAGCCCGATTCCGATACTGGTAGACAAGCCTGCCAGTGTTCGCGCCAGCATGTCACGCCCTAAATTATCTGTTCCAAACGGGTGTAGCAAACTGGGAGCTTCACGCGCCATGGAAAGATCACTTGTTGTCGCAAGGGGTGTTACCGCAATGCCCAGCACCGCAACAACAACAAGAATTGCTGCCGAAACAATACAGACAGCCCGCGTGCGTTTGCGATTGTTTACCTTTTTTGCTCGAGGCGCATGGAAAACCGTCAAGGGTTCGTTCAATACCGCAGAAACGCCTAACTTCATAGCGCATCACCGCCCCGCTTAATACGAGGATCAACGATGCGATATAAAATGTTGGCAATCATGTTGCCACCAAACACAATAGCAGCCGACACCAACGTAATACCTACAAGAAGCGCCACATCACTTCCGATACCAGCCGTTACCGCAGCTTGACCAAGCCCTGGATAGGAAAATACCTGTTCAACCAAAACAGATCCACCAAAAATTTCTGATATGGAAGCAAATTGAAGCGAAATAGCAGGGAGCGCCAAATTGCGCAAACCATGCTTTCGTGCTGCCTGCAAACGAGAAAGACCACGCGCCTGAGCAAAACGGATATAATCACTCTCCATAATATCGATTGTTTTTTCGCGTGTATGAAGAGCAACGTTCGCCACACCAACGACCGACAACGTTAATGCGGGCAAAATCATATGGTGGATCGAATCGAAAATAGTTATATCGGCAGCACTTTTACCAATTGGCGCAGAAAAGCCAATGGGAAACCAGCCTAGCCACACCGCAAAAACCATAAGAACGATTAAACCAAGCCAAAACGTAGGTGTTGACGCTAACACAAAACAGTAACCTTTAATAATTCGATCGATTAGAGTGCCCTGCTTGATGCCTGCAACAACCCCCATGATTAGACCAAATACACCACTTAACACCCAAGCAGCGGCCATCAAAGCAAGAGTATTTAATGATCGGTTTGCAAGCACTTCTGTAACAGGCGCATTAAATCGTAGAGAAGTACCCATGTCGCCTTGCAAAAAAGCACCCGCCCAGTTTAGGTAGCGCTCCCACAGCGGCGTATTAGCGCCCCAATAACTAGCAAGCTGCGCGCGCTGATCTTCGCTCATGCTGGCATATGCCGCCTGACCCACATTAGCTTGAACAGGATCAATAGGAGAAATACCAACCAAAACGAAGGTGACTATACTAATAGCCACCATAAGTAGTACGAACTTTACTATGTTGCGTCCAATTAGCTGCGCCATAAGTTTTGTTTAGTTAATCCTTGCTCGATTGATTCGTCTGCTAGCTCCATGTTTGGCCAATTATTCTATTGGTTCCGCGCTTGATCTATCCTTATTGAGCTAACCTTCACTTACTAATCCCAGCTCCATTTATCTACGTTATTCACTAACGACCACCCATGACCATGAGGGTGTGGCTTTTGTTCAGCAACATTTAAGCCACTACGCTTGAAATACAGGTGATCAACATTGGCAAGCCATACCCACGTTGCTGCACCTTGAGGTGCCACCCCTTCGGAGCCGTCCCACTGCGCTAACTTCCATTCGTCATACGAATCTTCTACCGTTGTTTTAGCGAGAGCTGCGTCCATGTGTGCATCAACCGTTGCATTTTCATATGATGCATAATTTCCTACGCCGCGGGAATACAAAAGGTTATACATTTCGGTAGGACTATTCGATCCCCAACCCCAAAGAATTGGATCGGAAAATTCGCGGGGATACAGCTCATCCCATCCAGCACCATGGATGTTTACTTCGATACCGAATTCTGCCATCTGGTTACTGAATTCTGCCGCAAGCGCCTGACGGACCGAATCGTTCGAGCTGTAGTACAAATCAAAGCTTGCACGAAGACCGCCTTTTACCAATACCCCATCTTCACCTGGCATCCAACCGCCCTGCTCCAACAAAGTACGTGCATAATCGGCATCGGTTTCGACCTTCATGTCATCTGATGCCCAAGGTGTTCCGTCCGAAACGCTATATGCTGCCGTTCCATAACCCGAAAGAACATTATCAATCATGGTTTCACGATCAACCGCATAATTCATTGCACGACGCAGCGCCAAATCCTGGGTAACATCATTACCAAGGGCATAGTCGTTTACGCCATCTTTTTTAGTGCCACCTGCAGGAACACTTGGAAATGAAATACCGCGACTATCAACAGATTTACAATTGAAAAGCTCATACTGATCAGGCGTTGAATCTGCCATGGTAGCCGCCGTATAGGCAATATCCACCTCGCCCGAATTAGCTGCCGCAAGAGAAGCATCTTCTTCCATGAATACGACAATGACACGCTGCATACTAGGAGCTTCACCATAATAATCAGGATTTGCCGTAAGAATTACTTGCTGGCCCTGATCCCACTGCTCTAACTTATAACGACCAGAGCCGATAGGATTTGCACCATACGTTGCTGAATCATAGGCGTGTTCTGGAACAATACCAACAACTGCCAAGGTGTAGAGCAACGCATTAAACGGTTTGGTCATATGAAGTTCCACCGTAAAATCGTCCACCGCAACTGCTTTTTCTACCATAGAAAGGTCTGCCTCTGCGGCTTCGGCATTATTAATACCGTTAATGGTAAACGCCACATCACGAGCGGTTAGTTGCTCCCCATCCGTAAAATACGCATCATCGCGAATATGGAAAGTCCACGTCATACCATCAGTGCTACATTTATATGAAGTAGCAAGATCGTTTACGAAATTAAGATCAGCATCAGTAGTGATGAGCGTAGATTGAATAAGTGGCTCGTGAACATGCTCGCCACAACCCCAAGAAAAGAGCGGATCAAAACCAGCGGCAGGCTCAGAATTAACCGTCATGGAAACCACTACTTCATTGGCGTTCCCTGTTACTGAAACACCTTCAGTAAGTGTCTTACTCGAAGAACAAGCAGACAGCAAGCTGCCAAGAGAAAGAGATGCAACGCCTATACCTGCAAGCTTTACAAAGTTTCTTCTGGTAATTGCCACAGTTTCTCCTTTATGCAGATCGAGCGTGATAACGTATTCAGGATACAAAACGTTATAGGCGGTCTAACTTATCTAGGCTGTTACGAATTTTGTTTTCGTAACACGGGAATAGTACCATAGTTATCCATTGATGGTGTTACGGAATTACAATTGGTGTTACTAATTACAGGTGATTGGTTATCGGTGATGTAGTCAGATTTAGCAATCTGCTAAAAGCTTCTTTCCCACAAACAAACAGGTGAAACTTTCTATCTTGATCACCCTACCGAATGTGGTCTTGTGGCTTTTAACAAATGAAAGGTGTCACATTAACTCACCAAATTAATTGCGCAGGTCTTAAGCAAAAGCATATTGACGACTGAGTTTCTTCTGGTAAAGTATCTAGGCGCTGATGTTTTCAGCGTTCATAGTAAGGGCGGTTAGCTCAGGGGGAGAGCGCTACCTTGACACGGTAGAGGTCACTGGTTCGAAACCAGTATCGCCCACCATTGGAAGACCAGGTCACAAGGATGTATCCCTTGTGACCTTTTTTGATACAGCGGCAAAATGCGCAATTTCTAGCTACTTTTCCAAAATCTTCAATTGACGGCATTACTTTTTCGAAAAATGCGTACCTACCCTGCAGAAAAACCGCAAAAGTGAGAGACTCGTCTTGATTCGTTATTTAAAAAGCTACATCAAAAAGCTTGCCTGCGTTTATTCGTATCCATTTTTGCTTGCTTTGAATCAATCTTGGTTATCTCCCCTAAAGCAATTCTCCTGCGACCCTCTCACTAAAGGCATTTTCCTGCAGGGGCAGCTCCAAAAATGCCAAAAACTTTAATTTGTGCAGCTTAAATTGATTAACTGCAACTAGTTACGCCTAACCATACCTAAGATTTTCTAGCTGCTTCTATCGAAACGACCATAAACGAAGCAGTAGCATCCCACTGTTGCTCTGCACCAATGGAACACTCCCCATCACCATCTTGCGGGCCATAATCCCCAAAGCCAGCATGGTTACCACCTTCGATCACTTCAGTTACTGAACCTGAAGGTAAATTTACCTCGTTGTTCTGAAGAGCATCTCGATTCAATACTCCATCATTACTGCCATAAATTAGATTTACGGAAAGATCGGTTTGAGATAAATCGCTCGCCGCATAAGCAGCCAATAGAAATACACCCTTCAACTCATTGCTATGCGCTGAAGTAAATTGCGCTGCCATTGCCCCACCCAATGAATGACCAGCAATCCACCATTCATCTATCTCAGATGCGCTATCTATTAAAGAACTTGCCGAATCAATCCCAAAGAATGCCAGATTAAAAGGCATTTTTGCGATAACGCAATAATAACCCCTGTCCGCTAGTTCATTTGCTAGAGGGACATATGCCTGCGGATCAACCTTAGCCCCTGGATAAAACACAACACCGACCTCTACATTCGATGAGCCAACCGCAATGCTCGCATCAGTTTCTTGTAAGCTTCC
>ERZ773210.3310-NODE-3310-length-11623-cov-17.441217_pt1 | contig 11623 bp, 9 predicted proteins | sample MGYA00580528_ERZ773210 | MGnify/ENA primary metagenome ERZ773210 (study PRJEB29015, sample SAMEA2737769) | human gut metagenome | biome: human gut; feature: human-associated habitat; material: faeces | place: China | collected 2012 ...
GGAAGGAAATGGAACACACATAATTATATTGCGGGCGCGCATGTATGCGCACGTAAAAGAGTAGACAAGAAGGTTCCTAACAGCACTAGGCAGACTTAGCGCCTCCACCTGTTTCTCGCCAGCCTTGTTTTTAAACTACCAAATAAATAGAAACTACATTTCACGTACAGAAGGCAACTAATCGTCTATATCACAACTGCTTAACATTTAAAATAACATTACATATTTCGAGTTAGTTACATACGTACGTGTAAACCGATGCGTATATATGTGTAGCCCGATGGCACCGTATGTATAGTCCGATACGTACGTATGTATAACCAGATGCGTACGTACACATTTTAAATCACGATGCATGTTGCAGAAAGACCTTGATATTTAAAAAAAACATCAAAGTCTTTTTCAAAAACATCAAAGTCTTTTTAGAAAAGCTCGGCATGTTTTTTATGTAAGAGCAGATTACACCTCTCCCCACCAAGTCGGTCATTACTTCTTTCCCGTTCATCCTTACATTTTTATCAAAACATGCGGATAATCAGCCGGTTAATAATGAAAGGACCTCCCCTCATCCTCCCTTCAGCCGTGCTTCCCAAGTCCCTTCACAATCTGCCTTCAGCCTTTGTCTGTCGGAAGAAGTTTTACGAATGAAAGGAGGCTGAAAGAGTGACAACAAGACATCCATTCATTAGCGGAGCCTCATCAACAGGGCGTTTTAACGAATAATGAAAGGAGAAAGGAAGGTACGAAACGAAGCAATCCGCATAAGAATTGAAGCAGTGCCAAGAGTGGTTAGCAATAACACACTGTCTGAAGATAAGAGTTTTATTGAAATGGGAGTGTATCAAAACTAAACCGGCCTATCCAATCTCAGCTGTAGGGACAGGGGTTGCCTGCCCGAAGACACAAAGTAAATCCCTACAAACTAAACGACAGCATTATCCACGTTTTGACACACTCCCAAAGAAAATATCAAAAGGCAATTACCCAGCCATACAACTTACCAGTCTAACTGCGACTAACCTGCAATCCTTTGTCAGACAATGTCATATCAACAAAACGAGCACAACTGTTAGGCGGATTTTGAGTCAATATTGCTCTGATTTTAACAGCAGCTTCGGGGTCTTTGGCTACCATATAAAGATAACCTCCTCCACCTGCTCCAGGCAACTTATAACCTAAACAGTAATCATCAATCTGACGAATGATAGCCTCAACCGACGCAGGATTAGTTCCCGAATCAAGAGCCTGATTCTGCTTCCAGCTTTTACCCACCAAACGCCCCATTTCATCGAAGTTTCCACGTTGGATAGCTTCATATAAATCAAATGCATGACTCTTCATGCTTCCCAACAGTGCAAGATGTTCTGTAGAGTTAAGGAACATACTACGTACAATCTCAGCCAAAATTCCCTTAGCAGTGCGAGTGATACCGGTATAATACAACAGATGACACTTCTGATATTCACTACCCGTAAACAAATAATCAGGCAACCAACGAACCAACGGACTTTGCTCCATACCGGCATGAGTTTGAAGAAGCTTAACACCACGAAGGACACCTCCATATTGGTCTTGCCAACCACCTCCCGTAGTAAGCAATTGTTCCAAAATCAGAGTACGGTTGCATATTTCATTCTTATCCCACTTCAAGCCACAGAAATCGGATACCGCGCCAAGCACCGTAGAAGCTAAAATAGAACTAGTACCCAAACCGGAACCTGCAGGAATAGCCGACAATAACGTGATTTCAATACCTGAGCCAAACGCCTTGAGCTGCTCCTCCAATGTAACATAAACATCTGCCGAGAATTCCGGCTGGAAACCGGCCAGCACCAAAGCCGCTTTAGGAATAGAAAAAGGAGAACCAACTTGCATAAAGTCACTCAGTTCTTCATAGGTAGTAACAGTTTCTATTGCTCCCAAGTCTATAGAACGTAAAATAATCTTATATTCTTTACAAGGCTTTACATAAACCTGCAAAGGAGGCTGTCCATTCAGTTCAATAGCAATATTCACTACATTTCCGCCTTCATTCAAACAATAAGGAGGAGTATCTGTCCATCCGCCTGCCAAATCAATACGAACCGGACTCCTTCCCCATACTATCTGATCGGAATAAACCGATAAATGAGGCTGCTGTTTTTTTGCCAATGCAGCTGCCGTCAAACCTTCACGCATCAACCCAAAGGCCCTTCTTTCATACTCCGTATAGGTTTTACCACTGAACTGCTGCACCCTGGCCCGAAACATATTGTCGCTTATCCGGGTCATCAATGGCGCAGAAAGCGGCAATGCATCCGGCAATTCCAAATGATGAATGGCAAATTCATGAGCAGCATCATCCAAATTCAACTGATAAAAAACACTACGTTCATAATTACGAGCCAACACAGGCCAGTTCATAACCCGAAAGGAATCACGCTGGGCAGCCAAACGACGAAGATTGGCATAAGCGGAAATCTCATCGGCCGACAACCGGCGAGAACGTTTCCATATTTCCTTACCTTCCTGAAGTTCGGGTTCGGAAATCATCCAACGCATTACCAGCCCCAGCTCTTCTATTGTAGAGCAAACAGGAAACAAACGGGCAGCCTGCAAATCGTGAGCACCGTCTATCTCTTCAACTGCTACTTTGCGACAAGAAAGCCATTCACGCACCGAAATTCCCTGATAAATAGTCCTTTCCTCTGTCAATGCTCCTTTAAAGGTATCATTAAATCCATAGGGGCGAGCTACGTACTCAGCCTCTCCCAAAGGTACCACATCAATACATACCCCCGACGGCACATTGAGTTTCCAGTCATTAGTCGGAACCCCTGTTATAATTGTCTGTTGACGAATGTTCCACTCCTTGCCCACACAGCTGTTTTCTATCCAGATTTCAGAATTGTCAGCAGTAAGACGATATGCGACATCAGCATTCTGCACAAACATAGCCGGATGAGGTTTCACCTTACGATGCATGATTTCACGCTGGTCGTTCACCAAATTCTGAACAGCCAACGTGGAAGAGATTAATTCCCTGCTTGTTCCATAATGATAAAACTCACCTCCGGGCAACGGCAGGATAGCCACACTCAACCCATTCAATTCTTCATCTGCAATACGCGGATGTTCACCCAAGGTCAGTCCGAACTCGGAATACATATCGTAATATGAGAGTTCACCTCCTTTTTTAGAACGTTTTATCAACAAATCAACAGCCCGATCACTCAGCAACCAAATACCGATATCCATCAGGAACAAGTGAGTTTGCATCAGTTTTCCCAACTCCTCGACCGAAGGTTTCTGAAGCATAAAGTCCAATTTATCGGGATTGCTACGCGAAGAAACAAACACCCCGTGATTCTTTGCCAAATTGGGGTCCACCCAAAGCCCATAGCACACAACATCAACATCAGGAATATCCTGAAGAGGTTGACCCGCACGTATATACACATCTCCGCTGGCTATCAATGTGCGCAGAGAAGCCGGAGCCTTCTCCATTATTTGTTCATATAAAGGAAGCTGAAGTGAGAGCAGATTTTGTTCCAAGCGCTGCCCCCTCGCCCATCTAAAGACAGGAATAGGCGTTAATATTTTACCTGACGGAGCATATCCGGGCAAACGCCGACTCTGTCCGCCGGCATGCAACAATATTCTTTTTTCTTCCCTCAGCCATTCCAAAAAGTCTTTATCGGGCGCAATATGTTGTTTGCATGCCTCAAGCAACCAAGCCGTTCCTCCTCCCGACCCCAATTTACTACCAATAGGATCGGAAGTACAAAACCATTCATCACGATCAGCCTTTTCTATATCATAAAAAAATTCCACCAAATTAGGAGGAAGCGATAAAAGTTTTTTCATAATGCATCTTTGTATTTATAATACGCAAAGATGCTGATTTTCCCCTAACGAGCCAAGCAGAATAAGAAAAATTTAGTCGTTAAAAGCAAATACACGCTCATCCAAAGGCATCACTTCTTTCGATCCGGGCCGGGTCACAGGAACTCCGAAAGGCATCTGTGCTATTAACTTCCAATGCAAAGGCAAATTCCATGCTGCACGCACTTCATCATCTACCAACGGATTATAATGTTGCAGAGAAGCTCCCATTCCGGCATCCTCTAACATAGTCCAAATGACAAATTGATGCATAGCATCGGCCTGCTCCGCCCAAACAGGGAAATTATCTTTATAAGTGGGAAACTGTTCCTGCAAAGCATGAACAACAGACATATCCTCAAAATATAGAATCGTTCCATATCCACAAGAGAAACTACCATCTATTTTCTGTTCCGTTTTAGCAAAAGCTTCCGCAGAAATCCGCTTACGCAAAGTATTTTTTACGATATTCCACAACTTTTGATGAGCTTCACCTGTTAATAAAACAACACGTGTGGTTTGTGAATTGAATGCTGAAGGGACATATTCGACAGCAAAACGAATCAAATCCAACAATTCTTTTTCAGACAACGTGGATTTATTGTCTATCTGATAAAAAGTACGGCGGCTCTTTATGGCATCCTTGAATTTCTTTGTCATATTTAGCATATTTATTATGAGTTATTTTACCTATATAAACAAGCATACAGCAAAAGAAGTTCACTTTCTTTGCTTTTTTCAATACAATCAACTATTTTTGTTAGCTAATTATTAACATTATAAACAACACATTCAATGAAAGATTTTCTTAAATTTACATTGGCTAGTTTGATAGGCGTCATTTTAGCAGGTATAGTGCTCACCATACTGGGCCTTATCACAGTAGTAGGCATGGTAGCCTCATCAGACTCTGAAACCATAGTAAGAGACAACTCGGTCTTCGTTCTTGACTTGAAAGGCAACTTATCAGAACGTGTACAGGAAAACCCATTTCAACAAATAATGGGAGACGGCAATGGTTCTTATGGACTAAATGACATTTTATCCTCCATCAAAAAAGCCAAAGAAAACGACAAGATTAAAGGCATCTATATCCAACCATCTTATCTGGCTACTTCTTTTGCATCATTGGAAGAAATACGCAACGCACTTCAAGACTTCAAGGAAAGCGGTAAATTTATCGTAGCATACGCAGACCAATATACACAAGGTATGTATTATCTGGCAAGTGTTGCAGATAAGGTAATCATCAATCCTCAAGGAAACATTTCATGGCACGGGCTGGCATCCCAACCTGTCTTCTTTAAAGATTTACTGGATAAACTGGGCATTGATGTACAGGTTTTCAAGGTAGGCACTTATAAATCGGCTGTAGAACCATTTATCGCTACCGAAATGAGCCCCGCCAACCGTGAGCAAGTCACCGTATTCTTAAACTCTATATGGAATCAATTATTAGATGATGTTTCAGTGTCACGCAACATTTCTAAAGACTCACTTAATGCTTATGCAGACCAATGCATGGATCTCTGTCAGGCAGAAGAATATATCAAATGCGGACTGGCCGACTCAGTGTTATATAAAGACGAAATGATCGCTTATTTGAAACAACTGACCGGACGGAAAGAAGACCAGAGCTTAAACAGCCTTTTCCTTGAAGATATGATAAATGTAAAAAAGAATGTCCCCAAGGATAAAAGTGGAAACGTTGTTGCCGTATATTATGCATCAGGAGAGATTTTAGATGCTGCTTCCTCCAATTCTACCGAAGAAGTCATTGACGGTCAGAAGATGACACGGGACTTACGCAGGTTGCGCGATGACAACAATGTAAAAGCAGTTGTTCTGCGCGTAAACTCTCCGGGTGGAAGTGCTTATGCTTCCGAACAGATATGGCGCGAAGTAGTACGCCTGAAAGAAAAGAAACCGGTTATCGTCTCTATGGGGGATTATGCAGCATCAGGCGGTTATTACATCTCTTGCGCCGCAGATTCTATCTTTGCAGATCCGACAACTCTAACCGGCTCCATCGGCATCTTCGGAATGATTCCTTCGGGAGAGAAGTTATTCAAAGACAAACTAGGGCTGGATTTCGATGTAGTAAAAACTAATAAAATGGCCGATATGGGAGCCGGTTTCGGTCCACTCGCAACGCGTCCGTTCAACAACGCCGAACAGGAAGCACTTCAAAATTATATCAACAACGGGTATAAGTTATTCGTAAACCGTTGTGCCGAAGGAAGAAATATGTCAGCAGCAGATATTGAAAAAATAGCTGAAGGACGAGTGTGGACGGGCGAAATGGCCGTCGGCTTGGGGTTAGTAGATAAATTGGGAGGCATAGATGACGCATTAGCAGCAGCCGCAAAACGAGCAAACGTAGAGAACTACACTATTATCAGTTATCCTGAAAAAGAAAGTCTCTTCATGAATCTACTGAACAGCCAGCGCAAGCACTATGTCAACAGTCAGATGAAAGAATATATGGGCAGTTTCTACAGCTATTTCGAAATATTACAAAACCTGAAAGAAATCAATCCTGTACAGGCACGTATGCCATTCGAATTGAATATTAAATAACTTTTAATGGAGAATAACTTTATCAAAATACATAAGTGGCTATACCCGGTTTCGTGGCTTTACGGAGCCGGCGTATGGATACGTAACAGACTATTTGATTGGGGAATATACAAAGAAAAGAGCTTTGATATTCCGGTAATCTCGGTAGGCAACATTACCGTAGGAGGTACCGGAAAGACGCCTCATACCGAATATCTGATAAAGTTATTGAAACCCAATTATAAAGTGGCAGTCCTAAGCCGGGGGTATAAACGAAAATCAAAAGGCTTCGTATTGGCCCAACCGAATACTCCCGTAAATATCATAGGTGATGAGCCATTTCAAATGAAACAGAAATTTCCCGATATCTATATGGCAGTAGACCGTGACCGTTGTCACGGTATCGAGGAGCTATGCAACGGATATACCGCCCCCGGAACCGAAGTCGTAATATTGGATGATGCTTTTCAGCATCGCTATGTGAAACCGGGAATGAATATTCTTCTAGTGGACTATCACCGACCTATCTGCGAAGATGCTTTATTACCGGCAGGACGAATGCGCGAACCCGAAAAAGGCAAGAACCGTGCTCATATCGTGATAATAACCAAATGTCCCAAGGATATAACTCCCATGGATGTGCGGGTGTTGCGTAAACAGATGGGATTATATCCTTATCAACAACTTTACTTCACAACCCTGAATTATGGCAAATTATACCCTATCACCCGACAGGGAAAAGAGTATCCAATCGCCAACATTCATAAAGATGCACATATATTGCTCGTTACCGGAATTGCATCCCCGGCTAAGTTAATCCATGACTTAAGCCCTTATAACGAACATATCAATCCATTGACATTTAGTGACCACCATGACTTCACACCCCAAGACATGGAAATCATAAAAAGCCGTTTCAGACAACTGCCGGAAGGCAAACGAATGATTATCACCACAGAAAAGGATGCGGTGAGACTGTCATCCCATCCATTGCTGGACGAAAGCATCAAACCATTTATCTATGTACTCCCGATAGAGGTGAGCTTTTTACATGACCAACAAGAATTATTCAACTTAAATATAACCGAATATGTTAGAAAAAATCCAAGAAACCGCAGCCTTTCTGAAAGAAAAGATGCATACTAATCCCGAGACAGCAATTATTTTGGGCACAGGTCTAGGAAGTTTGGTACACGAAATTACCGATAAATATGAAATAAGTTATAAAGACATTCCTAATTTTCCCGTATCAACAGTAGAAGGTCACAGTGGCAAACTAATCTTTGGCAAATTGGGAGACAAAGACATCATGGCCATGCAGGGACGTTTCCATTTCTATGAAGGATATTCAATGAAAGAAGTTACTTTCCCGGTACGTGTAATGCGCGAATTAGGTATCAAAACACTATTTGTATCCAACGCTGCCGGCGGAACTAATCCTGCTTTTGAAATCGGTGACCTAATGATTATCAGAGATCATATCAACTTCTTCCCCGAACATCCGTTGCACGGAAAGAATATCGAATATGGTCCCCGTTTCCCGGACATGAGCGAAGCCTACTCTAAAGAGCTTATCAACAAAGCATTGGAAATAGCCAAAGAAAAGGGCATCAAAGTGCAGCAAGGAGTATATATCGGTACACAAGGACCGACTTTTGAAACTCCGGCAGAATATAAAATGTTCCATATCCTGGGAGCTGATGCTGTGGGCATGTCTACTGTCCCCGAAGTTATTGTTGCAAACCATTGCGGCATTAAAGTGTTTGGAGTTTCAGTTATCACCGACCTCGGCGTGGAAGGCAAAATAGTGGAGGTTTCCCACGAAGAAGTCCAGAAGGCGGCAGATGAAGCACAGCCACGGATGACAACCATTATGCGCGAACTCATTAACAGAGCTTAAAAAAAGAATATGCAAGAAACAAATAGAACAGAAATTGCAACCTTGGGGGAGTTCGGCCTCATCAAACATCTGACTCAGAATATTGAACTAAAGAATCCCGAAACCAAATACGGTGTGGGAGACGATGCAGCCGTCCTCGAATTTAAGGACAAAGAAGTATTGGTTACTACCGATCTTCTGATGGAAGGAGTACACTTTGACCTGATTTATACACCATTAAAGCATCTTGGATATAAATCAGCCATTGTAAACTTCTCAGACATTTATGCCATGAATGGAACTCCCAAGCAGATAACAGTATCGCTAGCTGTATCCAAACGCTTCTGCATAGAAGATTTAGAGCAGTTCTATGATGGTTTGAAGCTGGCCTGCCAACTACACAATGTAGATATTGTGGGAGGAGATACCACATCATCAGTCACAGGATTGGCAATCAGTATCACCTGCATTGGCGAGGCTGACAAAGACAAAGTGGTTTACCGCAATGGAGCGCATGACACAGATTTGATTTGCGTCAGTGGTGATTTAGGGGCCGCCTACATGGGTCTGCAACTGCTGGAACGCGAAAAAGCGGTGTTCCAGGACCAAAAAGAAGCCAATCCCGATTTCTCCGGCAAGGAGTACATATTAGAGCGCCAACTTAAACCGGAGGCGCGTAAAGATATCATTGAAGAACTTGCCCAAGCAGGAGTAAAACCGACTGCCATGATGGATATTTCGGACGGACTTTCTTCCGAGCTGTTGCATATTTGCTCACAAAGCGATACCGGCTGCCGCGTTTATGAGGAGCGTATTCCCATTGACTATCAGACGGCTGTAATGGCAGAAGAACTCAATATGAATGTCACTACCTGTGCATTAAATGGTGGCGAAGATTATGAACTCCTCTTCACTGTTCCCTTGACTGATCACGAAAAGGTTTCGACCATGAAAGGCGTAAAAGTCATTGGGCACATCACCAAACCGGAGTTGGGTTGCGCCCTCGTCACTCGCGACGGACAAGAATTTGAGTTAAAAGCACAAGGTTGGAATCCATTAAAAGAAAAATAATTCCTACTACAAAATGCTGATAATAAGCATTTTATTTATTATCAGCATTTTTTCTTTATATAATATTTGCAAGATTAGAAAACTTTATCTATCTTTGCAACCGCAAACAAGAAACAATGGTGCCATAGCTCAGTTGGTAGAGCAAAGGACTGAAAATCCTTGTGTCCCCGGTTCGATTCCTGGTGGCACCACTTTTAAAAGATTAATTATCAAGCAGTTACTAATTAAAGTAGCTGCTTTTTTCTTTATATACTACCCTGTTTTTCCACGGATTTAGCCACTTTTCGCTATCAGAGTTAAACCAAGAGTTAAACCGGAAATCAATATGGCTACAACGGTTAATGTACTGTGTTACAAGTCAAAAACTCTTAGTAATGGTGAACATCCGCTTATGATTCGTATCTGCAAGGATGGTAAAAAGAAGTATGTCAGTCTTGGCGTGTCTGTAAGAGCAGAACACTGGAACTTTGAAAAGAGTGTCCCAAAATCGAATTGCCCTGACAGAGAGCATATTAACATACTCATAGCTAACAAGAAAAAAGAGTATGAAACGGAAATAGTTAAACTAAAATCAGAGGATAAATTGTTTACAGCCAATACTTTGAATGAACAAATCTCCAATTCAGTTAAACCGAAAACAGTAGAAGAAGCATTTAAAGAATACATTCAGCTATTACAAGACGAGAACAGACGTGGATATATGCTTTCAGTCAAACAAGTCTATAACTCGCTCATCAAGTACAATAAACATCTGAACATTCATTTCACAGATATAGATGTTGCTTGGCTAAAGAAATACGAGACATGGCTTAGAAACAGCGGACTTGCAGAGAATACTATCGGCATACGATTCAGAACATTGCGCACCATCTATAATTATGCCATACAAGAAGATATGGTAAAAGCGGAACACTACCCTTTCAAGAAATACAAAGTATCTAAGTTGAATCAAGAAACAGCCAAAAGAGCGTTAAGCAAAGAGGACATAAACAGAGTGTTGCAATATCAGACAGACAACAGATTTATGCGCCTACCCATAGACTTGTTTGCTTTCACCTATTACATGGGTGGCATTAACTTTGTGGATATAGCCAATCTCACACAGAAGAACATCATAGACAACAGACTTGTCTATAAAAGAAGCAAAACGGGTAAGCTCATCAAATTACCGTTAGTTCCACAAGCAGTTGAACTTATTAAGAAGTATCACAGCAAGAACAACCCTTATCTGTTCCCGATATTTTCTAACAGACATACAACGGAACAAGAGAAAGCCAACAGACTGCATAAAGTTATCACCAAAGTAAATAAACGCTTAAAACAGATTGGCGAAGAATTGGGCATACCTATTCCAATCACCACATACGTTGCAAGACATAGCCAAGCTACCATTATGAAGAAGGCAGGTATATCAACCGCTATCATAGGGCAGATTATGGGACACAGTTCGGAACGAGTAACACAAGTTTATTTAGATAGTTTCGACAATGAGCAGATAAACAATGCAATGAAGAACCTGCTATAACGAAAAAGAAGTCTGTAATCCGCTAAAGATTGCAGACTTTTCTTTTATTTTGCAGTATAACTAATATGAATACACTATGTATCAGATAGAAGAATTGCCCGATTTAAAAGTGGCTTGGCATGAAAGCTATAAATGCTTTAATGAGCCACTATTAGAATATGTGTGGGAAGTAGCTAACCAATTTTTGCCAGATTATGCGGAAACAGATACGGGAATGATACCCGTAGAATCTTCCGCACCTGCCATATTCGCCAACAGATATGCAGAGAGAAACTTATCCGTTGAAGAAAGATACGAAAGAAGCAAAGATACATTCAAAGGGACTTTGGAAGAATACAAAAAACGAGAATACAGAAAGTTGGACGATTCTTTCAAAGAGAAGTTTCTGACCAACGAAGATTTACAGAATACCATTGAAGCGTATAAGTTAGACGTTAGCAAGTTTTGGTATCTACTTCTGTTCATATATGATTTTATAGAGGATATTGGTACAAATGCACCCACATTGAACAAGTCTGTATTGGAGGACTTTAGCTATTTTCATGCCAATCTGCTGGAAGCTACAAATATCATCCTAAAAAAGAATAATAAGAAAAGCTATGTTATTGAAAGAGAGGACACAATTAGAATCATTCAAGCAGCCTTGCAGCATTTTGTCAATACATATAGCGATATTATACATAGCGAACAAGATAGAGAAGCCATGATTAAACAATTAAAAGACA
>ERZ773210.3319-NODE-3319-length-11572-cov-3.879309_pt1 | contig 11572 bp, 9 predicted proteins | sample MGYA00580528_ERZ773210 | MGnify/ENA primary metagenome ERZ773210 (study PRJEB29015, sample SAMEA2737769) | human gut metagenome | biome: human gut; feature: human-associated habitat; material: faeces | place: China | collected 2012 ...
CCGGCTCCTTTCATCAGAGCCGGCTCTTTTCCGGAATCACGATCCTTTTCTCTTCTGTCGAAGGAGAATGTTCCTCATCCACCTCCGGAGCATTTCCGGTGCGGTGTCTCTTCACATTTTCGCAACCAGTGCATCCGGCACGGTGATGCGATCCAGATGCCAGATCTCATCCACGTACTCCTGAATCGTACGGTCGGAAGAAAATTTGCCTGCGTGGGCCGTATTTAAAATAGCACTCTTCGCCCATGCCTGCTTATCCTGATAGTACTCCACGATCCGCTTCTGCGCATCCACATAGGAACGGAAATCCTTGAGGATAAAATACGTGTCTGCATACTGCGTGCACTGCGTGTTGAGCAGTGAATTGTAGAGATCGCGGAACAGCCCCGGATCGTTCGGCGAAAATGTGCCGTCCACAAGCTGATTTACCACCTTGCGGATACCCTCGTCGCTGTTGTAGATCTGCATCGGATCATAATCGCGGTTGCGCTCATGCGCAATGACTTCCTCGGAGCTCATGCCGAAAATGAAAATATTCTCCATTCCGACTTCCTCTGCCATCTCCACGTTCGCGCCGTCCATGGTACCGAGTGTCAGCGCACCGTTTAACATGAACTTCATATTACCGGTACCGGATGCCTCCTTGCTGGCAGTCGAAATCTGCTCGCTGACATCCGCCGCTGCGAAGATCCACTCCGCATTGGACACGCGGTAATCCTCGATGAATACGACCTTGATCTTTCCTTTAATGTCCGCATCGTTGTTGATGACGTCCGCCACACTGTTGATGAGCTTGATCGTAAGCTTGGCGTTCCGATATCCTGCCGCCGCTTTCGCGCCGAAAATAAAGGTTCTCGGGTAGAAATCCATCTGCGGATTTGCCTTTAACTCATTGTACAGGTACATCACATGCAGAATATTCAAGAACTGTCTCTTATACTCATGCAGACGCTTTACCTGCACATCGAAAATGGAATCCGGATCGACTTCGATGCCGTTATGCTCCCTGATATACTCTGCCAGGCGCACTTTATTCCTGCGCTTGATCTCCATGAACTCCTTCTGGGCTTTTGCGTCCGATGCATACGGAACCAGACGTGCAAGCTGCATCAGCTCTGTGATCCAGCCGTCGCCGATATGCTTTGTCACCCAGTCGGCAAGCAGCGGATTGCCGTGCATCAGGAAACGTCTCTGCGTGATGCCGTTGGTCTTGTTGTTGAACTTCTCCGGGAACATCTCGTAGAAGTCGCGAAGCTCCTGCTTCTCTAAGATTTCTGTATGAAGTCTTGCAACACCGTTAACGGAATATCCGGCACAGATTGCAAGGTTTGCCATCTTCACCTGACCATCGTAAAGGATTGCCATCTTGCGAATCTTCTCCTCATTACCCGGATAACGATTCTGAATCTCAAGAACGAAGCGGCGGTTGATCTCCTCAACGATCTGGTAAACTCTAGGAAGAAGTCTCTGGAAGATCTCAATCGGCCACTTTTCTAAGGCTTCCGCCATAATCGTATGGTTCGTGTAAGCTACACTGTGTGTTGTAATATCCCATGCCTCATCCCATGAGAGACCTTCCTCATCCACGAGAATACGCATAAGCTCAGCAACTGCAACCGTTGGATGGGTATCATTCATCTGGAATGTTACCTTCTCCGGTAACTGATGCAGATCACTGTGATGCTTCTTAAAACGCTCCAAAGCACGCTGGATACTTGCTGATACGAAGAAATACTGCTGCTTTAAACGAAGCTCCTTACCCTTAACATGGTTATCATTCGGATAAAGTACCTCTACAAGGTTACGTGCGAGGTTCTCCTCCTCCACTGCCTGATCATAATCACCACGATCGAAGGAATCCAGCTTAAACTCCTCCTTTGGCTGTGCATCCCAGATCATCAGGGAATCAACCACATGATTGCCGTATCCGACGATTGGCATATCATACGGAATTGCAAGAACCGACTGGTAATCCACATGCTTAAACTGGAGATTGCCGTTCTCATCTGCCGACTCTTCTACGTGTCCGCCGAACTTAACCTCATAACAATACTCTGGTCTGCGAAGTTCGAACGGATAACCGTTCTTAAGCCAGGTATCCGGTACCTCTACCTGGAAACCATCGATGATCTGCTGCTTGAACATACCGTAACGATAACGGATTCCGCAGCCATATGCTGCATATCCGAGTGTTGCAAGAGAATCCATAAAGCAGGCTGCCAGACGTCCAAGACCACCATTACCAAGTGCCGGATCCGGCTCCTGATCCTCAATAACGCTGAGGTCAAGACCGATCTCCTCGAGAGCTTCCTTCACTTCCTTGTAAGCACACAGATTGATCAGGTTGTTACCAAGCGCACGCCCCATCAGGAATTCCATGGACATATAGTACAATGTCTTTGGATCTTCCCTCTCCATTGTCTGCTGCGTAGCCATCCACTCATCCATAACAACATCTTTGACTGCAAGTGATACAGCCTGAAAGATTTCCTGCTGGCTGGCTTCCTTTAAGTTCTTGCGGTACATAGATTTTACGTTTTCTGTGACCGCTTTAATAAATTCCTTTTTACTAAAAACCTTATCTCTCATCTACGCCTCCTATTTGGCTTTGCCTTAAAAAAGGGGGCTAAGCGTATGCCTTGCCCCCATTATTTACTGTTACTGTTTCTCTACTGCAAGAGTTACTTTCTCTCCGTTGATACTCCATTCTTTCTCATATCCGGATAATTCGCCCTCTGTAATCTTGTCTGCGAGAACCTCTGACTTGATCTCCTCGCTGTACTTTTCAAAGATTGCAGTCACTTTCTCATCTGCCTTAAAGGATACGGCAATATGATCAGTTACCTCGAATCCAGCCTCTTTATCCTTACGCATGGTCTGAATCTTGCTAATCAGCTCACGGACAAAGCCTTCCTCAATGAGTTCCGGAGTAAGCTTCGTATCCATAACTACCGTCACATAGTTATCCCCCTCGGTTACAAAACCCTCTGCCTGCGTCATCGTGATAAGTAAATCCTCTTCTAATAATACAACTTCGTCACTGATACTGTCAAGTTTCAGGCATCCGTTTGCCTTAAGCTCTGCCATCGCCTTATTGCCATCCAGCTCAGAAAGGGTTGCCTGGATCTGCTTTAAATACTTACCGAACTTCGGTCCTACGGTACGAAGCTGCGGCTTGAACTGGTAATCGGTGTAGCTGCTGACATCATCGGTGAAGGTTACTTTCTTCACATTTAACTCATCGGCGATAATGTCTACATAGAAATCACTGAGTGTTTCCGGTGCCTTGACATACATCTGACCGATTGGCTGACGGTTCTTGATATTGGCACTGTTACGGCACGCACGTCCCATAACAACGATCTTAAGTACCTCATCCATCGCATTCTCAAGATCCTTATCGATCATCTTCTCATCAACGGTCGGGAAGTCACACAGATGAATACTTTCCGGTGCGGATGGATCGATGGAGCATACAAGGTTGCGGTAGATATCCTCTGTCATGAACGGGATCATCGGAGCTGCTGCCTTACAGATGGTAACCAAAGCGGTATACAGTGTCATATACGCATTGATCTTGTCCTGCTCCATGCCTTTTGCCCAGAAACGCTCACGTGAGCGGCGGACATACCAGTTACTCATATCGTCAACAAACTCTTCAAGTACACGTGCAGCTTCCGGAATGCGGTAGTTGCCTAAATTGTCATCGACTGCTGCCACTGCAGAATTCAGCTTTGAAAGAAGCCACTTATCCATAACGGTAAGCTTATCGTAGTCGAGTGTGTACTTTGTTGCATCAAAATTGTCAATGTTCGCATACAGTACGAAGAATGCATAAGTGTTCCACAGAGTTCCCATGAACTTACGCTGTCCTTCCTGTACTGCCTTACCATGGAAACGGTTCGGCAGCCAAGGCGCACTGTTGATGTAGAAATACCAGCGGATCGCATCTGCACCGTATTTCTCCAATGCGTCGAACGGATCGACCGCATTACCCTTGGACTTCGACATCTTCTGTCCGTTCTCATCCTGCACATGACCGAGAACGATAACGTTCTGGTAAGGTGCCTTATTGAATAACAGAGTAGACTCTGCCATCAGAGAGTAGAACCATCCACGTGTCTGATCCACTGCCTCGGAAATGAACTGTGCCGGGAACTGCTGCTCGAACAGATCCTTGTTCTCGAACGGATAATGATGCTGTGCAAAAGGCATTGCTCCTGAATCGAACCAGCAGTCGATAACCTCCGGTACTCGCTTCATTGTGCCGCCGCACTCTTTACACTTAAAGGTAACTTCATCAATATATGGGCGGTGCAGCTCAACCTTAGCAGCATCCGGATTGCCGGAACGCTCAGCAAGTTCTGCACGGCTTCCGATGGATTCCTGGCATCCGCAGTCCTCACACTCCCAGATATTAAGTGGAGTTCCCCAGTAACGGTTACGGGAGATACCCCAGTCCTGAATATTTTCCAGCCAGTTTCCAAAACGTCCCTCCCCGATGGACTTCGGAATCCAGTTTACCGTCTTATTGTTGGCAACGAGGTCGTCACGAACCTCTGTCATCTTGATGAACCATGACTCTCTTGCATAGTAGATGAGAGGTGTATCACATCTCCAGCAGTGTGGATACTCATGCTCGAACTTCGGTGCATCAAATAACTGACCTCTTGCATCGAGATCCTTCAGTACCTCAGGATCTGCTTTCTTTACGAACAGACCTGCAAACGGAGTCTCTTCGGTAAGTTCACCCTTACCGTTTACAAACTGTACGAATGGAAGGTCATAGTTACGTCCGACATTCGCATCATCCTCACCGAATGCAGGGGCGATATGAACGATACCGGTACCATCTGTCATAGTAACGTAGTTATCACAGGTTACGAAAAATCCCTTCTTATGCTGCTTGTCCGCAACAACCTTCGCGCAGTCGTAAAGCGGCTCATACTCTTTGCGCTCAAGATCTGTTCCTTTGTATGTCTCAAGCACTTCGTATGCCTTCTCGCCCTCTTCCTTCGCAAGCGGAGAGAGCACCTTGTCTGCAAGTGCCTCAGCAAGATAGTAGGTGTAACCATCTGCTGCTTTAACCTTAATATAAGTGTCATCCGGGTTCACACAGAGTGCCACGTTACTTGGAAGTGTCCAAGGCGTTGTTGTCCATGCGAGGAAGTAAGCATCCTCTCCTGTAACCTTGAAGCGGACGATCGCAGAACGCTCCTTAACGGTCTTGTATCCCTGCGCAACCTCCTGGGAAGAAAGCGGAGTTCCACAACGAGGACAGTAAGGTACGATCTTGAATCCCTTGTACAGAAGCTTCTTGTCCCAGATGGTCTTAAGTGCCCACCACTCAGACTCGATGAAATTGTCATCGTATGTTACATATGGGTTGTCCATATCAGCCCAGAAACCAACGGTTCCTGAGAAATCTTCCCACATTCCTTTATATTTCCATACGGATTCCTTACATTTCTTGATGAAAGGCTCCATACCGTACTCTTCGATCTGCTCCTTACCGTTGAGCCCGAGCATCTTCTCAACTTCAAGCTCAACTGGGAGACCATGTGTATCCCATCCTGCTTTACGAGGAACATATTTACCCTTCATTGTCTGGTATCTTGGGATCATATCCTTGATAACACGGGTTAAAACGTGGCCGATATGCGGCTTACCATTCGCGGTTGGCGGTCCGTCATAGAATGTATACGTCTCACCTTCCTTACGATTCTCCATGGATTTCTTGAAAATGTCATTCTCACGCCAGAACTTTTCAACTTCTTTCTCGCGGTCGACAAAGTTCATGTTCGTATCAACTTTGTTGTACATAATTGCCTCCTGAAAATTTCCTATGAATTGAAAAAAGCCCGCATCCAGTAATTAGGACGCGGGCGCACGTTATACCACCTGATTACCATGTACTTAAATCATAACTGATTTGCATACTTCGTTCCCGTAACGTAGGAAAAGCGTCGGACTCTACTCATCCGGAACTTGAGATTCATTCCGCAACGTTCGATCCGCAACTCGGAAGTGATATTCACTGTAAAATTACTTGTGCCGGTTTCCACCCTCGCGGCTCTCTGTGACGTTCGTATTACAGTTACTGTCTTCGTCATCGTTTTTGTCTTTGTGTCTAAGTATAGTAAGGTTTTTTTTGAATGTCAAGGTCTATTCGCCTTGATTTTCTTCGATTTTGCATCCATGTCCAAACTCTGGATCTGTCAGAAATTATCCTTCTTTTAATTTGTGCATCTCCTGGTTGGATCTCACAATCATAAGAATTGCCATCGTAAACAAAACAAGTTCCACAACCGCTCCCGATATGGAGTTTAACAACCGTCGCAACTGTTCATGATTGTTTCCGAATCTTGCAAGCGCAGATGTCTGAAGTGTGTACAAAAGCACAAGTGCCGTAGAGAAACTTAACCTCTTTGCTGCGGAAATCATCGGATTGTAGATATGCCAATACTTCTTCACGTTGTAGATCGCATTGGCAAAATTGGCAATTGCAAACAAACCGATCAGATACAGCATCAGCCCCGGATAATCATATCCCTCATTATCTACGAGCATCTGCACGATCATTCTGCCTACGATCATATTCATAAAAAGCACCATATATCCACACGCACGATAACCTTTCAGGTCATACAGCCGCTTGTGCTCCGGTGTCTCTAACTTCTTACTTTTTCGCTCTCTGTTAAGAAGAAGCAGACGCATCGCGGATAACGTCAGGAAGTAGATCGATACGGTCACAAGCCACTTCGACCCGAACCATACGCCCATCACAAACTTAAACGTTGCCGCCGCAATGTTCATTGCAAGGGAAGCAAGAAGCATCGTCTGTGTCTGGAAGATATCGTCCGTCAGATACTTTTCCACATATTTATATTTGTATAGAAATTCTTTGATTCGATCCTTGGTCGACACTACATACTCCCTTGTTATTCCCTAATTTAATCTGCGCACAAATGAAGATCACAAACCTCTTCAACCTGACATTGCGCGATATAGTTTTCCTCGAGCGGGATCCAACGGTTCCGAAACATTTCGGCGCGCTCACTTCCGTTTCGCAAAAGGATCCTCTGCATCTGCATTTCAGGATCAATGGATACAAAAATGCGCAGATCAAAATAATCACGCAGCTTCGGATGACAACTGTACGCGCCCTCCACAAGCAAAATCCCCTGTGGCTGAAACGTTCTCACCTCTGTGAGTTCCATCCTGCTGCAGTCAAATCTGCGGTACGAAACTGTCATACCACGCTTTGCGGGTTGAAGCACCTCGGCCTCAACCCGCTCATAATCCACATTTCCGCCCGGCTCTGCAAGACGCGCAGAAGTTCTTTGATTCGGTTGTAAGAAGAAATCATCCATGTGAACAATATCACACGGCAGCCCTTCTTTTTGATACTTTTCTGCAATCGACGCCGCTGTCGTTGTCTTGCCTGACGCACATCGTCCGTCCAAAGCGACAAGATACGGCAATTGCGCCTGTCTGCTTTTATCAATCTAGCAGATGATAGCTTCTGCCATCTGTTTTGAACTATTCATAACTACCTGCCCGTTTTTCTTTGTAATGCGTTAACTTTTAAAAAAAGCTGACATACAGCATCCGGTCAGTCAATTTAGAATGCGTCGCTCTCCTGCTGCATATAATCCTGCATGTACTCTTCCATGTAATCCTGCATCGGTTCCATCTCAGACGCTCCGACAGATCCGATCAGTACCCAGAAAATAGTAGCTCCGATGATGGAGATCACTGCAGTCACAATACCTCCGATTGCAAGTCCCTTCTTGGAACTTTTTACGATCTGCACAATACCGAGTACGATTGCAATGACTGCAAGAATATAGTTAATACAGCAGAAGAACGTAAAGATTGAAATGATACCGAGTACCAGTGATGCAATTCCAAATCCTGTACTGTCACTCTTCGTTGCTGCACCGTAAGGTGGCTGGTTATATCCAGTCTGGTTATATCCGTTCTGATTGTAATTTACTCCGCCATTCGGCTGACCATATCCATTCTGATTATAGTTCTGTCCTCCAGCCGGCTGTCCATATCCGTTCTGATTATAGTCTGCGTCGGCCGCTCCTGAATTATAATTCATCTGGCTGTAATCTGGTTTCCCAAGATTGTTCGGATCATACTGTGGCTGACTGTAATCCGGCTGTCCATAATATGACGTCTGATTCTGCTCCGGCTGCTGATATTCCTGTGCTGTCTCTCCATTTGTTTCCGGAGCTTTGTAATTCTGATCATCACTGTTCTCAGGATTTGTGTATCCCTGCGGCGTCTCATTGGTGTTCTCTGGTTCCCCACCGATTCCATTCATAAATTCGTCACTCATTTTCATTCTCCTTCTCACCCAAAAGCGAACTTGCGATATTCAACCATGACAAACTAAATTTTTATATCTATAGTTGAATGTTTCGTTACAGTTACAATAATTAGTCAAAGTATAGCATTCCCATATAATGAGTGTCAAATCCTAAACGATGCGAAGCACGCTTTGCAGTTTTTTCAAATTATTCCGGCAATCACCAAAATCACACAAAAAATAAAACCGCCAAGATAATTTCTTTCTTAAACGGTTTTATATAAATCATAAATCAATAATCGGCTCTACGCCTCTTCCTTCTTCCAGAAATCGACAGGCTCATAATCCTGCAGCTTTGCAAGAAATCCCTGCTTTCCTAGTTCCTCCTGAATGATATCAAGTATCTCCTCACTGTCAGCAAGTATTGTATGATAATGAAATCCTGATGTAACATTCTTGAGAAGGCTTGATTTTCCAGTGGCTATTTCTTCCATATATCGACGTATATCCATTCTGGACTTAATATTCATATCCGCCCGAAGGACACCATATACTTTGTGATAAACAAACACATCCTCTATGATTCCGCCCAGATCCACGATCGTTGTGAGCTCCTTCTCCACATCATCATCCGAATGATAGACTTTAAACACACGGCTTGCAACGGAATCCTTCTGAATCAGATAGCCACGATTGGTCGAGAATATGTTCATTCCGTTCGCACGGAGCAAAGCGATATCCTGCACAATCACCTGTCTGCTTACGTCAAACTGTTTTGCAAGCGCTACCCCCGGAATCGGTTTCGTCCCTGTTGTCAACATCTTTACAATTTTTTTTCGTCGTTCTTCCCCATTCATAACAGAGAACTTTACCACCTTTCCATCAATCTACAGGATGCAGATTTTTAAGTGAAATATCCATAATCGGAGCAGAATGTGTGAGTGCCCCGCTTGATATAAAGTCTACACCAAGATCGACCAGTCTTGCAATATTTTCTTTTGTCACATTTCCGGATACTTCAATTTCCGCACGTCCATTGATGAAAGCGATCGCTTTTTTCAAAGCATCCGTGTCCATATTATCAAGCATGATAATGTCAGCCCCTGCTTCCACCGCTTCCTCAACCATCTGCTGGTTTTCAACCTCTACCTCGATTTTTCTGACAAAAGGCGCATATTCTTTTGCCGCTGCGATCGCCTGCTTCACGCCGCCGGCAGCTCCGATATGATTATCTTTGAGTAACACTCCGTCCGAAAGATTGTAGCGATGGTTGTTACCACCGCCCGTGCGAACCGCATATTTCTCGAAAATGCGGTTGTTCGGCGTTGTCTTTCTTGTGTCAAGAAGCTTCGTCTTGCTTCCCGCAAGAAGCGACGCTACCTCATGCGTATAAGTAGCAATTCCGCTCATTCTCTGCAGATAATTAAGTGCGGTGCGCTCTCCGCACAAAAGCGTGCGAATATCTCCATGCACCTTCGCCATAAGCTGACCAGCCTTCACCTCTTCGCCATCCTGCACAAAGAACTCAACCTTCGTGTCTTCATCTAGCAGGGTAAAAACGCGTTCAAACACCTGCAGACCACAGATGATTCCATCCTGCTTGCAGATGAGATCAACCTCTCCTGCCTGCGGATGCGGCATCACACTGTTCGTTGATACATCCTCGCTTGTGATATCCTCTTTTAATGCTCCAAGAATCAATGGATCTACATTTAATTTCATCGTTACCTGATCGTACATCGTATTGTCTCCTATTATTATTCTTATTCTAAGCCGTCTTAACGGTATGCATTTTGCGGTCGGTCTCACGAATTGCCGCGCGTACTGCATCTCCGTATCGTTTCTGCAAAGCAGCCTCATCGTCATATTCTGTAAAGTCAACCTTCGCTATAACCACATCGGGATCTGCAAGCTTACACTCTTCATTCCGCATCATTTTCTTTGCTGCACGCTTGGCAAACACAAGGCTCTCCAGCAGCGAATTGCTCGCCAGACGATTTCTTCCGTGCACTCCATTGCAGGCAGTCTCTCCCACCGCATAGAGATGCTCCATCGAAGTATGACTCTCATGATCGACCCAGACGCCACCCATGAAATAGTGCTGTGCCGGAACAACCGGAATACACTCCTTCGTTACATCGTATCCCATCTTGCGGCAATGCTCAACAATATTCGGAAAATGCGTCTTTAATTCTTCCTCCGGAATCGTTCTTAAGTCCTCCCACACATGATTCGTGTGATCCTTCTCCATCTGCTCATAGATTGCCTCTGTCAACAGATCTCTCGGAAGAAGTTCATTGACAAAGCGTTCTCCCTTCTTGTCATAAAGCTTCGCTCCTTCGCCGCGAACCGACTCGGAGATCAAGAAGCTGCGTTCCTCCTCATCCTCCGAATAGAATGTCGTCGGATGAATCTGCACATAATTGATATCTTTCAATTTTACATTATGGATCAATGAAAGTGCAAGCGCATCTCCCGTCAGATGACGGAAATTCGTAGAATGACGATATAATCCGCCGATTCCACCACATGCCCACACGGTTTCATCTGCCTGCACCGTCTCAATCGAGCCATCTGCTTTACGGATTACCGCACCACAACATACATTATCTTGCTCCACGATATCCAGCATTGTCGTATATTCAAGAATTGTCACATTGGAAAGCTTCTGTACCGCCGCCCAAAGCTTGCTTGTAATTTCCTGTCCGGTAATATCTTCATGAAAGAGTATTCTCTTATCCGAATGTGCACCTTCTCTCGTAAATGCTAATGCACCTTTCTCATCTCTTGCGAAATCCACACCATATGAGAGCAGATCCTTTATTACATCCTGCGATGACCGGATCATAATATCCACCGACTCTTTATCATTCTCATAATGACCGGCCTTCATCGTATCCTCAAAGTAGCTTTCATAGTCCGCATCATTTTTCAACATGCAGATTCCTCCCTGCGCCAGATAGGAATCGCTGCTTGGTACATCCGCCTTCGTGATAATTGTAATCTGTTTGTCTCTCGGAAGCTGGAGTGCACAATACAAACCGGAACATCCGCTTCCCACAATTAATACCTCTGTTTTCATAATTCGCCATACTTTCCTGTATTGCGGCTTCGCCGCATCCATTTTTGCTACATGACAGTGAGTATAGCATATATCTTTACATGTGACAAGACACTTAAACAAATTTCGGGTTCGACGCGCTCAGATTTGATTTCTAAAACAGACGATACCGGATATAAAATAATCTATGA
>ERZ773210.3323-NODE-3323-length-11565-cov-4.084970_pt1 | contig 11565 bp, 4 predicted proteins | sample MGYA00580528_ERZ773210 | MGnify/ENA primary metagenome ERZ773210 (study PRJEB29015, sample SAMEA2737769) | human gut metagenome | biome: human gut; feature: human-associated habitat; material: faeces | place: China | collected 2012 ...
CCGATTGATATTTTGAATATAAAAATATATCTATAAAGATATTATACGAGGAGGACAAAGCAATGAAGGAAAATTTCACTTTTCAGCAAAAGACAAAGCTTCTGACGAAACTGTTTGACGCAGGCTGCAATACCGAAAAGAAATTGCAGCAGCTCGACATGGAGAGCATTTTGAAAATTCCGGGTATCACTATTCCGGATATGAGTCTGATTATCGAGTTTCAGAAGCAGACCAAAGCCAATAAGCTGTTCTCTTATTTGGGAGGTGGCACTGATGAGCAGGCAGGAACAGAATGACCGCCATATCATTTGGAGCGACATTAGCCTTGACCTTGATGATTGGCGAGAGTCTTTGGAGGAACTGTATCCCGGATATTCCGATGATGAGCTTTACGACATTATGGTAAAATCCAATGCCGAAAATCTTTATGATGAACGAGTAAATCTCAATATTCAGCTTTCACAGCCGATTATTGTTATCGGCGACCTCGGCAGATGGAACGGCAGAGTGTCGGGCTACAAGATGATTGATTCCGGCAACATTAAGGACTGCCTTTATTCCGATACCGATTACAACGAATGGTATGTGGATAAGTACGGCGACCTTCGTGCCGACGCCGTTCATCACGACGGTACAAACCATTATCTTTACCGTGTATTCAAAGACGGTGTTACCGATACGCAGATTGAAAATCTGCAAGATAAAATCTATAACGGAAAAGCCACAAGAGCCGACATCACACGAGTTACCAAAAGGCTCGGCGATGACATTGCCGGAGTTTATGGTTTTCCTATTCCAAAGCAAAGACAAACAAACGAACAAGCGAGGTGATGAAAATGGATTACAGAGTATTGACCGAAGCAGAGCGTAAATACACCTTCAGCCAAAGTCAGCAGCTCTCTATGCAGACCGGTCTTATCGGATATTTGAGAGCCGACTTCGGTTCTAACGGGAACGAGTTTTGGACGACTTGGAACGATTTCAGAAAAGACTTGAAAACCGATGAATTTAAGGCTGAATTTGATGAAGTCATAAACGGATTGCGTGACGGCGATGTTTTGTCCGGCAGAAAGGCTATGTCCTCTTACTGTTATTCCACTCCCGACAGCTCCTTTAATGATGACTGCAACCACTACGGCATCCGTCTTGATACGGGAAAGTACAGCTATCTTATGAGATTTAACCCCAACAGGGGCGAGTACAATCTGTACTGCTATTGCTATCAGAAAGAGTGGCTAAATGCCCACTTGAAAAACGCTGAGCGAGGTATCCGATTTATCAACCCGCACTATCAGGAGCAGTTTCGCATTGCGGACGGAGAAAAAATCTCAATCAAGCTCGGCGACGGCAAAACAATGGAGAGAACTTGCAGATATATCGACGACTACCATTTGGAGGTCGGCACAAATCTCTACCATATCTGCGAATTTGCCGAGCTTTGCGAGAGAAACGGTCATACCGTAGAACCAGCCGCAAAAGAAAACACGAAATCCGCAAAGGACAAAGAAAAAACACGATAAGGAGGTGCAGACGAGGTGGCAAGAAAATTTGACCTGATTTCAGAGCTGTATGAAAGAACCTGTTTTGCAGTTACAGACAATCCGGTAAACTGGCAATCGTTTCTGAAAACAGCAGGCAGAAATTTCAGGCTCCGATTTGATGAACAGCTTCTCATTTATGCCCAAAGACCCGATGCAACAGCCGTGCTTGAAATCGAACGATGGAACGGTACTTTCGGTCGCTGGGTAAACCGAGGAGCAAAGGGTATTGCCGTATTTGAGGACACAGACAGAAGCCGTCAAAGGCTGATTCATTACTTTGATATATCGGACACCCACGAAAGTCGACATTCCCGCCCTGTTCCGATTTGGGAGATGAGACCCGAATATGAAGCAGAAGTTATTGAAACACTTGAAAATACTTTCGGTGCGGTAAACGATACAACGAGTATTGAAAATGTCGTCAAAGAGAGCATTGCCAATGCCGTTGAGGATAACATCGCAGACTATATCTCCGACTTTATGAGTTTGGGTGCAGGAAGCGATATTGAGTATTTGTCTGCCGACGAAGCAAATGCCTTGTATTTGGAGCTTGTCAGAAACAGCGTATCATATATGGTTATGGCACGATTGGGACTGAACGCAGACAAGGTCTATTCTCCCGATGACTTTGCCGGTATTTCAAGTTTTAATTCACAGGAAGTTCTCAATGCGGTGGGTATTGCTACAAGCGACATTGCAGAAATGGCGTTGCTCCCTGTCAGCAGAACAATCAGCACGCTCAGCAAGGAAAATCGCATAATTGATGAACAGGAGCAATCCGAATACAATAAAGACATCAAAGACGAAAGGAGTCAAAGCGATGAGCGAAATCACATACACGATGGTGGGAGATTACAATCTTCCGAACCTGAAACTGCCGGAGCAGACGGAAGTGACTCTCGGCAGATGGTCGCAGATGAGGAGAACTTATCTGAAGGAACATCACAAAATCCTGTACTACAATCTTCTGACGAAAGGGATTCTGAACAGTCACTTGGCGGAGGTTCAGCAGAGAGCCAGCGAACTGGAGGAAACTCTCGTGAAGCAGATGGCACAGAAAGCCGGGCTGACGGAGCAGATGAAAGCGGAAGATATGATGAAGTGGGTTCGCCTGATGAACAACATCAGGAACTCGGCACAGGAAATCGTGAAGAATCAGGTAATATTCGCTTAGAGTATTACGACAGAAACCACGAGGACAAGAGCCTGCCGTTTTTCGGTGGCGATGATACTATCCGAGAGATACTCGGTACTACCCCGCATTTGTCCGCTTCAAAGGAAGAAATCAAAGACTTCTATGAGAGAAATACGGACAATGCGACCCGTACCGAATATATCAAGGGTATCTTCAATAACGACTACACCCGGCTTACCTTAAACGACGGCAGGCTTGTGGGATACAAAACATTTCAGAATGTCCTCCACTTGTGGGAGGGTGAATACGAAAACAGAACCGCTCAGAGTTTCTACGACTGGGGCGTTATCGCACAGCATTTTGAAGCAATGAGACTTTTGGGAGAATTGACCGATACAATGAAACCGATTCCGTCTATGGACGGTCAGTTGACTCTCATTATGGGAAATCAGGCAGAGGAACAAAAAACCTCTGCCTTTACTTTTTCTCAGGAAATCATAGACGCTGTATTGACCCGTGGAAGCGGAGTTTCCGAGGGTAAAATGCGTATCTATGAGCAGTTTGAAAAGAGCATTTCCGCAAAAGAGAACGCCGACTTCTTGAAAAACGAATACGGTTGGGGCGGCTCTTATCCGGTCATCATCGGTGCAGGCATTGACGAACAGCACGACGGAAAAGGTATCACAATTTCAAAAGGTATCGGAAGCGACAAGCCGCACATTACTCTTTCTTGGTCTCAGGTGGAAAAGCGTATCGGAGACCTTATCCGTATGGACAGATACCTAAACCCAAAGGAAAAAGAAAAGTACCCTGAATGGCTTGAAAAGCAGGAAGAACGGCGAGCCGAGCTTGCAGAGCAGAGAAAAAACCGTGAGATACTTTCTACCGCACCGCCTGAACCTGAAAACAAAGAGGACGAGCCGGAAGCGCAGTATGAATATCATCTCGGCGACAGCGTGTATATTGGGGCTTCTCAGTATGAGATTTTGTCCTTTGATGAAAACCGTGTAATGCTCTATGACTTCGATATGCCCTTATTCAACAAGGAACTTTCAAGGGAAGAATTTGACCGCAAAGTGCGTGAAAATCCGATGAACGACCACTTGAAGGTCAGTGTATTACCGGCGGAAGAAAAAACCGTTACAGGCGAAAATAAAGCTCAAAACGATACTGAAACCGTACCGGATTTCAGTCCGAAAACCGGTTATGACGACGCCTTCTTTATTGACCGGGACAATGAAAGTGTAACTTGGATGTACTATAACCCCGACAGCAATGCCGGAGGTCAGTATGTTACAAATACTCTTTCTTTTGACGAGATACAGCAAGTCGCACGGGAGTATGACTCGGCAGAGGATTTCTTTGATTATCTCGGTAGCATTGCAAATCAGGAGCTTGCCGATGTAGGTACGGAATGGTTTGTGGACGCAGACCGAGAATTTCACAGGACACCGGATTTGACCGACTGTACCTCTGCCACAATGGAAGCTCTTATTGAAAACACTGAAAGAGCTGATATGGTGGCAACAAATATCGGGAATGTACCGATTGAGGATTACAGAGAAATCGTTGCTACTCAAAACGGTTTTGACAGCGATGAGGAAATGTATAACGAGGGTGTTCGTATCGGCAACGGTTACGACAAAGAGCCTGAACCGATTGTCCCCGCTTGGGAGCAAAAGAAAAAGTCAAAAGTAAAGAGCTTTGACCTCCACCCGGATATTCCTATGTCCGAACGACACAACTTTGACCTTGCCAATAATCAGGTTGAAGAAGTGAACAAGAAAGAACGCTTCCACCGAAACTATGCAGCAATAAAAGTCCTGAGAGATTGTCAAAACGAAAACCGTTTTGCAACACCTGACGAGCAGAAAATCTTGTCGAGATATGTCGGTTGGGGCGGTATTCCCGAAGCCTTCGACGAACGAGCAGGAGCTTGGCATACAGAGTATGCAATGCTGAAAAACATCCTGACGCCGGAGGAATATGCGTCGGCAAGAGAAAGCACACTGACTGCATTTTACACTCCGCCCGAAGTATCTACCGCCATTTACAAGGTGTTGGAACAGATGGGATTTCAGGAGGGCAACCTGCTTGAGCCGTCCTGCGGTATCGGTAATTTCATCGGTATGCTGCCCAAGTCAATGGAAAACGCAAAGGTTTACGGTGTTGAGCTTGATACCATTTCAGCCGGTATCGCTCAGCAGCTTTATCAGAAATCTTCCATTGCGGCACAGGGCTTTGAGGAAGTAAATGTCCCCGACAGCTTCTTTGACGGCATTATCGGCAATGTGCCTTTCGGAGATTTCAAAGTCTCCGATAAACGATACGACAAGTACAATTTCTTAATCCACGATTATTTCTTTGCAAAATCGCTTGATAAGTTACGCCCCGGCGGTGTGATGGCTCTTGTGACAAGCAAAGGAACTATGGACAAGGAAAACTCCAATGTGCGTAAATATATCGCACAGAGGGCGGAGCTTCTCGGAGCAATCAGACTTCCGAACGACACCTTCAAAGGTAATGCCGGGACAGAGGTCGTATCCGATATTCTGTTTCTGCAAAAGCGAGACAGACTCATAGATATTGAGCCGGATTGGGTTCATCTTGACACCGACGAAAACGGTATAAGGATGAACTCATATTTTGTTCAGCACCCGGAAATGATACTCGGCGAAATGAAAATGGTAAGCGGTCGCTTCGGACCGGAAGCAACCTGTGAACCGTTTGAAAATGCCGACCTTTCGGAGCTTTTGAACGAAGCAGTCTCAAACATTCACGGAGAAATCTCCGAATACGAGGTTGCCGACGAACTGGAGGAAGAAGATAATTCTATCCCGGCAGACCCTATGGTAAGGAACTTCTCTTACACTGTTTTAGACGATAAAATCTATTTCCGTGAGAACTCCCGTATGTCCCCGGTGGAGGTATCTGCAACCGCTGAGAACCGCATTAAGGGTATGATTGGGATAAGAGATTGCGTCCGTAACTTGATTGAACTGCAAACCGAGGATTACCCGGACAGCGAAATCAAACAGGCACAGGATAAGCTGAACACACTGTATGACAGCTTTACAAAGAAGTACGGACTGATTAACAGCCGTGCCAATACTTCTGCCTTTTCCGACGACAGCTCCTATGCTCTGCTCTCCGCTCTTGAGGTTATCAATGAAGATGGCGAACTGGAACGCAAGGCGGATATGTTCTTCAAAAGGACGATTAAACCGCACAAGCCGGTAACGGAGGTTGACACCGCAGACGAGGCTCTCGCTGTCTCTATGGGCGAAAAAGCAGCCATTGATATGGAATATATGATGGAGTTGTCCGGCAAAAGTGAGGAGGAATTATTCGCTGACTTAAAGGGTGTAATCTTCTTAAATCCCCTTTATGAGTACGGTAATTCCTATGAGCCGAAGTATCTGATGGCAGACGAATATCTGTCGGGCAATGTTCGTGAGAAGCTGGCGACAGCCAAAAGGTCTGCGGCACTGTATCCCGAAGATTACACCGTCAATGTGCAGGCACTTGAAAAGGTGCAGCCAAAGGATTTGACGGCAAGCGAGATTTCCGTAAGGCTCGGTGCGACTTGGATACCGCCCGAAATATTCCAACAGTTTATGTTTGAGTTTCTCGACACCCCACGCTATGCACAATGGAATATCAAGGTTCACTACTCTCAGTTTACCGGCGAATGGAACATTGAGGGAAAGAGCTACGACCGTTCCAATGTAAAAGCGTACAGCACATACGGTACTTCCCGCATCAACGCATATAAGATAATTGAGGAAACACTGAACCTGAAAGATGTCCGAATCTTTGACTATATCGAAGATGAGGAAGGCAGAAAGAAAGCCGTTCTCAATAAAAAAGAGACGGCAATCGCACAGGCAAAGCAGGAACTCATAAAGCAGGGCTTTCAGGACTGGATATGGGCTGACCCTGCCCGCCGAGAAAAACTCACGAAGATGTATAACGAAAAATTCAACAGCATAAGACCCCGTGAGTACGACGGAAGTCACATCACGTTTAGTGGAATGAATCCGGAAATCACATTAAGGGAACACCAGAGAAATGCTGTAGCTCACATTCTTTACGGCGGAAATACCCTACTTGCACACGCAGTTGGTGCAGGCAAGACGTTCGAGATGGTAGCGGCATCGCAGGAGTCGAAGAGACTTGGACTATGTAATAAATCGCTGTTTGTTGTACCGAATCATCTAACGGAACAGTGGGCGGCTGAATACTTGCAGCTTTATCCGTCAGCAAATATACTGGTTGCAACGAAGAAAGATTTTGAAACAAAGAACCGTAAAAAGTTCTGCGGAAGAATTGCAACCGGAGATTATGACGCAGTTATTATCGGACATTCCCAATTTGAAAAAATTCCGATGTCCATTGAAAGGCAGAGGGCAATTCTTGAACAGCAGTTGAATGAATTGACGGAAGGAATTGCAGAACTAAAGCGTAACCGAGGAGAAAACTTCTCTGTCAAACAGCTTGAAAAATCAAGAAAATCCGTCAAGCAAAAGCTACAAAAACTTAACGACCAAAGCAGAAAGGATGATGTTGTTACCTTTGAAGAATTAGGTGTGGACAGGCTTTTTATTGACGAAAGCCATTACTACAAGAACCTTTATCTTTACACAAAAATGCGTAATGTAGGAGGTATCGCACAGACGGAAGCACAGAAATCTTCCGACCTTTTTATGAAGTGCCGATACCTTGATGAGATTACCGGCGGACGAGGAACAGTATTTGCGACAGGTACGCCTATTTCAAATAGTATGGTGGAACTTTACACCATTCAGCGATACTTGCAATATAATACCCTTGTAAAAAAAGGATTACAGCACTTCGATGCTTGGGCTTCCACATTTGGAGAAACGGTAACAGCAATAGAACTTACGCCGGAAGGAACGGGTTACAGAGCGAAAACACGCTTTGCTAAATTCTATAATCTGCCCGAACTTATGGCGATGTTCAAAGAGGTTGCAGACATTAAAACAGCCGATATGCTTAATCTTCCTGTACCGGAAGCAGAGTATCATAATGTGTCGGTTGAACCGTCCGAAATGCAGAAAGAAATGGTTGCCTCCCTTGCAGAGCGAGCCGAGAAAGTTCGTGGAGGAGGTGTAGATTCAAGCGTAGATAATATGCTCAAGATAACAAACGACGGAAGAAAACTTGCACTTGACCAGCGTATGCTAAATGCTATGCTGCCTGATTTTGAAAACAGTAAAATCAATGCCTGCGTTGATAATGTGTACCGCATTTGGGAAGAAAACAAAGATAAAAAGTCAGCACAATTAGTGTTCTGCGACTTATCGACACCAAAGAATGACGGAACATTTTCTGTCTACAATGACATCAGAAAGAAGCTCATAGAGCGAGGTGTTCCCGAAAGCGAAGTCCGATTTATCCACGAAGCAGAAACCGATGTGAAAAAGAAAGAACTGTTTCAGAAAGTTCGTAAAGGAGAGGTCAGAGTGCTGATGGGTTCGACTCAAAAGATGGGTGCCGGCACGAATGTTCAGGACAGGCTTATTGCACTTCACGATGTTGATTGTCCTTGGCGACCGGCAGACTTGGAGCAACGCAGTGGTAGAATTATCCGTCAGGGCAACTCAAATCCAAAGGTGGAAATCTATCGTTATGTTACAAAGCAGACCTTTGACGCATAGACTGCGTTTTCTTACACAGTCATTATCGGTACTATGTTCCTCTCCGACTCCCTCCCATCAGAAATACGATTTCGCCAAGCTTATACGCTTTCTTTTTACCTTTCGGTGATGGGTAGGGTCTCTCCAGTTCCGAACCACACTTTTCATACATACCGTTTCCTCTATACCGAGGGATTCCTCCGTGCTGCTTTCCAGTTTCTTCACACGTTCCATGGCTTTCACCCATATACCCAAGGTTCAGCTTTCCTTTGCTCTCTTTTCAGAGACCTTTTTTAACGATACGGCAGAATTCACTTTATGTTACGGTCTGCATAATTGCTCGCCCCTCTTACCGAGGTTACTTTATCCACTCGCTTAGTACCCTGCATTACTGCAACGCACCGAGTTTAGCTACACGGCTCACTGGCGATTACCGTGACCGGACTTACACCGGCTAGTGTGGTCCAGCTTCGCTGGACACACGGTAACAAAAAAGCGCCGTATTGCTACGACGCTTTTGTTTTGCCCGGAAGCTGGAGCAAGGGAACGCTATTCAATTATCTGTTGTACTTTTTCTTTCTGCTGACAATCGTTGTGCCAATGGCTGCACCGCCGCTGACAAACAGCAAGGCAATCCACAAAGCAAGGTTGCTTGTATCGCCGGTCTGCGGAGATTTGGAATCGTCCTTCAGCTTCGCCGTTACGGTGTCGGCTTTTTTGATTTCCTTTGTACCGTCCTTGTCGCTGTAATATTTACCGCAGCCTTCGCAGTACCAGTACTCGATATTGCCCTCGGTGGTCTTGGTCGCCGCAGTTGCCGGGAAGTGCTTTAAGTCGGTGTGGTTCTTCGCATCAAGCTCACCGTATTCCGCACCGCAGACTTCGCACTTTGCCTTGTCCTTGCAGGTCGCTTTCCCGCCGGTGTGCTCAGTCAGCTTCTTGCCGCAATAATCACACTTGTGGTCTTTGTTATCGTCTGCACACTCGCTGATTATATAATCGCAGATATCACATTTGTGGTCTTTGTTTGCATCGATGCAATTCTCGGTTTCCGTATGGCTGGTGTCACGCTTACAGATTCGGGTGTGGGTCTTTTCATCGCTGTTCTGCGTCCAAGCGCCCCAGTCGTGGTCCAGCGCATTGCCGGAGAAGAAGGTCGCCTCATCCGCCGTGCCCTCGGAGCTCAGACCGCAGACTGCGCAGGACTTGTAGTAGACCGCCTTTTCCGTGCAGGTGGCGGCGGATTTCAGGTACTTTGCATCCACGGTCTCCGCCGTGAAGTCGTGGGGCAGCTTTTCGCCATACTCAGCCTTGCATACCTCGCAGACGGCTTTTGCGGTGCAGGTCGCCGTGCCGCCGGTGTGGTCGTTTAAGATCATAACGCTCTTTTCCGCTTTGATTGCAAAGCCATCCGCCGTTTCTGCACTGACCGTTATCTTAAAACCATTTTCTTCAGCAGGATAGCTGGAAGAGCCAAGCTCAACCGTATATTTCCCGTTTTCGAGCGTTGCGCTAAGGTCGCCGCCAATCTTTTCAAACTCATAGCCTGTGATAATGAGTTTGCATCCATTTGGGAGGTTGAAAGTGAATGTGCAATCTTGTGTCCGGCAGACCTTATCAGGAGCATTGAGCGTCAGTGCCGGGATAGGCTTTTTCTCTGTTTCAAAATCGCAATTGCTGCACTTCTGCCAATACTCACCGTTTTCACTCTGCCAAATAAGTGCATGTCCCTTTTTGGGTATAGTTCCGCCGCACACCGTGCAGACGGCGGAATCCGTGCAGGTGGGCTGTGCCGTGCTGCCGGTATGGTCGCATTCCGACCACTTTGCTACAACGCGCACGTTTTCCGTGACGGGGACGGAGAAGTCGAACGCATTTTCGCCCACATACCAGCCGTCAAAGAGGTAGCCAGTTTTCGTGGGATCGTCCGGTCTGGTGGGCGTATTGCCCGGCTCCAGGAATTGCCATGCATAATGATATCTTGCGTGGTTGCTGTCTGCAAGGGTATAGTTCACTTCACATCCGCCCAAGCTGCCGCCCGCCGACATATAGCTACCGTAGTACATACCGCCTTTCACGACACCGCCCATGTTATACAGACCGCTGTAAAATATGGTGGCAGGATAATTGGCGTCATCAGTCTGAATCGTTCCAAGATTAAACACCGCATAGCCGCCTCCGCGAACAACACCGGCATTTGCATTCATGACAGCATTGGCTGCAACATACACATTGCCGCTGTTAGCCGGTATTGTGTCCCAGCTGGCTGTGCTGCTGTTGTTTTCAATCAACCCGCCGTACATATTTAATGTGCCGCTACCGTTAAGGCACAAGCCACCGCCCCTGTAAGCTTTGTTTTGAGCTATGCGTCCACCATACATATTGATTGTACCGCCGCTCTTTGTGTAAATCGCGCCGCCTTTGCCATTGCCGTTGTTGCCACTTATTTCGCCGCCGTAGATGTTCAAGGTGCTGGAGTTGTCCTCAAGCGCGATCGCACCGCCTCCGCCTTTTCCGGTTACGCTGCCGCCGGTAAATTTGCCTCCGAAAATATCTACGGTGCCTGTGTAGATATATATACCCATGCCGCCCCAGCCGTTGGTAGCGCATTTTATAACTCCGCTTTCACCGCAGTCACACAGCACAAGATGTCCGCTGTTTTTTACCTGGATTTTATTGGTGCCGTTGCTGGCATACTCTTTGCCGTTCAGGCAGAGATACAGCGTGGTGCCGTCCACAACCAGGTTGGAATTGATGGTGGCGTTATCCGTCAGATACACATAGGCCTTTCCGTCTGTGTAGCTGATTGCGTCGGAGCCGTTCCACGGCTGATAGTCGGCGGCCTGATGGGTCGTGTGGCCGCCGACCGTGTTTTCACCGCCACAGATGCAGTGGGTGTGCGAACTCGCAGCCTGCGGCACGAAAGTAGCACCCGGCTCGCCGCTCAGCACCATAAGTATGGTAGCAGCGGCATCATAGCGGGTAAAATCAAGTACCGCGAAATCTTCATCAGAAAGCTGTACCTTCGCCTCGTCAATGGCTTCTAACTGCGCTTTCACGTCCGCCGCGTTATCTGCGCCGATTGTTTCAGATTCCGGCAGTGCGTTGATCAGTGCCTGCACGTCTGCTGCGGTGATGACCGGAGCGTCGTCGGACGTACCTGTCTGTCCGCTTTCTTCTGTGGCATGTTTCCCGCAGTTTTCTGCTAAAGCACCCTCTACGCCGCAGG
>ERZ773210.3327-NODE-3327-length-11554-cov-3.694930_pt1 | contig 11554 bp, 9 predicted proteins | sample MGYA00580528_ERZ773210 | MGnify/ENA primary metagenome ERZ773210 (study PRJEB29015, sample SAMEA2737769) | human gut metagenome | biome: human gut; feature: human-associated habitat; material: faeces | place: China | collected 2012 ...
TTCACATGTCTATGACACAGGAGGAGAAAAATGGACAACCAGAACGGAAACAAGGATAATAATAAAAATAACAAACAAGGCTTTTCTTTTGTCATACTGATTACGATGCTGACGGCACTTCTGGTATTTGCCATGTATCAGTTTCAGGGAGTGGACAGTGACCAGGAAATTACTTATAACAAGTTCCTGAAGATGATTGATGAGAAGAAGGTCGAGAAAGTTGAAATTAAGAGTGACAGGATTCTGATCACGGCAAAGAAAGAAAGTGGAGATAAGGTCAACAAGGAATATTACACAGGCCGGATGAATGATGATCAATTGGTGGAGAAACTGGAAAAAGCAAAGATTGATTTCAATCAGGAGGTACCGGATACAACTTCTGCAATTGTTGCCCAGTATGCTATGAATATCATTCCGCTTGTCATATTTATTGCACTGATCGTATGGATGACCCGTAAGATGTCGAAAGGCGGAGGCATGATGGGAATTGGCAAGAGTAATGCCAAGATGTATGTGGAAAAACAGACCGGTGTCACATTTAAGGATGTAGCAGGGCAGGATGAGGCGAAGGAATCTTTGCAGGAAGTTGTAGATTTCCTGCACAATCCGGGAAAATATACAAGCGTAGGAGCAAAACTTCCAAAAGGAGCACTGCTTGTAGGACCTCCGGGAACAGGTAAGACACTTTTGGCAAAAGCAGTTGCAGGAGAGGCAAAAGTACCGTTTTTTTCATTGAGTGGATCTGCATTTGTAGAGATGTATGTCGGTGTCGGAGCATCCAGAGTCCGAGACTTGTTTAAGCAGGCACAGCAGATGGCACCATGTATTATTTTCATTGACGAGATTGATGCAATTGGTAAGAGCCGTGATACACAGATGGGCGGTAACGATGAGCGTGAGCAGACATTGAACCAGTTATTGGCGGAGATGGATGGTTTTGATCCGTCGAAAGGAATTTTGATTCTTGCGGCAACGAACCGTCCGGAAGTACTGGATAAGGCATTGCTTCGTCCGGGACGTTTTGACCGCCGTATTATCGTTGATAAGCCGGATCTCAAGGGACGTCTTGAGACTTTGAAGGTTCATTCCAAGGATGTTCATATGGATGAGACCGTAGATCTGGATGCACTTGCTCTGGCAACTGCCGGACTGGTTGGTTCGGATCTTGCCAACATGATCAATGAGGCAGCAATTAATGCAGTCAAGCATAACCGTAAGTTTGTGAACCAGTCGGATCTGTTTGAGGCATTCGAGCTTGTGGCTGTCGGCGGCAAAGAGAAGAAGGATCGCGTGATGAGCGATAAGGAGCGCAGGATCGTTTCTTACCACGAAGTCGGTCACGCTTTGGTATCCGCATTACAGAAGAATACGGAGCCGGTACAGAAGATTACGATCGTGCCTCGTACGATGGGCGCACTTGGTTATACACTTCAGACTCCGGAGGAGGAGAAGTACTTAGAGACGAAGGATGAGCTGCTTGCGAAGATCACGACTTATATGGCCGGACGTGCAGCGGAGGTTCTCGTGTTTGAGTCGGCAACGAGCGGTGCGGCAAACGATATCGAACAGGCAACGAAGATTGCTCGTGCGATGGTTACCATGTACGGTATGTCAGATAAGTTTGGAATGATGTGCCTTGCGACGGTTGAGAACCAGTATCTTGATGGACGTGCAGGTCTCATCTGCGGTGAGGATACCGCAGGACAGATTGATAAAGAAGTGCTTACAATCATCAATGAGAGTTATGAGACAGCGATGAACATGCTGAGAGAGAATCGCGATGTGCTGGATCATATCAGCGAGTATCTCTATGAGAAAGAGACCATCACCGGTAAGGAATTCATGAAGATCTTCCGCGAGATGAAGGGAATTCCTGAGGAAGAAAGTGATAAGAAGGATTCACTGATGCCGGAGACGGAGGGTGTTAAGCAGGATGAGGCGAAGGCACCGGAGCAGACGATCGCACCGGCAACGGATGATATGTTTGAGGAATAATTGATGTTTGACATTCAAGAAGAATTACGTAAACTCCCGGATCAACCGGGAGTTTATATTATGCATGATAAAACAGATGCCATCATCTACATCGGGAAAGCAGTAAGCTTGCGCAAACGTGTGCGGCAGTATTTTCAGCCAAGCCACGATGAGGGAATCAAGAAGAAGCAGATGGTAGAGCATATTGCGAGATTCGAGTACATTATCACGGATTCCGAGTTGGAAGCGTTGGTGCTTGAATGCAATCTGATCAAGGAACACACGCCAAAATACAATACCATGCTTCGCGATGATAAGACGTACCCTTACATCCGCGTGACAATGGGGGAGGATTTTCCGCGTGTGCTTTTTTCGCGCCAGTTAAAAAAGGATAAGTCCCGTTATTTCGGACCGTACACAAGTGCCGGAGCGGTGAAGGATACGATTGAGCTGATCAATAAAATCTATCAGCTTCGAACCTGCAACCGGAAGCTGCCGAGGGATATTGGAGCGGAGCGTGCCTGCCTGAATTATCATATTCACAGATGCAGTGCACCTTGTCAGGGATATATTAATAAGGAAGAATATGGTGAGCGTGTCAGTCAGGTGCTGGAATTCTTAAACGGAAATTATACGCCGGTCATTAAGATGCTCGAGACAAAGATGGTGGAAGCTTCACAGGCGATGGAGTTTGAGAAAGCAATTGAGTATCGGGAGCTGCTGGGGAGTGTGAAGCAGATCGCGCAGAAGCAGAAGATTACGAATACGGATGGCGAGGATAAGGATATTATCGCTTTGGCGAGTGATGATACGGATGCAGTGGTGCAGGTATTTTTTATCCGAAGCGGTAAGATCATCGGACGAGATCATTTTCATGTGCGCGTCGGTTCGGAGGAGAGCACAAGCGATATCTTGGTCAATTTCGTGAAACAGTTTTACTCCGGCACGCCGTATATTCCGCGTGAAATTATGCTGCAGGAGCCGATCGAGGATATTCCGGTATTGGAAGAGTGGCTGAGCGCCAAGCGCGGACGGCGTGTGTACATCCGCATTCCGCAGAAGGGAATGAAGGAGAAACTTGTGGAGCTGGCGGCCAAGAATGCCTCACTTGTTTTGAATCAGGATAAGGAGAAGATCAAGCGTGAGGAAGGAAGAACGATCGGTGCCGTCAAGGAAATCGAGGAACTTCTCGGAATGCACGGGCTGAATCGTATGGAAGCGTATGATATTTCCAATATTAATGGATTTGAGACGGTCGGTTCTATGATCGTTTATGAAAAAGGCAAGCCGAAGCGCAGTGACTATCGTAAATTTAAGCTTCGTACTGTGACGGGACCGGATGATTATGCTTCGATGCATGAAGTTTTGACAAGACGTTTTAAGCATGGAATGCAGGAGATACAGGAACTTAAGGATAAGAATCTGCCGCAGGAGGTTGGAAGCTTTACGCGTTTTCCGGATATCATCATGATGGACGGAGGACGCGGTCAGGTGAATATCTGTCTGCAGGTGCTGGAGGAACTGGGACTGTCTATTCCGGTGTGCGGTATGGTCAAGGATGATAATCACAGGACAAGAGGGTTATACTTTCATAATGTAGAGATTCCGATCGACCGGCACGGGGAAGGCTTTAAGCTGATCACGAGAATTCAGGACGAGGCGCATCGTTTCGCAATCGAGTACCACAGATCACTCCGTTCAAAGTCACAGGTGCATTCTGTGTTAGATGACATCGAGGGCATTGGGCCGACCAGGCGTAAGGCTCTTATGCGGCGCTTCGCATCAATCGAGAAGATCAGGGAGGCAACGGTGGAAGAACTGGCGGAGACGGAAAGCATGAATCTGCAGGCAGCGGAGAAAGTGTATGCCTTCTTTCATGCGAATGGCGCGAGTGAACAGTAACCTTTTTCAAAAGTTAACACATCAATTGCCATATAAGTGTTTGCGTGGTACAATAAATGCACATTTATGACGCATTTATCGGATGAATGCAGACCACAGATTGCGTGGAATTTACAAAATAAACGGGGGAAATAAGGATGAATAGCAGTAGTGTTAGTGTGGCAAAGATTGCCGAATTACTGGATCTGAAAAACTTTACCGATGAGATCGATTTAAAAAAGCGTAAGATTACAACGACCGATATTAACCGTCCGGCGCTGCAGCTTACCGGATATTTTGAGCATTTCGAGGAGTCTCGTGTCGAGATTATCGGAAATGTAGAGTATGCATATATCCAGCAGATGAGCGATGAAGAGAAACAGATCCGTTATGATGCGTTCCTTAAGTTTGATATTCCGTGTGTTATTTTTTCGAGAAATCTGACACCGGATCCGATCTTTTTGAAGGAGGCACTGGCGAACCATGTACCGGTACTCGGTACCGGAAGATCTACTTCCGAATTTACCGCGGAGCTGATCTATACGCTTGGTGAGCAGCTGGCGCCTTGCATCAGCATTCACGGCGTACTGGTCGATGTCTATGGTGAGGGTCTGATGATCACCGGTGACAGCGGAATCGGTAAAAGCGAAGCTGCGCTCGAACTGATCCGACGCGGACATCGTCTTGTTACGGACGATGTTGTGGAGATCCGCAAGATCAATGAGCACACTCTGATCGGAACATCTCCGGATGTGACCCGTCACTTTATCGAGCTCAGAGGTATTGGAATCATTGATGTTAAGACACTTTACGGTGTTGAGTGCGTGAAGCATAAGCAGCAGATCGATCTGGTCATCAAGCTGGAGGACTGGAAGAAGGATGCAGATTATGACCGCCTGGGACTTGAGGAGGAATACATTGAGTATCTTGGCAACAAGGTCGTATGTCATTCGCTGCCGATTCGTCCGGGACGAAATCTGGCTGTCATCTGTGAGACGGCAGCGGTCAACCACAGACAGAAGAAGATGGGCTATAATGCGGCACAGGAACTGTACCGCAGAGTGCAGGAGAATCTGACCAAGGGAAGACTTGAGGAAGATTAAAAGAAATAGAAAGTAGGGAAAAGATAGTGGAAAAGAAGAATGCGTGGGAGAAGTACCCACAGGGAAAGAAGAGAGACGAAGTATTTCAGTTCGCAGAGGAGTATCGTAAGTTTATCTCCGCGTGCAAGACGGAGCGTGAGTGTACCGCAAGTTTGTATGAGAAGGCAAAAGAAGCAGGTTTTCAGGATATGGATGAACTCATCGCTTCCGGTGCAAGTGTGAAAGCCGGGGATAAGATCGTTGCCAACAATATGGGCAAGGGTCTGGTTCTTTTTGTCATGGGTGAGAAGGGACTGCAGGATGGAATGAATATTCTCGGCGCACACATTGATTCCCCTCGTCTGGACTTAAAGCAGGTTCCTCTCTATGAGGATACCCAGATGGCAATGCTCGACACCCATTATTACGGCGGTGTGAAGAAATATCAGTGGGTAACGTTACCGATGGCTTTGCACGGTGTCATCTGCAAGAAGGATGGAACTACAGTTAAGGTTAATATCGGCGATAAGCCGGGGGATCCGGTATTTGGCGTGAGCGATCTGCTGATCCATCTGTCTGCTGACCAGATGGAGAAGAAGGCTGCCAAGGTGATCGAGGGCGAGAATCTCGATCTGCTGATTGGAAGTATTCCAAAGACTGCAGATAATAAGGAAGACGAAAAAGAGATGAAGGATCGTGTCAAGGCAAACATTCTTGATATCCTTGCTACAGAGTATGGAATTGAGGAGGATGATTTCCTCTCCGCAGAGATCGAGGTTGTGCCGGCTGGTGAAGCGAGAGATTACGGCTTTGACCGCAGCATGATCATGGGATACGGACACGATGACAGAGTGTGTGCATATCCGTCTTTTGAGGCAATCCTGGCAGTGGAGAAGCCACAGTACACAAGCGTATGTCTGCTTGTTGACAAGGAAGAGATCGGAAGTGTCGGTGCGTCCGGAATGCAGTCACGTTTCTTCGAAAACTGTGTGGCAGAGGTGTTAAATCTTGCCGGAAATTACAGTGAGCTTGCCGTGCGCAGAGCATTAAAGAATTCCAAGGTATTATCTTCGGATGTATCGGCTGCATTTGATCCGAACTATCCATCAGTTATGGAGAAACGCAATAGCGCCTTCTTCGGAAAAGGCCTGGTATTCAATAAATACACAGGATCCAGAGGCAAAAGCGGATCCAACGATGCCAATGCAGAGTATGTTGCGAAGCTTCGCAATATTATGGATACGAATGAAGTCTCTTTCCAGACCGCTGAACTTGGTAAAGTGGATCAGGGTGGCGGCGGAACGATCGCCTATATCCTTGCGAATTACGATATGAATGTCATTGACAGTGGTGTGGCAGTATTGAACATGCATGCACCTTGGGAGATTATCAGCAAGGTTGATTTATATGAAGCATATCGCGGCTATATTGCGTTTTTAAAGGAGGCATAATGTCGCATTTTTATGATGAGATTACAACTGCATTGCCGGAACTGCAGGTACTGAAGGACGAACCGATGAGCCGTCATACGACATTTCGTATCGGCGGCCCGGCAGACTATTTCGTATGCCCGGACAGGGAGCAGATTGCAGCAGTGTTAGCGGTTGCAAAGAAGTGCGGGATGGCAATCACTGTGATCGGTAACGGAAGTAATCTGTTAGTTGGTGATAAAGGAATCCGGGGATTAGTTGTAGAGATCGGTTCGGCAATGAATCAGATTATGGTAGATAAGAACCACATTACGGCGGGGGCAGGCGCATTGCTGTCACAGGTTGCAGCAAAGGCTGCCGCAGCAGAACTCGGTGGAATGGAGTTTGCTGCAGGAATTCCTGGAAGCGTCGGTGGAGCTGTAACCATGAATGCCGGAGCATACGGCGGAGAGATGAAGGATATCTTAAGAACGGTGACGGTTCTGACGCCGGAGGGAGCGCTGAAAACACTTGATGTAAGTGAGATGGATCTCTCTTATCGTCACAGTTGTGTGCCTGAGCAGCAGTATATTGTACTGGAAGCGGAAATCGAACTTGGCTACAAGCCGGAGGAAGAAATCCGCGCACAGATGGAAGAACTCAGAAACAAGCGTATCGAGAAACAACCGCTCGAATATCCAAGTGCCGGAAGTACCTTTAAGCGCCCGGAGGGATATTTTGCAGGAAAACTGATCATGGATGCCGGTCTTCGCGGTTACCGCGTCGGCGATGCGCAGGTCTCGGAGAAGCATTGCGGATTTGTGATCAACAGAAAGAATGCCTCAGCGCAGGAAGTGCGTCAGTTGATGCAGGATGTGCAGGACAAAGTAAAGGCACAGTTTGGTGTCATGCTTGAGCCTGAGGTAAAGATGCTGGGTGAGTTTTAGGCGCGTCGGCATATAGGAAGATAGCAGAGAAAGGAATGGGAAGATTGCAATTTGTTATAGTGACGGGAATGTCCGGTGCGGGCAAAAGTACGGCGATGAAGATGATGGAGGATATGGGATTTTTCTGTATCGATAATCTTCCCATTCCTTTGCTGGATAAGCTGGTAGATTTTACAACCAATTTTCATACAAAGGTAGAGCGGATCGCGATTGGTATCGATTCGCGAAGCGGAGAACATCTGCAGACCGTAGAGGGAATGCTTGATGTCCTGGCACAGAAGGATGTCAAGTACGAGATCCTCTTTCTTGATGCAGAGGATAATGTTCTGATTAAACGTTACAAGGAGACGAGACGCTCCCATCCGCTTGCACCGGATGAGAGAGTGGACAAAGGTATTGAGAGAGAACGCTTAGAACTTGCTTTCTTAAAGGATCAGGCAGATTATATTATCGATACCAGCCGTCTTCTGACAAGAGAATTGAAATCTGAGCTGGAGCGCATTTTTATTCACGATGAGGAATTTAAGAGTCTGTTTGTCACAGTACTTTCCTTCGGATTCAAATATGGAATTCCGGCGGATGCGGATATTGTGATGGATGTGCGTTTTCTGCCGAATCCTTATTATGTGGAGGGATTGCGCGCGAAGACAGGTAACGATGTGGAGATTCAGCAGTACGTGATGCAGTTCGAGGAGACGAAGATCTTCTTAGACAAGCTGGAGGATCTGATCAAGTTCCTGATCCCGAACTACATATCGGAAGGAAAGAATCAGCTCGTGATCGCAATCGGCTGTACCGGAGGCAAGCACCGTTCCGTCACGCTTGCGAATGAACTGTACAAGCGGCTGGACGGAAATTCGGAATATGGTCTCAAGATCGAACATCGTGATATCGGCAAAGATGCATTGAGAGGAAAGTAGTATGTCTTTTTCAAGTGATGTAAAGTCCGAACTGGCGAGACAGTGCAGCAAAAGCCGGCATTGTCAGCTCGCGGAGCTAGCTGGAATGCTGGAGCTTGAAGGCGTGCTGGAGCCGATGCTGACAGAAGAAACGAAGCGACCGGATCACACCTTAGAAGATGGGCGGGCAGAGGAAAAAATCCCCATGATATTGAAGTTGTCTTCGGATAACGAACTGCTTACGGACAAGTTTCGGACTTTAATTCAGAAAGCGTTCGGTTTTGATACGATGGAAGGACTGAGTGAAGAGCAGAGCGCCGAAGTGTTACGCACGCTCCGGTGGAATTCCGCGGAAGAGGGCAGTGAGCCACTTGAAATGCAGCGCGCAGACGGACTGCTTGTGCAGCGAACCTGTTGCAAGAGGGCTTTTATCCGTGGTGCATTTATGGCGGCGGGATCCATCAGTGATCCGAATAAGTCGTATCATTTTGAAATCGTCTGTCATACATATGAGCAAGCAAAGCAGCTGCAGCAGATGATCGACAGCTTCGACGCGGATGCCAAGATTGTGGAGCGCAAAGAACGCTTTGTTTTGTATTTAAAGGAAGGCTCGCAGATTGTGGATATGCTCAATGTGATGGAAGCATATGTGGCTCTCATGCAGCTGGAAAACGTGCGCATTTTGAAAGAAATGCGTAACTCGGTCAATCGCAAGGTAAACTGTGAGACGGCAAACATTAACAAGACAGTGAATGCGGCGGTCAAGCAGATGGAGGATATTAAGAAGATCAGGGAGACAATCGGATTTGAAGATCTGCCGGTGCAGCTTGCCGAGATTGCGCAGGCAAGGTTGGACCATCCGGATGCAACATTGAAAGAGCTGGGGACTTTTTTAGATCCGCCGGTTGGTAAATCCGGAGTGAATCACAGACTTCACAAACTTGCGGAGATCGCAGAGAATCTTTAAGGATGGATGAGTATGAGTCAAAAGCTATTGTTTATTTTTAACCCACATTCCGGAAAGGGACAGATCAAAAATAATCTTGTGGATATCGTTGATATTATGGTTAAGGCCGGATATGATGTGACAATCTACACGACGCAGGCGCGGGCAGATGCGACGCGCAAGGTCATGGAAGAGGCAGCAAATTTCGATCGTATTGTATGCAGCGGAGGAGACGGCACGCTCGATGAGGTCGTGACCGGTCTGATCAAAAGTGATACGAATACACCGATTGGTTATATTCCGGCAGGAAGTACGAATGATTTTGCAAACTCACTCGGAATCCCGAAGGAGATGGTGAAAGCAGCAGAGGTTGCGGTGGGAAAGAATCCTTTCCCGTGTGATATTGGTGACTTTAATAGCGACACCTTTGTGTATGTTGCGGCGTTTGGCCTTTTTACGGAGGTGTCTTATAAGACATCGCAACAGCTGAAGAATATTTTTGGACATGTTGCTTATATTATGGAGGGCGCGAAGCATCTGCATGACATCCTTTCTTATAATATGCAGGTAGAATATGAGGAACATGTTTTTCAGGATGAATTCATCTATGGAATGGTGACCAATTCTGTGTCGGTCGGTGGATTTAAGGGAATGACAGGAACGGATGTGAAACTGGATGATGGTGTGTTTGAAGTGACACTGATCAAGAAGCCGCACAATCCGATTGAATTAAATGAGATTCTTGCATGTCTGACCAATATGATCGATGATTCGGATCTAATCTATTCATTTAAGACGAATGAAGTCAAGATTACGGCGCGCGAGCAGATTGCATGGACACTCGACGGAGAGTTCGGAGGCGAGCATGAGGAAGTAATTATCCGAAATTTGAATAAAAGGGTCACAATCTTCTGCTGAATTGTTAATTTTTTAACTTTATTTTTGGCGGATTATGTAATATAATCAAAATAACTTATGAGATTAGGAGGATATTCAAATGTTAGTATCTGCAACAGAAATGCTTAAGAAAGCAAAAGCAGGCCACTATGCAGTTGGTCAGTTCAATATCAATAACTTAGAGTGGACAAAGTCCGTTCTTCTTACCGCTCAGGAGCTCAAGAGCCCTGTTATCCTTGGTGTATCTGAGGGCGCTGGAAAGTACATGACAGGATTCGGTACAGTTGCGGCTATGGTTAAGGCTATGGACGAGGAACTTGGAATTACAGTTCCTGTAGCTCTTCACTTAGATCATGGAACATACGAAGGATGCTACAAGTGTATTAAGGCTGGATTTACATCCATCATGTTCGATGGTTCTCATTACCCATTCGAGGAGAACCTTGCTAAGTCTACAGAGTTAGTAAACGTTGCTCATAACTTAGGTCTTTCTATTGAGTGTGAAGTTGGTTCCATCGGTGGAGAGGAAGACGGAGTTGTTGGTATGGGTGAGTGCGCAGATCCTGAAGAGTGCAAGACAATCGCTGATCTTGGCGTAGATATGCTTGCAGCAGGAATCGGTAACATTCACGGAAAGTATCCTGCAAACTGGCAGGGACTTAGCTTCGAGACTCTCGATGCTATCCAGGCTAAGACAGGTGAGATGCCATTAGTTCTTCACGGTGGTACAGGTATCCCTGCAGACATGATCAAGAAGGCTATCTCTCTTGGCGTATCTAAGATCAACGTTAACACAGAGTGCCAGTTATCTTTCGCAGATGCTACACGTAAATACATTGAGGCTGGTAAGGACTTAGAGGGTAAGGGATTTGATCCTCGTAAGTTGCTTGCTCCTGGTGCAGAGGCTATCAAGGCTACTGTTAAGGAGAAGATGGAACTGTTCGGTTCTGTTGGAAAAGCTGAATAATCGAAATCTATTGGGAAGCACCAAGGGGTGCTTCCCTTATTTTTTACGCATAAATGGTACTATAAAGTATAAATAGTAGCATTTTATTGAAAACATACAAAAAAAAACAGAAAATACAACAAAAATAGACAAATTAGATAAAACTAATTAAATTTTAAAAAAATGGTTGCATTTTGGTTTGGAAAGAGTTATCTTAGTTTCAGAAATCATATGAGACATGAACGAGGGCGTTCCAACTAGGCTTGGAATGCCCTTTTTTAGTAAAAAGATGCGTGACTTCATATGAAAATTAAGCGAACAATCAAGGGGATTGGTTGTGGAAAGAAAGGATGTTGGGAAAATGAGTGAATATTATAACGTCGCAGACATTTTCGGGGAAAACGTATTCAACGATGCGGTAATGCAGGAACGTCTTCCTAAGAAAGTGTACAAGAAACTCCATGAAGTAATGGAGGAGGGCAAGGAATTAGACCTTGAGACAGCAGATGTCGTTGCCCATGAGATGAAGGAGTGGGCCATCGAAAAAGGTGCAACACATTATACACATTGGTT
>ERZ773210.3330-NODE-3330-length-11538-cov-3.887834_pt1 | contig 11538 bp, 10 predicted proteins | sample MGYA00580528_ERZ773210 | MGnify/ENA primary metagenome ERZ773210 (study PRJEB29015, sample SAMEA2737769) | human gut metagenome | biome: human gut; feature: human-associated habitat; material: faeces | place: China | collected 2012 ...
AGTAAGGCACCCGCGCGTAAATACGCGCGGAAAGGGGCGTACGCCCCTTATGGACATCTGTGCGCCGAAAAACAGCGCGTAGAATTTTTTTGATTATAGCATGAAAGGATGCACATTGTACAGAGTAAAATCTTAGAAGTTATCTTTTTTAGGCAATTTGTCCCATTCTGCCTGCATAATTTCGGCGCGCAGAACAAGGGCGCTCAGTAGGGCTGTCAGATTCAGCAGGACATAGAGCAGCGCGAAAAACGTCTGTCCTGCGTGGTCATTGACGAAAAAGAAGATCAATTCGCACACGATGCCGAGAAGAGAAAAGACCGCCGTGACCGCCGTTCGCACAGGCAGAACGGCCACGCTTTTTTTGTAGTTGTACTCGCGCACCGCGCTCCAGTCCGTTCCGAGCTTTACGAGCGCCCAGATGACGCTTCCCGCCGCCAGAAACTCGCCGAGGTAGGGGAGCAGAACGTAAAAACAGTTCTGCATCCCCGGCGCGGGAATGCACCCGCCCGCGATGACCGCGACGATCAAAATGGCCGCCATTCCCCATACGGCGCGCTTGATTCTGCGCTGCTTTGCATCATCGCTTTGGCAGGCGTAGAGTGCCCCTTCGTAAACATATTCGCCCGCGACGTTCAGATGAAAGTCGTTCAGGTGCTCGCGGCGGTTGTGTTTTTTGTGCTGTTCGCCCATCATTCGATGCCTGTGAGGTCAAAGTCCGCGAGCGCCTTTTCCGCTTCGGCGCACACGCCGCGCAGGCACGCTTCGTCAAACGGACTCTCAAGGTCGGCGTTTTTGAGAAGGTCGGTGAACGTCCGGCTGCCGCCCTGCACGGTGTAGGCCATGTAGTGCTGCCAGGCGTTCCCCACGTCCTTGCGGATCATCGCCCAGAATTCGAGCGCCACGGTCTGGGCAAGGCAGTAGTCAATATAATAGAAGGGGCTCGAATAGATGTGGTGCTGGCGCTGCCAGCCCATGCCCTCGGAGTAGAACGGGATCTCGCCGTCAAGCTTCATCCACGGCATATAGACGCCGAGCAGCTCCTTCCAAACGGCGTGGCGCTCGGCGGGCGTCATTTCGGGCTTTTCATACACGATGTGCTGGAAGTGGTCGACCATCGTGCCGTAGGGGATGAACGTCAGCGCGCCGGAGAGGTGGCTGTAGAGGAACTTCTTCGCGTCGGGGCCGAAAAAGCCGTCCGCCCAGGGCTCGGCGAAAAACTCCATGGACATCGAGTGGACCTCGCAGGCCTCCATGCTCGGCCAGATGTAGTCGATGGGGATGCGCTTGCGGTTCGTCCAGGCCTCGAAGGCGTGACCGGCCTCGTGCGTCACGACCTCGACGTCGTGCTGCGTGCCGTTGAAGTTGGCGAAGATGAACGGCACCTGATAGTCCATGATGCTCGTGCAGTAGCCGCCCGCCTGCTTGCCCTCGGTCGAGAGCACGTCGAGCAGCTCGTCACGCAGCATCGTTTCGAAGAATTCCTTCGTCTCGGGCGAAAGCTCGCTGTAGAACTTCATACCCTGGGCGAGGATGTCGTCCGGCGTGCCCGCGGGGCGGGGATTGCCGGAACGGAATTCGAGCGCGTTGTCGGCAAAGCTCATCGGATACTGCTTGCCCAGGCGCTTGGCCTGCTCGCGATACACCTTGTCCGCCACGGGAACGAGATACTTGACGACCGCTTCGCGGAACTTCTCGACATCGTCCTTCGTATAGCAGTTGCGGCCCATGCGGTAGTAGCCGAGCGTGGTGTAGCCCTCGTAGCCGAGCTTTTTGCCCATCGCGTCGCGGAGTTTTACGAGCTTGTCGTAGAGCTCGTCGAATTTTGCCTGATTGTCCTTGTACCACTGGCCCTCGGCCTTCCACGCGGCAAGGCGCTTTTCATCGTCAGCGCAGGTCTTGAACGGGGAGAGCTGCGAGAGGGTGTAGACCTTGCCCTCGAACGGGATCTGCGCCGAGGCGAGCAGCTTTTCATACTCCTGCGTCAGGTCGTTTTCCTGCTGCAATTCAGGAATGATGGCGGGGGAGAAGGTCTTGAGCGCGATCTCGGCGTTGACGAACATCAGATCGCCGTATTCCTTCTCAAAGTCCGCGCGGAACGGGCTTTCGAGCATCGCCGCTGTCCACGCCTGATTGTATTCCTCCAGCTCAGGGTTGAAGTTGTTCCAGAATTTCTCCTCGCCGTCGTAGAATTCGTCGCGTGTGTCGATCGAGTGGCGGATGCTCGCGAGCGTCGCGGCGGTGGAGATGTGGCTCATCAGCTCCTGCTGCGAAAGGAACACCTTGCGCGCTTCCTCGTAGCTCTTGGCGGCCTTGAGTTCCGCCGTCAGCGCGGAAAGGCGCTGCTTGCTCGCCTCAGGATCGGGGCGGGGGTAGGTCATTTTAGAAAATTTCATGTTGTTTCCTCCGTCAAATTTTTATTGTTACATTTCTTATTCTTGCCGGTTATAGATCGCGGACACGTCCCTGCGTCCGCCGCCGATGACGACGACCGCTGCGGCCACCGTGACGAGCATGAAGCCCGTCAGCACGCCGCGCACGGGGAGAAACGCCACCAGCGCGCCCGCGAGCAGATTGCCCGTGAAGCTGCCGACGGTGTTGAGCATGTTGAACGCGCCGTTGAAGCGGCCCTTTTTCTCGTCGGGCACGTAGCTCTGCGTGGCGGAGATGCGGATGGTGTAGCTCGTCACGCCGAGGATACCCGTTAAAAAGCACGAGACCATCATCACCGGCAGCGGGCAGTAGAGATAGAAGCCCTCACACAGCGAGATGACGACATAGACCGTCAGGGCGATGGAATACTTATGCTGCACAGGCAGCTTGATTTTATAATGAATGCCGCCGCCGATGGCGCGGCCGAAGATCGCCATGCCCCAGACGAGCATATAGATGTATTCGCCGTTATCGAATGTCGACTTGAAGTACGGCAGCGTGATGACCTGCGACGCGCCCGAGGCAAGCATGCTGAATGTGAAATAGATGGCCACGCGCAGAAGCCCCTTTTCACTCATCAGATAGCGAAAGCCCTCTTTGATGTCGCGCAGGAGCTGGCGGCCCGAGGAATGCTGCTCTTCGAGCGCGAGCGCGGCACGCTGCTTTTCGATGTAGTGTTCCTCGGCGCGGATCTGCGTCTCCGCCGTCGCGGCGATGAAGAAGCACAGCGCGTTGATGCCGAGCAGCGGCGCAATGCCGAAGAGATTATAAAAGTACGTTGCGATCGGGATGATGAGCGCCGAGAGCGTTTCAAGCACGCTCGCGATGGAGTAGGCCTTGGAGTAGTTCCCCTCAGAGATCAGCAGGGGATAGAAGCTGTCGTAGGCGACATAGTAGATGCTGTTGATCGAGCCGATGATAAAGCAGAAGAACGCGAGCATCGGAAAGCTGAACCAGCCGCGGCTCAGGATCAGTGCAGCGACAAGGTAGACCCCGGAGGAAAGGAAGTCCAGCGTGTAGATCGTCTTCTTGCGCGAAAAGCGGTCGAGGATCGCGCCCGAGAAGATCGGCATGACGATCTGCGGCAGCGTGAACGTTGCAATGTAGATGGCGTAGAGCAGGTTCGAGCCCGTGTAATCCAGCACGAGCAGACTCAGCGCGAAGCCGGACATCGAATTGCCCAGCATCGAGATCACGCTGCCCAATGTGATGATAGTGAAATCCCGCGTCCACAGCGGTGAGACCGGAGCTGGCGCGGGAGAAGAGGATTCGTTCATAGAAATAGCCTCCTTCCGGCTTAAGAGCGCAAACAAAAGCCCGCTCGATGCGGGAGGGGGACGGAAATCAACTGTATTATAAAGGATTTCGATAAAAGAATCAACTATAATTCCACCAAATATGGACAAATGCACAAATGCTGCCCCTGTTTTGTGCGGCACAGAGGGAGTGTCCGCTTGCCGAGAAGCATGACGTGTGCTATAATACCGCCAAACAAAAATAAACTGTGGAGGACATCACCATGCAACATGCACCGGCAAGAGAACTGCTGCATTTTATCAAAAATAGCCCCACCTGCTACCATGTGACCGAGAACATCCGCCAAAAGCTCCTCGCAAACGGCTATACCGAGCTTTCCGAGCGCGAACGCTGGGAGGTAGCCCCCGGCGGGAAGTATTTCGTCCGCCGCAACGGCTCGAGCACCATCGCCTTCCGCGTGCCGGAGATGATCGACGGCGGCTTCGCCATGGCTGCGGCGCACTCCGACTCGCCAGCGTTCCGTTTAAAAGAGCATCCCGACCGCCGCAGCGCGCATTATGTCCAGCTCTCGACCGAAAAATACGGCGGCATGCTGATGTCCACGTGGTTCGACCGCCCGCTCTCCGTCGCGGGCCGCGTCTTCGTGCGCGCAAACGGCGAGATCGTTGAAAAGCTCGTGAGCGTCGACCGCGACCTGCTCGTCATTCCCAATGTCGCCATCCACATGAACCGCACGGCGAACGACGGCATGAAGTACCTCGCGAATATCGACACGCTGCCGCTGCTCGGCGGCAAAGACAGCGGCGGCATCCTGCCCATCGTCGCCAAGGCCGCGGGCGTCGCGGAAAACGACATCCTCGGCAGCGACCTGTTCCTCTACTGCCGCGGCGAGGGGACGCTGCTTGGCGAGAACGAGGAGTACATCCTTTCTCCCAAGCTCGACGATCTCGAGTGCGCCTGCGGCTGCCTCGAGGGCTTCCTTGCGGCGAAAGAGAGCGGAAATATCGCCGCCTGCTGCATTTTCGACAATGAAGAGGTCGGCTCGTCCACCAAGCAGGGTGCGGGCTCGACGTTCCTGCGCGACACGCTGCGCCGCATCGCCCTGTGCCTCGGAAAGGACGAGCAGGAGCTCCAGATGATGCTCGCGCGCAGCTTCCTCGTCTCGGCGGACAACGCGCACGCCCAGCACCCCAACCACGGTGAATACGCCGACCCCGACAACTGCCCGTATATGAACGAGGGCGTCGTCATCAAGTTCAACGCCAATCAGCGCTACGCGACCGATGGCCGCTCCTGCGCTATTTTCCGCGCCGTGTGCGAAAACGCAGGCGTTCCCGCGCAGGTCATGTCGAACCGCTCCGACCTTGCCGGCGGCTCGACGCTCGGCTCGATCTCCGATACGCTCGTGCCGGTCAGCACGGTGGACATCGGCCTGCCCCAGCTCGCGATGCACTCTTCGTGGGAGACCGCAGGCGTGCAGGACTATGAATTCCTGATCCGCGCGATGACGGAGTATTTCGGCAGCGCACTGTAAGAGACCTGCCGAAACGGTAGACAAAAGCGCGGAGACATGCTAAAATAAAACGATTTTTGTAGGAAATACGCTTTCAAACATAGAAAGGAAGAAGATAACTATGGACGTTAAGGAAATTCTCAAGCACGTTGACCATACCCTCCTCAAGCAGACCGCCACCTGGGAGGACATCAAGCAGATCTGTGACGACGGCATCAAATACGGCTGCGCGAGCGTCTGCATCCCGCAGACCTATGTGAATCACGCCGCGCACTACGTCGCCGAGCAGCAGCACTATGGCTTCGGCCAGCTGCCCATCTGCACGGTCATCGGCTTCCCCAACGGCTACACGCCCAGCGGCATCAAGTGCATGGAGGCCGAGTCCGCCGTCGCCGACGGCGCGACCGAGATCGACATGGTCATCAACCTCGGCTGGGTCAAGGAGGGCCAGTACGACAAGATCCTTCAGGAGATCAACTCTGTGAAAATCTCCTGCCATGGCAACATCTTAAAGGTCATCATCGAGACCTGCCTGCTCACCGACGAAGAGAAGATCAAGCTCTGCGAGGTCGTCTCCAATTCTCACGCCGACTATATCAAGACCTCCACGGGCTTTGCCGGCGGCGGCGCGACCCGCGAGGATGTCGCCCTCATGGCAGCCCACATGACCAACGGCAAGAAGATCAAGGCCGCCGGCGGCATCGCGAGCCTGCAGGACGCCGAAGATTTCCTCAAGCTCGGCGCCGACCGCCTCGGCACGTCCCGCATCGTCAAGGCCGTCAAGGAGCTCGAGGCCAAGGGCGAACTTTAAGAAAGGGGAGGGCTCAATATGCCGACTCCGCATAACAGCGCGAAAAAGGGCGACTTCGCCAAGACCGTTCTGATGCCCGGCGACCCGCTGCGCGCGAAGTTCATCGCCGAAACATTTTTAGATGAACCAAAGCTCGTCAACAACGTCCGCGGCGTGCAGGGCTACACAGGCACCTACAAGGGCGTTCCCGTCAGCGTGATGGCCAGCGGCATGGGGATGCCGTCCATCGGTATCTACTCCTACGAGCTGTTCACGCAGTACGATGTCGAGAGCATCATCCGAGTGGGTTCGGCGGGCGCGCTGCAAAAGGACTTGAAGCTCGGTGACGTGGTCGCGGGCATGGGTGCGTGCACCAACTCGAACTACGCCGCGCAGTACGGCCTTGGCGGCACATTTGCCCCCATCGCGGACTTTCAGCTGCTCTCCGCCGCCGTTGAATCGGCGAAGGAGCTCGGCGTCCGCATGGACGTCGGCAGCCTCTACTCGTCCGACACGTTCTACGACGCGTCGAACCCGTCGCTCAAGTGGGCGGACATGGGCGTGCTCGCCATCGAGATGGAGGCCGCCGCCCTCTACTGCAACGCCGCCTATACGAAAAAGCGCGGACTTTCCCTCTGCTCGATCTCCGACAATATCCTCACCGGTGAGGAGCTCTCACCCGAGGAGCGGCAGACGAGCTTCACCGCCATGATGAAAATCGCGCTCGAAACAGCCGTGAAGATGGCGGCAGAATCCCAAAAGTAAGGAGATTATCATGCCATGCGCGTGATCGACATTGAAAACATTGTGACCAACATGAAGGACGACACCCGCTTCGTCCTGCGCTGCGAGGAGGTCTTCCACGACAAGATCAGCTCCGCCGCGGCGAGTATTTTAATGAACAAGGGGCAAAAGCCCATCGTCTGCCTGACGGGCCCGAGCGGTTCGGGCAAGACGACGACGGCGATGCGCCTGCGCGAATACCTCGAAAACCTCGGCGTCAAGGTCTGCATGCTCAGCATGGACAATTTCTTCCTGCCGCTGTCTGAGCGTCCGCCCGAGGCGAGCGACTGGGAGTCGCCCTACTGCGTGAACCGCGATTTACTCATCGAGGATATCCACCGCCTGATGGACGGCGAGCTCGTGGAGCTGCCGGTCTACGACTTCAAGGCCGGCGGCGTCGGCGGCTACAAGCCCATGCAGGGCGACAAGGACGCCGTCATCATCGCCGAGGGCATCCACATGCTCAACCCGCTGATTTTCGACCAGCTCAGAAGCGAAGCTACGGGCGTTTACGTTGCCCCGCGTACGCGTATCATCACGCACAAGGACCGCATCGTTCGTCCCGAGCAGCTGCGCGTGGCGCGCCGCATGATCCGCGACTATCAGGGCCGCGGCCATTCGCTGCGTCAGACCGTCGAGCGCGCCGAGAGTGTCGACCGCGGCGAGCTCAACTACATCATGCCGAACAAGCCGAACGCAAGCATCCACATCGACACGTTCCATGACTACGAGCCGTGCATCCTCGCGCGGTATTTGAAGGAGATCCCCGAGTTTTACAGCCAGCTCGACGATCAGTTTATCGCCGAGCACGGGCTGAGCGACCTGATGGACGTTGTCAACTCCGTGCCGTCGCTGCGCACGGACTATGTCCCGCGCGACTCCATCGTGCGAGAGTTCGTCGGCGGCAGCTGCTTTGAGTATTAAATCGGCAAAATCCGACAACAAACTGTAATTTCTGATTTTGGAAATACAAAACGTAATCGGAATTTGGCGCTTTTGCGCGAAAAGGGGAGGAAGAGCGAATGCATTCTGACGAGCGGCGAAAGGCCATTGCCGACGTGCTGCGCGCGGCGGACGCGCCGGTCAGCGCCTCCGCGCTGGCGGAAAAATTCTCCGTCTCGCGCCAGATCATCGTGGGCGATATCGCGCTGCTGCGCTCCTCGGGCGAGGAAATTCTCGCCACTCCGCGCGGCTATGTGACGCCGAAGGAGGCGCGCGGCATCCTCCGGCGTGTCGCCGTGAAGCACACGCCGCAGGAGATGGAAGCCGAGCTCAACACCATCGTCGACAACGGCTGTACGGTCATCGACGTCATCGTCGACCACCCCATCTACGGCCAGCTCACCGGCCCGCTGCAAATTTCGAACCGCTACGAGGTCAGCCAGTTCATTGAGCGCTGCAAAAAGGCGGAGCCGCTGTCCAGTCTCACCGACGGCATCCACCTGCACACGCTCTCCTGTCCCGACGAGGCGGCGTTCGAGCGCACGAAGAGTGCGCTGCGCGCACTGCGCGTCCTGCTGGAGGAAAACGGAAATTAAGGGTTGACAATCCTCACACAAACGATTATAGTGTCATGTGCACATGTCAAGACACCTGCACATGACACTATTTTATTTTTAGGCTGTGAGGATATCATGGAAAAATTCAAAGCGTTCTGCAAACGCAAAAACATTGAAGTCTCGGCCAAGCGCTACGGCATCGATGCACTCGGCGCAATGGCGCAGGGCCTCTTCTGCTCGCTGCTCATCGGCACGATCATCAAGACGCTCGGCGCGCAGCTGGGCGTTCCGTTTCTGACGGACATCGGCACCTATGCGATGTCTGTCTCCGGCCCTGCGATGGCCATTGCCATCGGCTACGCGCTGCAGGCACCCCCGATGGTGCTCTTCTCCCTCGCGGCGGTGGGCTATGCGGCTAACGCCGAGGGCGGCGCAGGCGGCCCGCTCGCGGTGCTCATCATCGCGATCTTTGCCGCCGAGTGCGGCAAGGCCGTGAGCAAGGAGACGAAGATCGACATTCTCGTCACGCCCGCTGTGACGATCTTAGTCGGCGTGGCGCTCGCCAAGTGGATCGCCCCGCCCATCGGCACGGCGGCCTCGGCATTTGGCATTATCATCGACAATGCGACCAAGCTCCAGCCGTTCTGGATGGGCATCGCGGTCTCTGTGCTTGTCGGCGTCGCGCTCACGCTGCCGATCTCTTCCGCCGCCATCTGCTCGGTGCTGGGCCTGACGGGCCTTGCCGGCGGCGCGGCCGTCGCAGGCTGCTGCGCGCAGATGGTCGGCTTCGCCGTGATGAGCTTCAAGGAAAACCGCTGGGGCGGCCTTGTCTCTCAGGGCCTCGGCACGTCGATGCTCCAGATGCCGAACATTGTCAGAAATCCCCGCGTCTGGATCGCGCCGACGCTCGCCTCCGCCATCACCGGCCCCATCGCAACGTGCGTGTTCCATCTTGAAATGAACGGCGCGCCGATCAACTCCGGCATGGGTACCTGCGGCCTGTGCGGCCTCATCGGCGTGTGGACAGGCTGGGTCTCCCCGAGCGAGGAGGCCATCGCCAAGGGCGCGGCGGCCATGAGCCCCACGGGCTTTGACTGGCTGGGCCTTGTGCTTGTCGCCATCGTGCTGCCTGCCATCCTCGCTCCGCTCATCAATATGGTCTGCCGCCGCCTCGGCTGGGTCAAGGACGGCGACCTGAAGCTTGACTGAGAAAATAACGTGTAAAAAGTATGGACTTTTTGTAAAGAATCCCATCAATTATCACAAAAAAAGTAAAATCGGGGAGAATCGGACTTGATTCTCCCCTTTGCTTTTGCTATACTGTCAGACGAAGTGCGTCCGCACTTCAAAATAAACCGGAGAGCGGCCCGCCGCCGACCGGAAAAATAAGGAAGGATAGAAGAATGAAGAAGTTTTTTGCGCTGCTTCTCGCTCTCGTCATGGTTCTGTCCCTCGTTGCCTGCGGTGATAAGAAGACCGACGACAACCAGGATGCCAACAACACTGACGATCAGCAGGGCGGGACCACCACTTACACCAATCCTGACGATATCGACGACAACATGACGTCCGAAGACGGCAAGTATGAGATCGCGTTCGTCACCGACGTCGGCCAGCTGAAGGATAAGTCCTTCAACCAGGGCACCTTCGACGGCGTGAAGCTCTATGCCGCCAACAACGGCCTGAGCTACAAGTACTATCAGCCCGCCAACGGCGATCAGGCTACCGATGACGACCGTTACGACGCCATGAAGGCTGCCGTGGACGGCGGCGCCAAGGTCATCGTCTGCGCCGGCTTCATGCAGGGCACGGCCCTCGAGAAGGCCGCTAAGGAATTCACCGACACCAAGTTCGTCTTCATCGACGGTTGGTCCCTCGGCCTTGACAACGTTGCGGGCATCGCCTTCAACGAAGAGCAGTGCGGCTACTTCGCCGGTTACGCTGTCGTCAAGGAAGGCTATGAGAAGCTCGGCTTCACCGGCGGCGGCGGCGGCACGAACCCCGCCTGCATCCGTTACGGCTGGGGCTTTGCTCAGGGCGCCAACGACGCTGCTAAGGAAATGGATAAGACCGTCGACCTGAACTACTCCTGGGAGTACGGCGCTTCCTTCCAGGCTTCCCCCGAGCTGCAGACCATGGTCTCCGGCTGGTACTCCAACGGCACTGAGATCGTCTTCGCCTGCGGCGGTTCCATGTTCCAGTCCGTCGCCGCTGCCGCTTCCGCTGAGGACGGCAAGGTCGTCGGCGTCGACGTCGACCAGTCCAGCGAGTCCGAGACCGTCGTCACCTCCGCTATGAAGGGCCTGAGCGACGCTGCCGAGTGGGCGATCGCCAAGGTTTACGATGGCACCTGGGACGAGATCGGCAATGCTGCCACCTCCCTCGGCGTTGCCGAGAATGCTGTCGGCCTGCCGACCGCTACCTGGTCCATGGAGAACTTCTCCGTTGCCGACTATGAAGATCTCTTCCAGAAGGTCCTCAACGGCGACCTCACCATCGACAACAACTCCGAGATGGCTGACCCCTCCACCGCCGGCCTGAGCAACGTCAACGTCAACTATATCGGCGGCTAATTCCCAATAGCGCATACATAAAAGAACGGAAGACTTCGGTCTTCCGTTCTTTTTCACATTTCTGACAGGGAAAGACATGCGAAAACCTTTTGCTTTTCATCGGAAAACGTGATATAGTATAATGTAATTATGGTTTCCGTCCTCGCAGCGCAGCGCGTGCGGGCCATCAAAACGGAAGGAGGGCGAAAAAACTTGGAGAATCAGTACGCGATCGAAATGCTGAACATCACCAAAAAATTCCCCGGTATTATCGCCAACGACAACATCACCTTACAGCTCAAAAAGGGTGAGATCCATGCGCTCCTCGGTGAAAACGGCGCGGGAAAATCGACCTTAATGTCGGTTCTCTTCGGCCTTTATCAGCCGGAGGAGGGCATCATCAAAAAGGACGGCAAGGTCGTGTCCATCAAGGACCCGAACGACGCCACCGCGCTCGGCATCGGCATGGTGCACCAGCATTTCAAGCTGGTGGACGTTTTCACGGTGCTCGACAACATCATCCTCGGCGCGGAGACGACGAAGTGCGGCTTTTTGCAGAAGAAAGAGGCGCGCAAAAAGGTCGAGGAGATCTCGAAGCGCTACGGCCTGAACGTCGACCTTGACGCCAAGGTCGAGGATATCACCGTCGGCATGCAGCAGCGCGTGGAAATTCTGAAGATGCTGTATCGCGACAATGAAATTCTCATCTTCGAC
>ERZ773210.3333-NODE-3333-length-11533-cov-4.851019_pt1 | contig 11533 bp, 17 predicted proteins | sample MGYA00580528_ERZ773210 | MGnify/ENA primary metagenome ERZ773210 (study PRJEB29015, sample SAMEA2737769) | human gut metagenome | biome: human gut; feature: human-associated habitat; material: faeces | place: China | collected 2012 ...
CATCGGGCATTATCTGAACATAAAACACTATCAGTAAGTTGGAGTCATTACCCAAGTGTAAGGTGAGGATAGGTTCCTAAGCTCACCTTAGTTCGCTTTTTGGTCACAGGCACTGCATATCTGAAATACCAATTTTTCTTCCCTCCCTTCGCCAGGGGAGCGATTCGCAACAGCAAACCATCGCCGTCAAAAAGGTTAACCTCTTTTTCGGCAGGTTTAGTGCTTTTGATTTCAGTGTCAGTGAGCTTCTTAGCGATTTTGGCCATGTTTGGGACCCTCGATTTTAGGACCCATCTTCGTGGGTCCCATTCAGGGTGCCATAACTCGTAGTTCTCAGCAATTCTCACTAGACTACAATAGACGTAAAAAAGCCCGCAGAGCTTGTGCTGTGCGGGCTTAGTAGACTTTACTGAACTTCAGTACATCAATATTTGGTGGAGCTGGCGGGAGTTGAACCCGCGTCCGAAATTTCTACATACCATTTTAATAGTAATAAAAACAGATATTTAATAATAAAATCATAATGTTATTGTAATTGGTGTTCGTCAGGTTTTATATGATTTTAAGTCTATGCCGCCAATCTGCCGCCATAAATTATCGGTTCCAGTTAAGATTGTGAAGCGGGTTTTTTGTTACTGCATCTTCCAGATGGTCGGGGGCAAAGTGGGCGTATACCATCGTCATTTTGATATCTGCGTGGCCCAGAATATCGCGCAGTACCAGTATGTTTCCTCCATTCATCATAAAATGACTTGCAAAGGTATGACGCAGTACGTGGGTGCATTGCCCCTCAGGTAAATCAATGCCAGCCCGTTTCACTGCACGCTCAAAAGCTTTTCTGCATGGAGTGAATAACCTTCCTCGGTTTTTGGGGAGTTCATCGTACAGTTCCTGAGAGATAGGTACGGTCCTGTTTTTCTTACCTTTGGTTTTGGTATAGGTAATTCGATACTTTGATAGCTGATGTCCCTGCAGGTTTTCGGCTTCGCTCCAGCGTGCGCCGGTCGCCAGGCAAATTTTTGCAATCATCAGCAGGCTAGGACTTTGAGAATCAGCGCAGGCATCTAGCAGGCGTTTGATTTCATCCTCAGCCAGGAACGCCAGTTCCCCTTCAGCGATCTTGAATGTGGGCAGCCCTGCTAAGGGGTTTGGTGCTGACCAATGCCCCATCTTTTTCAGCGTGCCAAATACAGAGGAGAGGTTGCGTTGTTCAAGGTTTACTGTCCGGGGTTTAACTGGCGCCATGAGTACGCCATCTTCATTTTTAATTTCCCCCTTTAACCGGGCTTCCCGGTATTTTGTGAAATCACCTGCGGTTAACTCCGATGCAATGGGATCGCCCAGGCCATTACAAATAATGCTAAGTTTTGCCATCAGTCGCTTGGGGTCGGCAAGAGTCTGTCCATATAGCGAATGCCACTGCTCGATTACTTCTGACAATTGCCGCCGGTCATCCTTTTCACCTAACCATGGCTTTTTGTTCACTTCATCCATTGTGAAGTTTTCAAACGCTATAGCCTCGCCTTTCGTCGCAAACTGCTTACGGACGCGCTTACCGTCACGCCCGCTTGGGTAGCACTCGCACAACCATTTCCCGTTTGGCTGTTTTCTGATGGTCATATCAAAGGCTCTTAATAATTTTTAAGGCATGGCCTACTATCTCGATATCATCCAGGCTGCACTCAAAAGATGATTCATCCTGATGCACAACTAACCTGTTTCCTGGCAGGCGAGTTAACTTCACAATGCTTTTTATTCCGTCAATATCAACCAGCCATACTCCGTTAACTGGTGGTGTTTGGCTGCGATCGACCAAATATGAGTCACCACTGGTATTAACCAAAAGTAGGTTACTGGAGGTGGGAGGTAGCAGGCTGCTGTCAATGATTGCTTTGCCTTCCTCAACTAACGAGCCATTAGTAAGAGCCGCTTTGTCAATTTCAGGAGAAACAAGGTCCGAAAGATGTTTAACTTTGCTGGAGTTCACGAAATTGATATCTTTTTTTGTGTCAACATTTGAGCATGGCTCGCCTTGCCCGGTGGTTAGCCAGAGCAAAGATACCCCTGTTTCAAGAGCGCACTGAATTACCCATTCCGCAGGAAAGCTGTCTCTTAAGTATCTGTTTGCCATGGTGCTTTTAGACGCACCAAGGTGATCGCATAGTTGCTGTCTTGACTTGAAATCGTAGGCAGCCATTAGCCTATGGATAGCTTCTCTTCCCCCAGTATTCTCGCCCGCCTTTACCTGTATCATTATTTAATCCTGTTGACGTATCAAATATTGGATCGTAGTATCTCTGTGTATCAACTTTTGAATCATATAAAACAAGATAAAACGACGTAAACCAAACCTTAACCGAGAGATACTGCACTATGAGCACTGATATTTCAATTCGTGTACCAAAAGTTATAGCGACTCCTGCTGAGTTCGCTGAATGGGAGGGGTACTCCCGTGGCTCGGTTTATCAGATGATTCATAACGGTAAACTGGCCAACTACATTGAAAAGAAGGAAAAAAACAAAGGGCGCGTATTCATTCTTTACCTCAAATACAAAAAAGACCAAGCGAGCAAAAACATGGACAAGTCTGCATTCAATTACAACGTTGTAGTTGGTTGTTAAGTTCAATTATGTGAACTTTTGAGGTATGAAACATGTTTGATTATAAGATTTCCAAACATCCACATTTCGACGATGCCTGCCGGGCTTTTGCGCTGCGTCACAACATGGCGAAGCTGGCAGAACGCGCGGGAATGAACGTCCAGACGCTGCGCAACAAACTAAACCCGGAGCAACCGCATCAACTCACGGCGCCGGATATTTGGCTGCTGACGGATATCACTGAGGACTCCACGTTGGTTGATGGGTTCCTAGCTCAAATCCATTGCCTGCCATGTGTGCCGCTGAACGAAGTAGCCAGCGAGAAAATGCCTCATTACGTTTTGAATGCTACAGCAGAGATCGGTCGCGTTGCAGCAAGCGCTGTTTCTGGTGAACACCAGACAACAACGGAACGCCGCCAGGTTATCGAAAGCATCAATTCTGTTACTCGTTTGATGGCACTTACAGCTGTTTCCCTGCACGCGCGCCTACAGTACAACCCAGCAATGGCAAGTGCTGTTGATACAGTGACGGGCCTCAGCGCTTCATTTGGTCTGATCTGAGGTGCTTATGCTGAATAAAGAACCTTCATTCGCTTCGCTGCTGGTAAAGCAAAGTCCGGCAATGCACTACGGCCACGGCTGGATTGCAGGAGATAACGGCAAGCGCTGGCACCCGTGCCGCTCTCAAGAAGAACTACTGGCAGGGCTGACCACTACCAAACAGGTGAAACCATGGCTATTGAAGGCACTTCTGCGACTGTTCCACTAAGTCCGGGTCAACGGCTTGAAGGTCTGAACCGTATAGCTGAATTAAGGGCGAGTGTGTTTGGTCTGAATATTGAGCCAGAGCTTGAAAGGTTCATTAAAGATATGCGTGACCGTCGCGATATAAACCATAAGCAAAATGAGCGCGCACTGGCAGCCATATTCTTTATGGCAAAAATTCCGTCAGAACGTCACGGCGTCAATATTAGTGATCTGACTACTGACGAAAAGCGGGAATTGGTTAAAGCAATGAATCATTTTCGTGCAGTGGTGAGCTTATTTCCCAAACGGCTAACCATGCCGAATTAACCCACAACAGAAATTAATGGCGTAAACCCGCCGGGCATTCTTTTGCCCAAATTCAGGAGAAAGAACAATGCAGAAAGAATTACGAAAAATGTTTGTAGCCGAAACCGACTCGCTTATGGCGGTGATCGATATTGCCAAACGTGAGGAGCGCAAAGGCCGCGCGCTCGCAGTTTCAATCCGCCTTGAAGCGCTGGCAACCCATATCACCAACAAAGGGTTAAACGGTATTGAGGCGGCTGAGTTACTGCGTTGCGAAGCAACCCGCTACGAAAACGAATCTCAGGAGCTGCACTAATGGCTGATTCTATGGATCTCGTACAGCAGCGCGTTGAAGAAGAACGCCAGCGCCACATCCACACTGCCCGCAACAGAGCGCCGGGCGTTTCCCGTGTGCTTTGCATCGAATGCGATGCACCGATCCCTCCAGCTCGCCGCCGCGCTATTCCGGGTGTGCAGTGCTGTGTGACCTGTCAGGAAATCGCAGAGCTAAAAAGCAAACACTACAACGGAGGTGCGTTATGACTACGCGCGTTCACCAAGTAAAAATCGCTCCGGTTTATTTCAATGCCGTTGTTACAGGCGAAAAACGTGCAGAGCTTAGGAAGGATGACCGGGGCTATAAAGTCGGTGACCTCCTTTCTTTGTGCGAATGGGACCACGACGGCAAATATACCGGCAGAGAATGCGCCGCCGTTATTACCCATATTCTGCCAGTTAATGACGTTCTTCCTATGCCGGGAAACTGGATTCCGGGTAGTTGGGTGATGCTTTCAATTCGCCCGTTCACAAGCGTAGAGGCGCTGGTTCACTTATTCACAGGGAGTGTCAAATGAGCACTATCCTGAAATGGGCGGGAAACAAAACCGCCATCATGCCCGAACTGAAAAAACACCTCCCAGCTGGCCCGCGACTGGTTGAACCTTTCGCGGGTTCCTGTGCTGTCATGATGGCAACAGACTATCCTCATTATCTTGTCGCAGATATAAATGCTGACCTTATTAATTTTTATAAAATTGCGTCCCAGCATACTGAAGAGTTAATTAGTTGCTCGTGGGGGCTGTTCAGCGAAGATAATAATGCTGAATGTTATTATGATAACCGTCTGCGTTTTAATGAGGATGCATCCCTGACCGCGCTGGAGCGCGCCGCATTATTTCTATATTTAAATCGTCATTGTTATCGTGGCTTGTGTCGTTATAACCAAAGCGGGAAGTTCAATGTTCCCTTTGGTAATTACAAAAAACCTTACTTCCCTCATGCAGAAATCCTAACCTTTGCTGAAAAGGCTGTGCGCGCCACGTTCATATGCGCCAGTTATGCCGAAACATTAGAAATGCTGCAAATAGGCGATGTGGTGTACTGCGATCCACCCTATGACGGTACTTTCGCTGCATATCACACTGGAGGTTTTAGCGAGAAGGACCAGTATCACTTGGCATCTATACTTGAACGCCGTTCTTCAGAGGGATATCAAGTTGTTGTGTCCAACAGTGATACCTCGCTAGTTAATTCTCTTTACCATAATTTCACCCGACACCGTATTACGGCTAAACGTAGCATGGGCGTGGAAGCTGGAGATGGGAAATCTGCAGAGGAAATCATTGCCATTTCTGAGATGGTTGCTCCCGTGCCTTTGTATGGGCATGCAATAACTTTTTATCAACGCTTTAAAAGACAAGGGATTCAGTCAAAAAGAAATAAAAATAATACTGGGGGTGAGCTGTGAATCATATCGATCCGCGTTGCTTTGCCGCCAGCACAATAAACACCATTAGTATTTCAGGTGGCAAGGATAGCCTTGCCCAGTGGCTGCGGGCCATTGAAAACGATGTACCTCATATTTCTGTCTTCGCTGATACGGGTCATGAGCACCCGCAGACGATGGAGTATCTGGATTATCTTGAATCTAGGCTTGGCAAAATAAACCGTGTTAAGGCTGATTTTACTCGCCAGATCGAAGGTAAACGGAAATTCATTGCAGAGAAATGGCCCGTTTCTCTGGTCCAGGAATGCGGTATGTCTGCCGATGAGGCGGCAGAACGTGTGCGCCGTGCCCTGGAAATATTGAAGCCCACCGGCATTCCTTTTCTGGACTTGTGCATGTGGAAAGGCCGGTTCCCTTCCACAAAAGCCCGTTTCTGCACCTTTGACCTCAAACATGAACCCGTCAGGACTCAGGTTATTGTTCCTGCTCTGGAGGAGTATGACGAGGTTATCAGCTGGCAGGGGGTCAGGGCTCAGGAATCCCCGGCGCGCGCTTTACTGCCGGACTGGGAGGAAGATGCAGACAATACGCCAGGCCTGCACGTCTATCGTCCGATACTTAACTGGCTGCATGAGGATGTCTTTGCGATTGCAAAGCGCCATGGCATCAAGCCTAACCCGTTGTATCTGCAGGGCTGCAGCCGTGTCGGTTGTATGCCATGCATCCACGCCCGTAAATCTGAACTTGCTGAAATTTTCCAGCGCTGGCCCGAAGAGGTTCGTCGAGTCGCTGAATGGGAAAGAATGGTTGCGGACTGTTCGCGCCGCGGCAATTCAACTTTCTTTCCCTCCACGCATGATCCACGCCGCGCTGAAAAACGTATTGAGGTCATCACTGTTGATGCGTATGGCATTGAGACGTACCGCGACTGGGCGCTGACGACACGAGGCGGTGCGCAGTTTGATTTACTGGCGAGTGCAAACGACAGCGCGGTTTGCAGTAGTGTTTACGCAGGAGTTTGTGAGTGACGGATATCAGCTTGGGCCGTCTCGTCGCGCCTCTTGCATCTGAAATCCCCGGTAGCGGAGGTAAAGCTGCCGGGGCGTATCCATGGAACGAGCCTAAGAAGGCGGTAAACCCCTATCTGGACCCGGTGGGCATTTCACCGGAGTCTGCGCTTTCAAACCTGATTACTCTCTATGCTGCGGATAACGAGCAGGAACAGCTGCGCCGCGAGGCCCTGAGTAATGAGGTCTGGGAACGCTATTTCTACAATGAATCCCGTGATCCTGTTCAGCGAGAAATGGAGCAGGACCAGCTGATAAGCCGCGCCAAAATGGCCCGTGAACAGCAACAATTCAACCCCGATCTGGTAATCGTTGCTGACGTGAGCGCCCAGCCAGCGCATATCAGTAAGCCGCTGCTTGAACGGATTAAATATTTCGAGGGCCTGGGCAAACCGAAGGCATATTCCCGCTATCTGCGTGAAACTATCAGGCCGTGCCTTGAACGTCTGGAGCGCGTGCGTACCAGCCAGGTTTCTGCGTCATTCCGTTTTATGGCGAGCCACGACGGGCTGGAGGGTTTGCTGGTTCTGCCCGAAATGAGCCAGGAGCAGGTCAAGAGGTTATCTACCCTGGTGGCGGCACACATGAGCATGTGTCTGGATGCTTCCTGCGGTGAGCTGTTTACGGATGAAGACGTTACGCCGGAAGAGATCCGCCGGTCATGGGAAAGGGTGGCCGCTGAGGCCATGCGCCTTGATGTTATCCCGCCTGCTTTCGAGCAGCTGCGCCGTAAAAAGCACCGCCGTAACCCAGTCCCCTACGAGCTTATTCCGGGCTCGCTTGCCCGTATGCTTTGCGCGGACTGGTGGTATCGCAAGCTGTGGCAGATGCGGTGTGAATGGCGGGAAGAACAGCTGCGCGCTGTCTGCCTGGTTAACAAAAAGGCGTCCCCGTATGTCAGCTATGAGGCCGTGATCCACAAACGCGAACAGCGCCGCAAATCACTGGAGTTTTTCCGCTCGCATGAGCTGGTTAACGCCGAAGGTGACACGCTGGATATGGAAGAAGTGGTAAATGCCAGCAGCAGCAATCCGGCACACCGGCGCAACGAAATGATGGCCTGCGTTAAGGGGCTGGAGCTGATCGCAGAAATGCGTGGTGAATGCGCCGTGTTCTATACCATCACCTGCCCGTCACGCTTTCACGCGACGCTTAATAACGGCAGGCCAAACCCGAAATGGACCAGTGCCACGGTCCGCCAGAGCAGCGATTACCTGGTGAATATGTTCGCCGCCTTCCGTAAGGCAATGCACAAAGCCGGGCTGCGGTGGTATGGCGTCCGTGTTGCCGAACCACACCATGACGGCACCGTGCACTGGCATCTGCTTTGCTTCATGCGCAAAAAAGACCGCAAATCCATTACCGCGCTACTGCGTAAATTCGCCATTCGTGAGGACCGGGAGGAGCTGGGCACCAATACCGGGCCGCGATTCAAGTCTGAGCTTATCAACCCGCGCAAGGGTACACCGACCAGCTATATCGCCAAATACATCAGCAAGAATATCGACGGGCGCGGGCTGGCGCAGGAAGTCAGCAAAGAAACAGGCAGATCACTGCGCGATAACGCTGAGAACGTAAACGCCTGGGCTTCGCTGCACCGTGTCCAGCAATTCCGCTTCTTTGGTATTCCTGGCCGCCAGGCGTACCGCGAGCTGCGCCTGCTGGCCGGTCAGGCTGCCAGGGCGCAGGGTGACAAGAAGGCCGGCGCGCCCGTACTGGAAAACCCGCGTCTGGATGCAGTGCTGGCCGCAGCTGATGCTGGCTGCTTTGCCACCTATATCATGAAGCAGGGCGGCGTTCTTGTTCCTCGCAAGCATCACCTGGTCAGAACTGCCTATGAGCTGAACGACGAGCCGAGCGCTTACGGCGATCACGGTGTTCGTATTTATGGCATCTGGTCCCCGATCATTGAGGGCCGGATTTGCACTCATGCAATGAAGTGGAAAATGGTTCGTAAAGCCGTTGACCTTCAGGAGGCGACAGCCGACCAGGGCGCTTGCGCCCCTTGGACTCGTGGCAATAACTGTCCCCCTGTTGAAAATCTGAACAAATCAGGGGGTGATTTACCCGATATTAAAACCATGAATGAGAAGGAGCTGCAGGAATATCTCCACAACATGGGCCAGAAGGAACGGCGGGAGCTGACAGCCAGGCTAAGGCTGGTAAAACCGAAGCGGAAAAAAGCATATAAACAGACTATTTCGGATCAGCAGCGCCTGCAGCTTGAGGCAGAACTGAGTTCCAGAGGGTTCGGTGGTAGCGAGTCAGAGATTGACCTGCTTCTGCGCGGCGGCAGTATTCCGTCAGGTGCCGGGCTGCGTATTTTTTACCGCAACCACCGTCTGCAGGAAGATGACAAATGGCGTCAGTGGTACTGATGCCGCAGCTTTAACAATTCTTGCTCTTATTGATCCGCATCAGAGCGATCTAATTGACAGATAAAAAACGGTTTACATTCGCAAATTCCTACTATACTGTGATTATAAACAGTGGATATATATACAGTTGTTGTGTATCCGAGGTAGTGATAGGAGGGAAAATGCAGGACTATCTTTTGGAGTCGTTGAAACTCCAGCGTATTGATTTCTTTATCAAGCTTGTAGCGGCTAGTGAGTGTAGCGAAGAAGAGAAACGCCTTGCGATCCAGTGGGTGTCGGAACTGACGGACGAGCTGATGGCGAAAATTCGGAACCATGATTACGGCCAGGCGATGGACGTTATCAACTAAGGGGGGATTTATGCGCATTGAAATAATGATCGATAAAGAGCAGAAGATAAGCCAAGCAACACTGGAAGCCCTTGAATCCGAGCTTTACCGAAATTTGCGCCCTCTCTATCCAAAAACGGCAATCCGCATACGTAAGGGAAGCGCTAACGGCCTGGAGCTGAGCGGCTTAAAACTGGACGAAGATAAAAAGCGGGTAATGGAGATTTTGCAGCAGGTCTGGGAGAGTGACAGTTGGCTGCATTGATACATTTTTTTAGACCAGTTCGCTTAGAGCAGCCCGCTTGCTTTTCGTATCAATTTTGGTCTAAAGACTCGAGATTCTATGCAAAGAGCTGTATACTGACTGCAGTTGAGATGTGGAGCGTATGATGACTGTTAAGGTGATAGACCTTTTTTGTGGGGCGGGCGGGTTGACTCATGGCCTGCAACTTGCCGGGCTTGATGTAGTTGCTGGTATTGACCTTGAGGGGGAATGTCGATTTCCCTATGAAAAAAACAATAACTCAGTCTTTATTGAGCAAGACATAGCGAAGGTCACAAAAGAGCAGCTTCTTGAACTTTATGGTGATTCATCCGTTAAAGTTCTCGCTGGGTGTGCTCCTTGCCAGCCTTTTTCCAAATATACTCAAGGTAAGGACAAAGCAGAAGATAAAAAATGGCCGCTATTATATGAGTTTGAGCGCCTGATTCGCGAGGTTTCTCCTGAAATTGTAACTATGGAGAACGTTCCTGATGTAACGAAGCATAAAGTTTATGATGATTTTTATAATTCATTGATAGGATTGGGCTATCAAGTGTGGGCTTCAAAGGTTGACTGTGTAGAATATGGCATTCCACAGAATCGTGCTCGACATGTGCTGTTGGCATCTAAACTTGGAAAAATTGAGTTAGTAAAATCTGAAAATATTCCTCGTAAAACTGTCGCAGATGTTATTCGTGATTTACCGCCATTAGAATCCGGTGAGGCTGATCCACATGATTTTTTACATCGTGCAAGCAAGTTAAGCCCTATTAATAAGAAGCGTATCATTCATTCAGTTCCCGGTGGAACTTGGAAAGATTGGCCTGAGGAATTGGTGGCTGCCTGTCATCTTAAATCCAGTGGTAAGGGCTATGGGAGTGTATACGGCCGTATGTCTTGGGATAAACCAAGCCCAACGATTACAACTCTTTGTTATGGTTTTGGTAATGGTCGGTTTGGTCATCCAGAACAAAATCGTGCGATCTCTTTAAGAGAAGCGGCATTATTGCAAACATTTCCAATGAATTATTCATTTGTTGAAGATAACTCAAAATTCAACATGAGAAATATTGGTAAAATGATTGGTAACGCTGTTCCTGTCGAGTTGGGGCGAGTTATTGGTCAAGCTATTAAAAATCATTTGAATTAAAACTAAAGCCTGCGATGCAGGCTTTTTATTAGGATGCTAAGTAACCATCGGAATGAATATAATCTTCAATATTGGTTGCTATGGCGTCAAGATATGCAATTACTTCCAATGAAACATTTTCTAAATCTTGGTACGATACGTTTTTGCCTATTTCGGAAAATGAAACGTTACCATGCGCAAGATCGTTACGATGCTGTTTAATTGTGCTTAGTTTTTCTCCATGCTTAGTATGAATGTAATCAGATGATGTAGAAAAACCGTAGATTGTGGCTTTTTCCTTTATTTCATCACGATCTATATTCCCTGAAAATAATTTTTTCTTATTAAAAGTACCATAAGAAATTCCACAGGATATACCTTTCGTAAGACCATTTATGAAATTTTCCACGCCTACAGAATCGCTTTTTAAACGTTTAACTATTTCAGTGCGCAGGTTTTTTTTGAGATTGTCAAATTGAACGTTTTTATCATGCAAGGAATCATGAATAAAACAAATCGCTTCCCTCATAGTGGATTCAATTAAATTATATAAAAGAATGTATACCGCGCCCTTTAAAGTTTTACGAGATTCTGAAGTAATATTGAATTTGTTTTCAGGGTCTTCTGTTGAAACCAATTCAGAACCTGCATGCTCAATGAACCTCAAAAGATCTAAATAGGCCAGTATTTCTCCTGACCTAATATCAAAGTCCTCGCGAAAACTTTCCATGTTAAACCTCTAACAATTTATCACGCACATACTCAATTCGCTCTTTTACTTTTACTCGGCTATTCGCACCGTCAGAGGTTGTTAATATTTTGAATTCGTCAGAACTTAACCAGTCAAGATTCTGAGGCACGAGTGTAGAATCTTCTCTTAATGCTAATGCGACACCTACTGCTAAGGACTCATATCTGACCCTAGGGGTGGACTTCGCAGTAACTGTTTTTTTGAAACCTGCGGGGAAGTACTCATTTACGAAGTT
>ERZ773210.3334-NODE-3334-length-11532-cov-3.945979_pt1 | contig 11532 bp, 10 predicted proteins | sample MGYA00580528_ERZ773210 | MGnify/ENA primary metagenome ERZ773210 (study PRJEB29015, sample SAMEA2737769) | human gut metagenome | biome: human gut; feature: human-associated habitat; material: faeces | place: China | collected 2012 ...
CATTATGATGAATATTTTAAAAATATATATAACCATGATGAAATAACACTTGCGCATCAAATTAAACTTGAATCTTTAATTCAACTAATGATTATGTTTTCTTTATTAATAGCCTTGTTTCTTTATAAAAAAGAAATAATGACTTTAGGAAATGTCATGTTTGTATACTTATTGCTTTCTTATATGATTGATCCTTTAATGAAGTTTTCTTTATTTATTGCGATGCATGATGAATTAAAAATCATCTTTGAAAGATATAAAGAAATGATTCCAGAAAAGAAGGAAAGAAAAAGAAGAATTAAAAAAATTAAGAGTATTGAATTAAGACATGTAAGTTTTAGTTATGGTTATACTCGTCCTTTTTTCGATCATCTTCAATTAAAAATAGATCATTCTTTATGGATAAAAGGAAAAACTGGAAGTGGGAAATCAACGTTATTAAAGATAATTATGGGGCAATATGAACCAAGCAAGGGAGATATTTATATTAATAACTATCGTTTACAAGATATTGATTTCAATAGTTATTATCAACATATTAAATATTTAGATAAAACACCTGTCTTTTATAAAGAAACTTTACGTACGAATTTGATTTTTGACCGTCAAGAACTAGAGGAAGAAATGAAAGAATTGCTTTATTATTTTAAAATGGAAACATTCATTTCAGCCCTAGATCTTTATCTAGATGAAGCAGGAGGTTTCCTTTCATCAGGACAAGCACAATTAATAATGATTATTCGTACGTTGTTATTTAAACCAGATGTTTTGATTTTAGATGAAGCTTTTAGTAATATTGACCAAGAAAGACTTGAACTTTTAATGGATTATTTAAAGAAACAAGAGATGATTATTCTTGTTGTTAGCCATCAAATAAATATGATGAACTGTTTTCCAGACTATGTTATAATTGACTCAGGAAAAATAGTGGGTGAGGAAGATTATGGAAATTGATTTAGCGCTTATTAATGAATTAGAAGATTTTAATGAAGATTATGAAGAAGTTTATTTAAAGATTATTAGAGAAGCATGTAAAGAGCTTGATATTCAAGATGATTTAGAGTTATCGGTCATTTTTGTAGATGATAAACGTATTCATGAAATCAATCGTGAATATCGTCAAATTGACCGTAGTACAGATGTTATTAGTTTTGCCTTAGAAGATAGCGAACAATATTATATTGAAGGAATGCCAAGAGAAATTGGAGATATCTTTATTTCAATTGATCATGCGAAAATGCAAGCAGAAGAATATGGACATTCTTTCTATCGAGAAATGTGTTTTTTATTTACACATGGTTTATTACATCTTCTTGGTTTTGACCATATGAATGAAGAAGATGAAAAAGTTATGTTTGGTAGACAAAAAACAATTTTAGATGCTTTAAATATTACAAGGGAGTAATTAAAATGGATCAAGAAAAATTGATAGAACTTGCATGGTTGGCAAGAAAAAATGCGTATACACCTTATAGTCATTTTAAAGTAGGAGCTTGTGTTGCTTTAAAAGATGGAAATTATGTACAAGGCTGTAATATTGAAAATGCAGCTTATGGTTCAACGATGTGTGCTGAACGTAATGCTGTCTTTGGAGCTTATTGCAAAGGCTATCGAAAAGAAGATATCGTCGCTCTTGCTATTGTGGCAGATTGCACACCGATTGCATCCCCATGCGGAGCTTGTCGACAAGTTTTGTCAGAACTTGTGGCTTTAGATATGCCCATCTTTCTAGCAAATAAAGAAAAAGTAGAAAAACATACAATTGGTGAATTATTACCGATGGTATTTATAGGAGAAAGTTTATAATGTTTAAATCAGGATTTGTCAGTATCGTGGGACGTCCTAATGTAGGAAAGTCTACACTTTTAAATCAAATTTTAAAAACAAAATTAGCAATCATGTCTGATGTTGCACAAACAACACGTAATACGATTCAAGGTATTTATACAGATGATGAGGCACAAATTATTTTTATAGATACACCTGGTATTCATAAACCTCAAGATGGTTTAGGAAACTTTATGAATACAACAGCTTTAAATAGTATTTATGGAGTAGATATGGTGTTATTTATTGCACCAGCCAACGAAACTATTGGACGAGGAGATCGATTTATTATTGAAAGATTAAAAGAAGCTGATGGACCGGTTTTCCTTTTACTTAATAAATGTGATCTTGTTTCTAAAGAAGAAGTCGTTAAGAAACTTACAGAATGGAAAGAACTTTTTGATTTTAAAGAAATTATTCCAATTTCTGCTTTAGAAGATCAAAATGTCGATACACTTATTTCTACTATTAAAAATTATTTAAATGAAGGAATGATGTATTATCCTAAAGATCAAATGACAGATCATCCTGAAAGATTTGTCATGGCTGAATTTATTCGAGAAAAAATACTTTATTTTACTAGAGAAGAAGTTCCACATAGTGTAGCTATTGTTGTTGAACGTATGGCAGAACAAGAAGATGGCAGTGTTGAAGTCATTGCGACCATTGTCGTTGATCGTAAATCACAAAAAGGAATTCTTATTGGAAAACAAGGATCAATGATTAAAAAGATTCGTCAAAATGCTCAAAGAGAAATGAAACGTTTCTTACAAACACCTGTTCATCTTGAATTATTTGTAAAAGTTGAAAATAATTGGCGTAATAAACAAAAATATTTAAAAGAATTTGGTTATAACGAAGATGACTATTAAAAAAGAAGAAGTTGTTTGTCTAGGAATTGTCTTAAAGACACAATCTTATAAAGAAAGTGATGCTTTAGTTACTGTTTATTTTAAAGATTATGGAAAGATGACATTAATTGCACGTGGTGTAAAGAAATTAAAAAGTAAAAATGCTGCAGCTTGTCAAAGTTTGACATTGTCTGAATTTACTTTTATTCCACGTAATGGACTTTCAACTCTTATTAAAGCAAGTTCGGTTGATTTCTATCGCTATCTTAAAGAAGATATCGAATTAGAAGCTTACGCGAGTTATTTTATGGAATTTGTTTTAAGAAACGAAGAAGAAAATCAACCTGATTTAGATGTATTCAATCATTTAAAAGAAGCACTTAATGCTCTAAATCATGGTTACCCACCTCAACTTGTTTATTTACTTTACAATGCGTATATCTTAAAAAGATGTGGAGTTGCTTTGCAAGTAGATGGTTGTGTTCGTTGTTTAAGACAAGATCGAATTGCTGGGGTAAGTTTGGAAGACTGGGGCTTTGTTTGTTTAGATTGTTTATCACTTCGTGATAAACAACTAGATAAAGAAACTTTAAAAGCTTTTCGCTACATTAATAAAATTTCCTTTAAACAAATCGATCAATTAAAGATTTCTCAAGAATCAATCGATCAATTGATTGAAATTATGGACTATTATGTAGATGAAATGACCGGAATTTTATTTAAGACCAAGAAAATGATAAAAAGGCTTGAAAAATTATGACAAAAGTCGACACTTTTGTCTTTTTTTATATACATTTTTTGACTATAATAGAAATAAATTCAAAGGGGGAGATACATATGGGGCAGTTTTTACCGATAAATAGAAAAGAAATGGACGAAAGAGGATGGCAAGAGGTTGATTTTGTCTATGTTTGTGGAGATGCCTATGTGGATCACCCGTCATTTGGCGCGGCGATTATCTGTCGTACATTAGAAGCCAATGGGTTTAAGGTGGCTTTTTTATCACAACCAGATTGGCATAATGTGGAAGAATTCAGACAATTTGGTAAACCTAAATTAGGTTTCTTGATTTCTTCGGGAAATATTGATTCAATGGTCAATCATTATACAGTTTCTAAAAAAAGAAGACATAAAGATTCTTATACACCAGGAGGTAAAGGTTTTAAAAGACCAGATCGTGCCGTTATTGTTTATAGTCAAATGGCAAGACAAGCTTATCCGGATACAAACATTATTCTTGGTGGTATTGAAGCTTCTTTACGACGTTTAGCACATTATGATTATTGGAGTGACAAAGTTAGAAAATCAATTATTATTGATGCTAATGCCGATTTATTAATGTTTGGTATGGGAGAAAATAGTATTATTGAAGTGGCAGAAGCTTTAGAAAGTGGTTTGGAAATTAAATATTTAACCTATTTAGATGGAACTGTTTATAAAACAAAGAATATTGATGATCTTTCAGATTATATTATGCTTCCTAGCTATGAAGAAATTACTTCTTCTAAAAGAAAATATGCGGAATCTTTCCAAATACAATATCTTAATACCGATCATTACAACGCTAAAATATTAGTGGAGCCTTATCAAGGGTGGTATGTGGTTCAAAATAGACCAAATAGACCGCTTACTCAAAGAGAATTTGACCGTGCTTATGGTTATGATTACAACCGTACATATCATCCAAATTATGAACATGTTCCTGCAATTGATGAAGTGAAATTCTCCCTTATTTCTAACCGTGGGTGCTTTGGTTCGTGTAACTTTTGTGCTTTAGCTTTCCATCAAGGACGTATTATTCAAGCAAGAAGTCATGAATCGATTTTAGCTGAAGCAAATAAAATGGTATGGGATCCTGATTTTAAAGGATATATTCATGATGTTGGAGGACCAACAGCAAACTTTAGAGATACAGCATGTGAAAAACAAAAGACGAAAGGAGCATGTCCAACAAAACAATGTTTGTGGCCTCAACCATGTAAAAACTTAAAGGTAGATCATGAAGATTATCTTTCATTACTTACAAAATTAAGACAGCTTCCTAATGTTAAAAAAGTCTTTGTTCGTTCAGGAATCCGCTATGATTATTTAATGTATGATAAAAACGATCATTTCTTTGAAGAACTTGTCCAACATCATATTTCTGGACAATTAAAAGTGGCTCCTGAACATATTAGTAATCATGCTTTAGATAAAATGGGAAAACCAAGACGTGGACTTTATGAAAAGTTTGTAGATAAATATTATCGTTTAAATGAAAAATACGATAAGAAACAATTCCTTGTTCCTTATTTAATGTCATCTCATCCAGGATGTCGTTTAGAAGATGCCATTGAATTAGCAGAATATTTAAGAGATATTCATCATCAACCAGAACAAGTCCAAGATTTCTATCCAACACCAGGAACACTTTCAACAACAATGTATTATACTGGATTGGATCCTCGTGATATGACAGAAGTCTATGTTCCAAAAGATCCAAAGGAAAAAGCAATGCAAAGAGCGTTGATTCAATATAAAAACCCTAAAAACTATGATCTCGTCTATGAGGCTTTAATCAAGGCAAATCGAAAAGATCTTATTGGTTTTGGTAAAAACTGTTTGATTAGACCACGTACAAAAAGATCAAACTATAACCGTCCTTATCAAAAAGGAGGCACTAGACGATGAGATTTACAGAAACCTATACGTCGGGAACACATACGTCTATTAAATTTGATATCTATCAGCCCAATGTAATCTTAAGATATAAGGGCATTATTCAAATACATCATGGTTTATGTGAATATTCTGAACGTTATAAAAAGTTTGCGGAATATTTAAGTCATGAAGGCTTTATTGTGGTAGTATCTGATTTTCCAGGACATGGAACTTCTCTTTATCGATTTGAACAAGGTTATTTTGGAAAAGGAAATGCACTTGATACATTAGTTGAAGATATTCAACGTTTACGTCATATTATTACTAAACGTTATGAAGATCTACCTTACTTTATGCTAGGTGTTGATTTAGGCTCGCTTGTTTTATTAAAATATGCTGGTGTGTATGGAGATTATATTAATGGCATGATTCTATTAGGTACATGTATGAAAAATAGTTTTTATTATCGGATGAAGATGATTGTTGATTTCAATATTTTATTACATGGACAAATGAATCACTCAAGAGTCATCAAAAAAGCAATTGATTTATTTCTACAAAGAAATTTGAATGGAAACTATAAAATGACTAATACAAAAGAAGTGAATCTTTACATGGAAGATCCACTTACGGACTTTGTTTACACAAATCAAGCTTATCGAGATATTTTAGATTATATAAAATATACGAGTGATGAAGAACATTTAAAACAAATTCCCCAATATTTACCTGTATACTTGTTATCGGGTGGATTTGATAATTTGACACGCAATGGAAAAGACACGATAAAACTTTATAAAATATTAAAGGAAAATGGAGTAAAAGATTTAAGCTATAAGATTTTTGATAATCGTCGACAAGATATTTTACATGAAAATAATTATCGCGAAGTTTATCATAATATTATGAATTGGCTTGATGAAAGAACTTATATGTAGCACCCTTATAGTTGGTTGACAAATATCCACTATAAGGGTATTTTATTGATACGCGAAAAGGGTATAAAAGACTTGGAATGCCAAGTCTTTATTCATTTTTACACAAAAAGGAGAAAAATATGGCAACTAAAGATATGGACAAATTAGTAAATCATGCAAAATCAACAGGTTTTGTATATCAAGGTTCTGAAATCTATGATGGACTTGCAAACACATGGGATTTTGGACCATTAGGGGTTGAAATGAAAAACAATATTAAACGTTTATGGTGGAAAAGATTCATTCAAGAATCTCCTTATAACGTTGGTTTAGATTCAGCTATTTTTATGAATCCAAAGGTATGGGAAGCTTCTGGACATGTTGGTGGATTCTCTGACCCATTAATTGACTGTAAAGAATGTAAAACAAGACATCGTGCAGATAAATTAATTGAAGCATACGATCCTTCTGTACATAGTGAAGGTTGGAGCAATGAACAAACAATGTCTTATATTAAAGAACATAACATTGTTTGCCCTAACTGTGGAAAAAGCAACTTCACAGATGTTAGACAATTTAAATTAATGTTTGAAACACATATGGGTGTTGTTGAAGACGATAAATCTGTGGTTTATTTACGTCCTGAAACAGCACAAGGTATTTTTGTAAACTTTAAAAATATTCAAAGAACATCTCGTAAAAAAGTACCATTTGGTATTGGTCAAATCGGTAAATCATTCAGAAATGAAATTACACCAGGTAACTTTATTTTCAGAACAAGAGAATTTGAACAAATGGAATTAGAATTCTTCTGTAAACCAGATACAGATTTAGAATGGTTCGATTATTGGAAATCTTATTGTAAAAAATTCTTATTAGATTTAGGTTTAAAAGAAGAAAACTTAAAATTTAGAGATCATGAAAAAGAAGAACTTTCTTTCTATTCAAAAGCAACTTGCGATGTTGAATACAAATTCCCATTTGGATGGGGAGAATTATGGGGAATTGCAGATCGTACAGATTACGATTTATCTCGTCATATGGAACATTCTAAAAAATCATTAGAATATTTAGATCCTCAAACAAACGAAAAATATATTCCTTATGTTATTGAACCATCTGTAGGTGCAGATCGTTTATTCTTATCTGTTTTATGTGACAGTTATCAAGAAGAAACTTTAGAAAATGGAGATACAAGAACAGTGATGAAATTACATCCTGCTATTGCTCCATATAAAGTAGCAATCTTACCATTAACTAAAAAACAAAGCGAAAAAGCAGAAGAAGTTTATGCAACTCTTGCTAAATATTTCTCTGTTGAATATGATGTTGCCGGACAAATTGGAAAAAGATATCGTCGTCAAGATGCTATCGGTACACCATATTGTGTTACTGTTGACTTTGATACAATGGAAGACAATGCTGTTACTGTTCGTAATCGCGATACAATGGAACAAGTTCGTTTACCAATTGATGAATTAGTTGCATATATTCAAGATAAAATCGCATTCTAATAAAGGAGGAAACTATGCCAAGACTTTCACAAGAAAAAATCAATGAAATAAGACAATCGGTCGACATTGTGGAAGTTATTGGCAATTATCTTCCACTTGAAAGAAAAGGACGAAATTATATTGCCTTATGTCCTTTTCACAATGATAGTCATCCCTCTATGTCAGTATCACCAGAAAAACAAATTTTTATGTGTTTTGTCTGTCATCATGGGGGAAATGTCTTTACTTTCTTACAAGAATATTTAAAAATTTCCTATTTAGAAGCGGTAAAGATGGTTGCACAAATGGGAAATGTCGATTTAGGTGACTTTACCTTTTATGAAGAAAAGAAACCTGTTAATCAAAAAACAGAACCTTTCTATTTAATGCATGAAGAAGCCAATCGTATTTATAAACACTATTTGTCAACAAAACTTGCTTTAGAAGCAAAAAACTATTTAACACAAAGAGAACTTTCACAAGATGTTATTGACCATTTTGAAATTGGTTATGCACCTGATCAAAATATTTTATTATCCGCTTTTGAAAAGTCGGGTTTTACAAAGATGCAAGCCTATGCTTCAGGTTTAGTCATTGAATCACAAGTTGGTTATGATCGTTATCATGATCGTATCATGTTTCCTTTACATAATAGTGAAGGACGTGTGGTAGGATTTAGTGGACGTATTTATCGTTCAAGCCAAAAAGAAGCAAAATATATGAACTCACCAGAATCCTCAATCTTTATTAAAGGTGATACGCTTTATAATTATCATCGCGTCAAAGAGGCAGTAAGAGATGCAGGTAAAATTATTGTTCTTGAAGGATTCATGGATGTAATTGCATTATACAAGGCAGGAATTAAAAATGCTGTCGCAATTATGGGAACAGCACTTACTTCAAATCATTTAAGAATGTTGAAGAGACTTTCTAATGATGTTGTCTTATGTTTAGATGGAGATCAGGCTGGAAAAAATGCTATGATGAAATGTATTGATGCAATGGCTTTAGCGGGTTTTAATATAGGGGTTGTTGTTATTCCTGATCAAATGGATCCAGATGAATTTTTAAAAGCAAAAGGAAAAGATGAACTGAATGCTTTATTTAAAAATCCACAAAGTGCGATTGATTTTAAAATGAATTATCATTATGAAAGAATCAATGTAGAAAATTATGAAGATCGAAAGAGATATTTAGAATCAATGGTTGAAATGATTGCAACATTAGATGATCTAGTAGACCGTGATTATTATATAGAACAATTGGTTAAAAAGTCGGGCTTTTCTAAAGAAATTATTTATCAGTTATTAAGCCAAAAACCTCATGAAAAGCAACCGATACCGTTTCAACCAATTACTTATGATCAATCAACAAAGATGATTGATAAGTATCAAAAAGCAGAGAGAAATTTGCTTTATTACATGATGCAAAATAAAAGCTATGCGATGCAATATGAAGCAAAAGCAGGCTACATGTATGATAAAATTAATCGTTTGATTGCTTCTTATATTATTGATTATTATCGTCAATATGTTGTCTTAGAAATTGCTGATTTGATTAGTATGATCGATGATGATGAAATCGTTAAAAGAATATTAGAAATTTCTTCACAACATTTACCTAAAGAAACATCAAATCAAGCAATTGATGATTATATAAAAATTATACAAGAAAAAATGGAAGTAGAAAGAATCAAACAGCTTGAAAGTGAAATGGCGCAAACTTATGATCCACGGCAACAAGCGAAGATTCTACAAGAAATTATTAATTCAAAAGAGAAGGAGTAAGATATGGCAAAGAAAAAAGTACAAGCTGTTTCATTTGAAGACTTAAAGGCTTTAGTTGTAAATGAAGCGAAACAAAATGGGAATGTATTAACCCAAGAACAAATTGATGAATATTTAATGAATTATGATTTAAGTGATGAACTTGCAGAAGAATTATTAGAACATATCCAAAAAAGTGATATTACAATTTCTGATGATGATTTAGATTCATTAGATGTTGATGATGATGTTTTATTAGCGGGTGTCCCAGATTTAGGGGATGACCTCGATTTAGATATTGATGATAGTGATGATACTCCTGATTTAGACTTTGATGGTGATTTCGACATGATGACGGGAGATACATTACATATGTATCAAGAACATGATGACGATAAAGAAAGTGAAAGCACACAATTAGGAAGCAATGTTAAAATCAACGATCCTGTAAAAATGTATTTAAAAGAAATCGGTCGTGTTGAATTATTGAATCATGATCAAGAAATTGAACTTGCAAAACGTATTTTAGAAGGTGATGAACAAGCTAAAAAAGAACTTGCTGCAGCAAACTTAAGATTAGTTGTTTCTATCGCTAAAAGATATGTAGGACGTGGTATGTTATTCTTAGATTTAATTCAAGAAGGAAACATGGGATTAATTAAAGCGGTAGAAAAATTTGATTATACAAAAGGATTCAAATTCTCAACTTATGCTACTTGGTGGATTCGTCAAGCAATTACACGTGCGATTGCCGATCAAGCTCGTACAATTCGTATTCCTGTACACATGGTGGAAACAATCAATAAATTAACACGTATCCAAAGACAATTGATTCAAGAATTAGGAAGAGAACCTACTGCGGAAGAAATTGCGGAAAAAATGGATGGTATGACACCTGAAAAAGTACGAGAAATTCAAAAAATTTCATTAGAACCTGTTTCTTTAGAAACACCAATTGGGGAAGAAGATGACTCTCATTTAGGTGATTTCATTGAAGATGAAGGAGCTATGTCACCAGATGATTATGCCGCTAATGAATTATTAAAAGATGAATTAAATGATGTTTTATTAGAATTAACAGATCGTGAAGAAAAAGTATTAAGACTTCGTTTTGGTTTAGATGATGGAAGAACAAGAACACTTGAAGAAGTAGGACGTGAATTCAACGTAACACGTGAACGTATTCGTCAAATTGAAGCAAAAGCTTTAAGAAAATTAAAACATCCATCTCGTTCAAAAAGATTAAAGGATTTTTTAGATCGTTAATATGAAACTTTCAGGGCGCTTATTAGAACTTGCACAGCTCGTTGATAAACATAAAAATGGTACTATTTTAGCGGATATAGGAACAGATCATGCCTATCTTCCTTGCTATTTAATAGAAAAAAATATTATAGAAAAAGCCTATGCTTGTGATGTGGCACAAGGACCTTTTAAAGCTTCTCTTTCGACTATTGAGCACTATCATTTTGAAGAAAAAATTGAAGCTTTATTAGGAAATGGTCTTAATCCCATTTTAGATAAAGATGTTTCTATGATTACAATAGCTGGAATGGGAGCCTTTCTTATAGGGGATATTTTAGATGAAAATAAAGATTACATTGATCAAAATAAACTTTTATTCTTACAACCAAATGCCAATAGTGATCATTTAAGAGAATATTTATTTAAAAATAATTTTACTATTCTTGATGAAAAAATGATTCAAGATGGACATCATATCTATGAAATGATGGTTGTAAAAAAAGTAAATGATGTACAAATGACAAAAGAAGATCTTCTTTTTGGTCCTGTTTTAAGAAAAGAAAAATCTGATTTACATATTTATGGAATCTATGGAAAGCAGTTACGCAGATAAGGAAGATGGTGGAACTATGGATGATAATTATATTCCGAATCTGACAAAATTGGCGAAGGAAAATATAAATTTTTCAGATAAGGCGGATGGAAAGCTAGGCGGGCCAACTTGTTTAGAGGCAACGGCTTATACGGTTGGAGGAATGGTTGCACAGACAGCAGCAATTAATTTAAAGCTTCA